>Ga0209407_1000358_pt1 | contig 60099 bp, 41 predicted proteins | sample AD_JPNHG3_MetaG_FD_184410 | JGI IMG/M metagenome (GOLD analysis project Ga0209407, IMG submission 184410) | Active sludge microbial communities of municipal wastewater-treating anaerobic digesters from Japan - AD_JPNHG3_MetaG (SPAdes) (version 2) | ecosystem: Engineered > Bioreactor > Anaerobic...
CCACGGTCAACGCCTTGACCAGGCGGTCGAGCGTGGCCTGGTTGGCCGACTCCAACCCGAACAGCACCAGCCGGAACCCGGCCTTGCGCATCAGGCGGTAGGCTGCCTCGTCCAGACAGCCGAAGCGCATGTTGCAGTCGATGCGTACCCGCTTGTGGTAGCCGCGCGCGATCATCTCCTCGCAGAAGGTCTTCAGCCACGCGCCAGCCGGCAGGCTGCCAGTGTCGTCCATGATTTCGCGCACGCCGTAGCGCTCGATCAACCCGCCGATCTCGTTGACGACATCTATGGGGTCTCGCGCGCGGTAGGTCGGATACAGCGTGGTCCACGAACAGAAGGTACACTTGCCGTGCCAGCAGTCGCGTCCGGACATGATGTAGGTCCCGGGGGTACGGCGGAAGTTGCCGTTCTTCTCCGCGTAGAGCTGCCATTGCGTCAGGTCGCGGTCGATCCACGGCAGGCTCTTGAGGTCGTGGTCGAGCCGAAAAGCACCGCTGTTCCGAATCGTTTCGTCCTCGCGCCAGTAGATGCCGGGTTCAAAGGCGGTCGGGTCAGGCGCGCCGCCGGTCGCGGTCTGCAACACCGCAAGCAGGTTGAGCAGCAGAAAATCGTAGTCGCCGCCGGTCAGCACGTAGTCAACCGGACACTGCGCAAAACTTTCCTCGGGCAGTGCGGTGACGTGGTCGCCCACCAACACCACGATCATGTCAGGGCGGCGCGCCTTCATGGCACGGATGATCTCCCAGTGGCGGCGCACCACCGGCGTCTTGGTCTCGATCATCACCGCCTCGGGCGCGAACGCATCCAGCCGCTCGTCAAACTCATCCGGCGTCCAGCCGCTGGCGATCCCGTCCAGCCACGCCACCTCATGGCCGGCGCGGCGCGCCTGCGTTGCCGCTAGCGCAGGCACCACCGGATAGATATAGGTCGGCCGCGAAAACCACTGGAACTGGCGGTTCTGCGACAGCAGGGGCACCCCTTTGTCAGACGGCAACGGCGGATAGGCGATGGCAATGCGCATAGAATGTCGACCCACTTAAAACTCTGATTCCCAACGAAACGTCACCGAGTTTAGCCGAGAGCCTCCCAAAAAGGAAGCGAGGACTTTGCTTGTCTTGGTGCCTCGTGTTTTTCTATACTGTGCCGCACGTTTTTTGTAGGCACTGGATTCTAATAAGGAGAGATGATGAGCAAACAGGTGAAGAAGGTAGGCATTCTGACGGCGGGCGGCTTGGCGCCGTGTCTCAGTTCGGCGATCGGGTACTTGATTGACGAGTACACCCGCGTGGCGCCGGAGGTCGAGATCGTCGGCTATATCAACGGCTACATGGGCCTGTTGAGGGGCCAGAGCATCAAGGTCACGCCGACCGTGCGCGAGCATGCGCTCTACCTCACCGAGCATGGCGGCAGCCCCATCGGCAACAGCCGCGTGAAGCTCACGAACGTGAAGGACTGTGTTAAGCGTGGATTGGTCAAAGAGGGCGAGGATCCGCAAAAGGTCGCGGCGGATCAGCTTGTCAAGGACGGTGTCGATGTGCTGCACACGATCGGCGGAGACGACACCAACACGGCAGCCGCAGAGCTGGCGGCGTTTCTCGCGAAGAACGATTACGGTCTCACGGTGGTGGGCCTGCCCAAGACCATCGATAACGACGTGTATCCGATCCGCCAGAGTCTCGGCGCGTGGACCGCGGCCGAAGAGGGCGCGAACTTTTTCGGCAACATCGTTAAGGAGAACACGGCGAACCCGCGCATGCTGATCGTGCATGAGGTGATGGGACGCAACTGCGGCTGGCTGACCGCCGCCACTGCGGCGGCGTACCGTCGGCGCATGGATGCGACCCACTACCTGCCGGAGTTCGGTCTAACGCGCGATCGCGAAGAGGTGCATGCGGTGTATGTGCCCGAAATGACGTTTGACTCCAAAGCCGAGGCGGAGCGCCTGCGCACGATCATGGACAAGAATGACGGCGTGAACATCTTTGTCTCGGAAGGCGCCTGCTTGGACGTAATCATCGCGGAGCTGGAGGCGGCGGGCGAGACGGTGCCGCGCGATGCGTTCGGCCATCCGCGTCTGGACAAGGTCAACGTCGGCAGTTGGTTCGCCGAGCGGTTCAGCCGCCTGTTGGGCTCCGAAAAAACGATGGTTCAGAAAAGCGGGTACTACAGCCGGGCGGCCGCGCCGAATGCGCAGGACAAGGAGTTGATCCATGCCTGTGCCAAGAAGGCGGTCGAGTGTGCGCTGGCGGGCGTGGGCGGCGTGGTCGGCGAGGACGAGGACAAGAACGGCGAGCTGCGCGCCTGTGAGTTTGCGCGGATCAAGGGTGGCAAGCCTTTCGATATCGACGCACCGTGGTTCGGCGCGATGTTGCAGGCGATTGGACAGCCCAAAGGTGCCAAGGTGGCAGTGACGCATTGAGTCGCAAGACAGATGGCTTGACCGACATAGAGCGTACACGCTAAAGTATGCACCGAAAAGTGACGAAGTGATAAGGGTGTGGCCCCTGAGAGATTGAATGAGTTAAGGAGAGTGTAATGGGTAGTTCACAAGCCGCTCGATTGCAGCGCGGCGCTTTGGTTGAATTTGACTTTGCGGTGCTGAACGGGCATTCGCTGTTGCTGGAGGCGTGTCAGACACGGCTGGAGCAAGAAGGCATCAAGTTGGATGCGCAGGGTGCAGCGCGGTCCATGGGCGGGAGATCGTTCTCCTCCGGTCTCAACGCGCTCGGCAGCCGGAAGCAGAAAACGCTGGACGTGCCGACGGTGATGACCGAGTGCGACGCGGCCTTCACTGAGAAGCTGACGGAAAAACTGTCGGCGGTGCCGACCGGTTTTCAGGCATTCGTCAAGGCACTGCTCGCCAAGAAAATAAAGGTCGTGCTGATCACGCGCCTGGAGAGCGAAGCTGTCGCGTCCGCGCTGGCGGACGTGCAGAACGAGAAGTTCGCGGTCCTGCATGACATGCCCAACGGCTTCGGGTTCACCACCTGGGAAGGATGGCGGCGCGCGGCGCGTAAGAACGGTCTGCACGAACGCCTGTGTATGGCGGTAGCGGGCAGCGGGTTCTCGGTGAAGGGCGCTCTCAGAAACGGCATGGGCGTGATCGCCAGACCCAATCTGCTGACGGAATATCAGGATTTCGGCGGAAGCGACGTCTTCATCTCGGAGTACACAGCCGAGTTGGCGGACGATGCCGCGCGTATCCTGCGCATGTGATGCATTTGAAGAGCGAACGATGGGGACGGATGATTTTTCTGGCTTGAGGCGATTATACGAGACCATGAAGCACCTGCGCGCGCCCGGCGGATGTCCTTGGGACCGCGAGCAGACATTACAGACGCTGAAGCCCTGCCTGTTGGAGGAGACCTACGAGCTGCTGGAGGCGATGGAGGGCGAGGATATCGCGTTGCACATCGAGGAACTGGGCGACGTGCTGCTGCAGGTGGTCTTCCAGTGCGCGATTCGCGAGGAGGAGGGACACTTCACGCTGGATGATGTCGCCGCCGCTTTGGTCGATAAGCTGGTACGGCGTCATCCGCACGTCTTCGGCGACGCGCAGGTCGCGTCTTCCGGCCAAGTGTTGCGCAACTGGGAAGCGATCAAGCAGACGGAGAAGGACAAGCCGCCGGACCGTTCTGCGATCGATGGCGTGCCAGCCGCGCTACCGGCGCTGCTCAAAGCGCAGCGTGTTCAGGCCAAAGCGTCACGGGTGGGCTTCGACTGGCAGGATGCCTCGGGCGCGATTGAGAAGATCGACGAAGAGTTGGGCGAACTCAAGCAGGCCGTCGCATCGGGCACGCCGGAACAGGTTGCCGACGAGGTAGGCGACCTGCTCTTCTCTATCGTCAACACCTGCCGCTTTCTGGAGGTCGACGCCGAGAGCGCGCTCGAAGGCACGACCCGTAAATTCGCGCGGCGTTTCCGCGAAGTCGAGCGCTGCGTCCGTGAACAGGGGCGCTCGCTCAAGGATTGCACCCTGGCCGAGCTGGATGCGGTGTGGGATAAGGTCAAGCGCGGGGAGTCCACCGGTTAACACTCATCGACGACGGTGATATCCGGATCGACGAACTCGCGCAACTTGGCCTGAATAAAGTCTTGGCGCGTAAAGGCCGCCGATTGGCAACCGGCGCACATGCCGCGGAAGGCGATGGTCACCACGTCGCTCTCGATGTCGATCAACTCGATGTCGCCGCCGTCTTTCTGAAGTTGGGGCCGGATCTCACGGTCGATGATCTCCTCAATCAGCTTCATCTTCTGGATGTTGGTGAGGCGCTTCTTGGGGGCGGCGGCAGACGGCTGCGGGCCGGCGCTCTGGGTGTCGCGCACGCTATCAATGATCTTCTGGATATCGTTATGGCACATGCCGCACCCGCCGCCAGCTTTGCAGAAGTTGGTCACCTCGTCCACGGTGGTCAGACTGTTCTCCGCGACCACACGCCGGATCTCGTTTTCGGAGACGCCAAAGCAGGTACACACGATGTGGTCTTCCAGATTTTTGATGCCGGTCTCTCCCGTGCGGTAATTGTGAATAGCGGCTTCCAGCGCTTCGCGTCCCATGACTGAACAGTGCATCTTCTGGTCCGGCAGGCCGCCCAGATAGTCGGCTATCTGCTTGTTGGTGATACGTTCGGCCTCCTCCACGGTTTTTCCGATCACCATCTCGGTCAAGGCCGACGAAGAGGCAATCGCACTGGCGCAGCCGAACGTCTGGAACTTCACCTCCGCGATCCGCTTGTCGGGCCCCAGCTTAAACATCAGCGTCAGGGCATCGCCGCACGCCAGCGAACCGACCGTGCCGACGCCATCGGGGTTCTCGATCTTGCCCACATTGCGGGGGTTGCGGAAGTGATCCATTACTTTGTCGCTGTAGTCCCACATGGCTCTTCTCCTTAAAAACACGGCTACTTTAACATGATGGCCGTGAATAGGAAATGGCGGAATGTCCGTGTGGTTTTCGGGGAGCGATGTCGAGAGTGCCGTCAGCGGCCTTGACATCCTCCGCGCGGTTGTAGATAATACCGCCGCATCCGAAAGAGAAACGGAGTGCAACATGAAAAGTAAACCCAAAAAAACAGTGAAGACTGAGGTGGCGGCCAAGCCACAGACAAAGCCGTTGACGAAAGCGGCACCTAAAAAGACGCCCGCCAAGTGCGCGGTGAAGACGCCCGCCAAGTGCGCGGCCAAAAAGGCGACCTCTAAAACCCAGCGTGTTGTGTTCTGCGTGCGCGCAGAACCGGGCAGCAAGGTTTTTCTGGCCGGAAGTTTCAATAACTGGAATCCAACCGCCAAGAAAATGGTCGACAAGAAAGCCGACGGCACCTTCGTGGTCGCAATCCAACTCCCTCCCGGCGAGTATCAATACAAGTTTGTGATCGACGGGACATGGTGTGCCGATCCTGAGTGCCCGGACTGGGTTCAGAACGACCATGGTACGCTGAACAGTGTGAAGCGCGTCGACTAATTGCCGCGCACGACACCTGATCGGTGTAAAAGGATCAGTCATGCCGGGAAAACGACCGCGCTTAGCAGTAACAATCGGTGATGCTGCGGGGGTCGGCCCGGAATTGGTCTTACGGCTGGCATCTGACTCCGATATTGCGGAGCGGTGCCAGCTTCTTATTTACGGTAACCATGAAATCTTGCAACGGGTCGCCGCATCGGCCGGACTGACTATCCCGCGTTCGTTGCGGGTATGTCCCGGTCACGCGCGAACGGCAACGGACGCGCACAACACGGGGGAACATGCTCTATATGACTTCCCCTTTGATGAGGCCGCGACCATCACGCCGGGCCGTGTGCATGCGGCGTGCGGACACCATGCGCACGCGTGGATCTGTGAAGCGGTCCGCGACATCCAGACCGGCCATGCGGATGCCTTGGTCACTGCCCCCATCAACAAAGCCGCGCTGCATGCGGCGGGTATTCAGGTGCCGGGTCACACCGAGTTGCTCGCCAGCCTGACCAACGGTGCGACGCCGTGCATGGCTTTCCATTCCGACCGCGTGTTCGTCTCGCTGGCAACCATCCACGAAGCACTTCGCGACGTGCCTGACCTGCTCACAGTACCGGGGCTGCTCCACACGATCCGCCTCACCTACGACGCCTGCGCACGCTTCAAGGGCGGACAGCCCCGTATCGCCGTCTTGGCGCTGAATCCGCATGCGGGAGAAGGCGGCCTGTTCGGCAGCGAAGAACGCAAGGTCATCGCACCGGCGATCGCCACAGCGCGCGCCGAGGGACTCGCGGTGTCGGGTCCGCTCGTGCCGGACACCGCTTTCACCTGGCTGGCCGCCGATCAGCCGTCCCCCTACGACGGTTACGTGGCCATGTACCACGACCAAGGTTTGATCCCCTTCAAAATGGCGGCCTTCGATACCGGCGTCAACGTCACGCTGGGGCTGCCCCTGATCCGAACCTCGCCGGATCACGGTACGGCATTCGACATTGCCTGGCAAGGCAAAGCCTCACCCACGAGCCTCGCCTGCGCGATCCGTCTGGCCGCGCGCATGGTCAATTCGGGAGACAAACAATAGATATGCGCAGGTTTGGGGTCGTTGTTTTTTCGATCTTATCGCTTGTGATTCTTCTTTATGCGCTTCTGGCACCAACCCAACGCAACACACTAACAAATTCCCCCAAAAAATCTCTTGCGTTACTTCTGCTTTTCCCTCATCATGCCCCCGTAACTGTGTTGTGTTTCGTTCAGTTCGGCAAAAAGTCGGCTGCAAACGGTAATGCCGCAAGTGGCGATGCCGTGTTTGGTTTTGTGTCTCATACCCTTCACCCCGTACCTGAGAGGAACACCGCCATGAATACAAAGATCATCTCGGCGCTCGCTTTCGCGGGCCTGTTTGCGGCAGCGGCCAGCGCCGCCCCTGCCGGTTTAACGGAGAACGTAACGTCGCCTGCTCCTCTAGGGCAGAACGCCTACTTCACCTTCTCGAGCACGAATACGTTCTCGGTCAGGCCGCGGACGAAGACGTGGAACGGAACGCTCGAATGCTCCACCGACGCGACGACCTGGACGAACTTCACCACCGCAGGCGCGACCGCAGCCGTCGACAGCAGCGGTGAGTATAAGCTCCTTCTCCGCGGGACGGGTAACAACCGCATTGCTGGTAATGGCGGCTGGGACATTACCGCCGCCGAGGGGACGGTCGCCTGCTCCGGCAACATCGAGACCCTGCTCAACTACGTACAGGTGGCCAACGGTGAGCATCCGACGATGACTGACGAATGCTTCCGTGGACTGTTCGCGAACTGCACGGCGCTCATCAGTGCGCCGACGCTGCTGCCTGCCACGAATCTGGTTCACTGCTGCTACACCGCCATGTTCGCTGGTTGCACAGCGCTGACGAACGCTCCGGCACTACCCGCCACGACGCTGGCTCTCGGCTGCTACGATGGCATGTTCCGCGGCTGTACCAGTCTGACGACCGCACCCGTCCTGCCCGCCACGACGCTGGTCACCAACTGCTACTTTTTAATGTTCTACGATTGCACGGGGCTGACCGAGGCACCGGAGTTGCCCGCCACGAATCTGGCCCGTGACTGCTACGCTTACATGTTCAACGGTTGCACGGGGCTGACCGAGGCACCGGAGCTGCCCGCCACGAATCTGGCTTTCGGTTGCTACCGTCACATGTTCCGCGAATGCACGGGGCTGACCGAGGCTCCAGATCTGCCCGCCACGAATCTGGCCGCCTCCTGTTACCTCGAAATGTTCTACGGTTGCACGGATCTGACCGAGGCGCCGGAGTTGCCCGCCACGATGCTGGCCGATTACTGCTACTACAAAATGTTCCAAGGCTGCACGGCGCTGACGAACCCCCCAGGGTTGCCCGCCACGACACTGGCTACCGCCTGCTACGAATCCATGTTCCAAGGTTGTACGGAGCTGACCGAGGCGCCGGAGTTACTCGCCACGACGTTGGCCCCTGTCTGCTGCCAATCCATGTTCTACGGCTGCACGGCGCTGACCCTGGCGCCGGCGCTGCCTGCCACGAATCTGGCCAGTGACTGTTACAATAAAATGTTCTATGGCTGCACGGCGCTGATGAACCCCCCGGGGTTGCCCGCCAAGATCCTGACTACCAACTGCTACGCTTCCATGTTCTACAGATGTACGAGCCTGACTGAAGCGCCGGAGTTGTCCGCTACGAATCTGGCTCTCGGCTGCTACGCCTCCATGTTCTACGGTTGCGCCGGTCTGACGGATGCACCGGCGCTGACGGCGACGACGCTGGCTCCCAGTTGCTACTACGACATGTTCCGCGGCTGCACCGGTCTGACGGTCGCACCAGCGTTGCCCGCAACGAATCTGGCCATGTTCTGCTACTACGACATGTTCCGCGACTGCACGGCGCTGACAAGATTGCCGGCACTGCCGGCAACGACGCTGACCAATTACTGCTACGCCTTCATGTTCTACGGATGCACGGCGCTGACGAGATTGCCGGCGCTGCCGGCGACGAATCTGGCCTCCTTCTGCTACGGCTACATGTTCTATGGCACGGGTATCGAACTGAACACCGAGGATCCCGGAACGCCGTGGGGCATCCCCGCCGACGCGATGGAAGCATCGAACTGGAACAGTTCCATGTTCACCTGCACGAGCGGCACCTTCAAAGACGCCCCGGAGATCGGCAAAATCTACTACCTCGTCGCGCCAGGCTATCCCGAAGAGCCGCGCTTCGCCACGGACGGCACGGCGCTCGTCTTCGACGACGCGGCGTTAGCCATCAAGATCGTCAACGCCCAAAGCGGCGTCTGGTACACGCTCTACGCGGCGGACGATCTTGTCGACGGAATCTGGGCGAAACTCGAGAGCGTCTATGTGACAAAGGACGGCGATCACGTTTTCACGATGCCTCGTGACCCGACGGTGCCCCGCCGCTTCTTCAAGGTGGTAGCCGGTCTCGTGACGCCGTAACTGTCGAAAAGGTGTCGAAAAGGCGCGAAAAAAATGTCGCACTGGCTTGCCTAGCATGACGGAATCCGGTAAACTTCATGGTCTTTATTCAACAGCGATGAAGCGAAACTAAGGAAGCGACAATGCCAGTGATTCTGGGTTTGCCCAAAGGAAGTTTGCAGGACGCGACTTTCAACATCATGCGGAAGGCGGGATTCAACGTGCAGGCGGGCGAGCGCTCGTATGCGCCGAGCGTGGATGATCCCGAACTCCAGTGCCGCCTGATTCGCCCACAGGAGATTTCCCGTTACGTTGAACTCGGACTGCTCGATGCGGGTATCACCGGCTACGACTGGATCTACGAAAACAACTCCGACGTGCATGAAGTCTCGGAGATGCGCTATTCCAAGGCCACCTCGCGCCCGGTGCGTTGGGTGCTCGCCGTCCCTAATGACTCGCCGATCCAAGGCGTCAAGGACCTGCAGGGCAAGCGCATCGCCACCGAAGCGGTCGGTCTGGCCAACCGCTATCTCGCCCAGCACGGCGTCACCGCCGAGGTTGAGTTTTCCTGGGGCGCAACCGAAGTCAAAGCGCCCGAGTTGGTCGACGCCATCGTGGAACTGACCGAGACCGGCTCTTCGCTGCGCGCCAACAACCTGCGTATCGTCGACACGATCCTGACCTCCACCACGCGCCTGATCGCCAACAAGAAGGCGTGGGCAGACACCGCCAAGCGCGAAAAAATCGAGCAGCTTTCGATGCTATTGCAAGGTGCGCTGGCCGCCGAGTCGCGCGTGCTGATCAAGCTAAACGTGCCAGCCGCACAGCTTGGGGCCGTCACCGAGATTCTGCCGGCACTGCACGCGCCGACCATCAACAAGCTCAACGATGCCGATTGGTTCGCGGTTGAATCGGTGGTCGATGAAAAGATCGTGCGTGATATCGTTCCGCCGCTGCGCGCCGCCGGCGCCACCGGCATCATTGAACTGCCTTTGAAAAAAGTCATCTTTTAACACACAACACCGCGCGACGGCCCGGGCGGGCGGTCGCGCGTCATTCCAGGAGAACAAACGTGGGTTCGATCAAGAAGAAACGCCGTGCGAAGATGTCCAAGCATAAGCATCGGAAACGCCTGAAGCTGCAGCGGCACAAGAACAAGAACAAGTAAGGCGCGCACGACGCGTACATGCGCTGGAAGACGGCTGGGGAGCGCCTTCCACGCTTGTTTTTCTGGAACGCCGGCCTGCGCACCCGTCGCGGCCGGTCCTTCCCATCCGGGAGAAACGACATGAGACCGATTCGATACGCCGCGCATAGACGGCCGATCGAATCGGCCTTTGTTGCTTCTTTTCTGTTTTGTATGGCATTGGTCTGCGGGTGCACGCTCTTTCAAGCGCCGACACCTGCCCCTCCCCCTTTCACGCTACCGGAGCACGAGGCGCGTCAAGCCGGAGCAATGGCACTCTACGCCAAAGGCATCCTGCTGGAGAGCAGCACACAGGGCGATGCCAACACAAACCGGCAAGCGGCTTGTGAGGCCTTCCGCCAGGCGGTCGTGTTGGATCCCGACAACCGGCGTCCGTTGGAAGCGCTCGTCAGCGCCTTGAAGGACGACAAGCGTTTCGCCGAAGCGCTGGAGGCCCTCGAGCCTTTTCTTGCTCGCCATCCAGAAGAGATCGAACTGCGCTTCGAAGCGGCGCGCCTGGCCGAAGCCAGCGAGCGCATCAACGACGCCGCACGCCATTGCGCCGTCCTCTTCGCATTGAAGCCCGACCACCGCGAGTTGGGACATGCCCTGATCCGGCTCTATTTCCTGGCCGACCGCGTCCCTGAAGCGCTGGATGCCATGCGCAAGATCCACACCCGCTTCAACGACACTAAGAGTGCCTCCCTGCCGTTGCAATGGGCCATTCACTTCACGCAGGAAGGTTCGCAGACCGCCGATCGCGCGCTCGCCTGCCTTGATCTAGCCCTGCCGATGCGCACCAACGCGGCCGAGCGTGCCGCAATCCTGACCCTCACCGCTGAAAACCGGTTGCTTCTCGGCGAGACCAATATGGCGGAAACCATCTTTCTCGACGCCTATCACCTGAATCCCGCAGTTAACACGGCCGTCATGCGGCTCGGTGCGCTCTGGTCGACGCGTCCGGACGCCACCAACCAACTCGCCCACCTGATCCGTACGACGCCGGACGCCTATGTCGAGCGACTCATCCTGACCGCGACCCATCAGGCGCTCGGCCAGTTCAACATTGCGGCTGACGTACTCAGCGACACCTATGTCTGGCGCATGCGGCAAGGCTATTTCCCCAGCGAAAACGTTTACCTCTGGCACGCCGCGTTGCTTGAGACCACAAAACGCATACAGGCGGCTGAGCGAGTCCTGCGGGACGCCATCGCCGCCTATCCGCACTCCCCCGAACTCAAGAACTTCCTTGCCTACCTCTGGGCCGAAGCGGGCACGCATCTGGATGAGGCCGATCGCTTGGTGACCGACGCCCTCCGGCAACGCCCCGAGAACGCCGCCTATCTCGATACCAAGGGGTGGGTCCTTTACAAATTGGGGCGGCATTACGAAGCGCTACAGTGGCTGCTGAAGGCCGCCGAACTCGACAAAGAAGAGCCTGTGATCCTAGATCACGTCGGCGATGCCCTCAAGTCCATCGGCCGCGATAGCGAGGCCATCCTCTTCTGGAGCCGCAGCCATCGCTTCGACCCCCGCCCGGAGGTTGAAAAAAAACTGCACGACCACAACGCCTTCCCCCTAGGGCGGGGAAGCCCGCCCTAGGGGTAGGGGGAAGGCGTGAGGCTGTAAGACTGTAAGGCTGTAAAGGCTATGAGACTGTAAGACTGTGAGGCTGTAAGGCAGCCTAAACCCCACGCAGGCAGCGCCCGCGTCCAACTCCTAAATCCTAACTCCTAACTCCTAAATTCCAACTCCCCATGTCCCCCTTCCTCAACATCCCCTACTATCCCGCCTTTGACCACATGACGCCAGAGAATGCGGTACCGGCTTTTGAACAGTTGCTGGCAGATGCGAACCGCGCCGTCGATGCGCTCGAACGCAACCATACGCCGACCTGGTCGGGACTGATACGCCCGCTCCACGATGCCTGCCATCCGCTCTTCGACGCCTGGGGTCTGCTCGGCCACATGCTCTCGGTCATGAACAACGACGCATGGCGCCGCGTCTACGAAGAGTTTCAGCCGGCGCTTGTCACCTTTTCGTTGCGTGTCGGCCAGAGTCCCGCGTTTTACGCAAGCTACTGCGCGTTGCGCGACGCCGACCAAGCCGCCCCCTGCCTCACCTCCGTCCAACGCCGCATCCTGGACAAGACCATCCAAGCCGCCGAGCAGGCGGGCGTGGGTCTGCCGGAGCCCCAGCAGCAGCGCTTCAACGAGATTCAAGCAGAATTGGCGCGCCTCGCCACCGACTTCCGCAACAACGTTCTGGATGCGACCAAGGCCTTCTCGCTGACCCTGCGCACACACGATGAAGCGGACGGCCTCCCGCCCGCCCTGCTCGCCGTCACCGCACAGGCCGCGCGCGACGCCGACGAGCCGCAGGCCACCGCCGAAAACGGCCCTTGGCGCATCACGCTCGACCACGCCGTCTACCACCCCTTCATGATGCACAGCCGCAACCGCGCCGCGCGCGAACAGCTCTGCCGCGCTTCGGCCACGCGCGCATCAAGCGGCGACCTCGACAACTCCCCGCTCATCGAGCAGACCCTTGCCTTACGCCGCGAGATGGCCGCCCTGCTCAGCTACGCCTCCTATGCCGAACTCAGCCTCTCGCGCAAAACCGCACGGACGGTCGAGGCCGTGGACGCCCTGATCGCGCAACTGGCCGACGCCGCGCGCGACGCCGCGCAGCGCGAGGCCGACGACCTGCTGGCTTTCGCCCGTGCGCACGGTTTCGAGGGCACGTCACTGGAACCGTGGGACACCGCCTTTTGGGCCGAGCGCCAGCGCGAACACGTCTACGCCTACAGCGATGAAGAACTGAGCCGCTACTTCCTCTTCCCGCGCGTACTGGAAGGCCTCTTCCAGTTGGCCGAACGCCTCTTCGGCATCACCATCACGCCAGCGGATGGCGAAGCACCGGTGTGGCACCCCGACGTGCGTTTCTTCCGTGTCGCCGACACCGACGGCACGCCGCGCGCCTACTTCTTCCTTGATCCCTACAGCCGTCCCGCGACCAAAAGCGGCGGTGCGTGGATGAACGATTTCCGTACGCGCGACCGCCGCCCCGACGGCTCGCTGCAACTCCCCATGGCCGTGCTGGTCTGCAACCAGAGCGTACCGGTCGGCGACCAACCGCCTGTCATGCGCTTCCAAGAGGTGAACACGCTCTTTCACGAGTTCGGCCACGCCCTGCAGCACATGCTGACCACCGTGGAAGAGCCCGATGCCTCCGGCGTCAACGGCATCGAATGGGATGCCATCGAAATCGCCAGCCAGTTCATGGAGAACTGGTGCTACGACCGCCCCACGCTCAAAGGTCTCAGCAGCCATGCCGAAACCGGCGAACCGTTGCCGGACGCGCTCTTCGACAAACTCGTCGCCGCCAAGAATTACCGTGCCGCCACTGCGATGTGCCGCCAACTCTTCTTCGCGGCCACCGACATGGATCTCTACGCGCGCTATCCGCGACCGGAGTGGCCGGACGCCGACACCGTCAAACGGCAGAACGCCGCGACCTATCTGTCCACGCCCCTGCTCCCGGAAGACCGTTTTCTCTGCTCGTTCACGCACATCTTCGGCGGCGGATATGCCGCCGGTTATTACAGCTACAAATGGTCGGAAGTGCTCTCGGCTGACGCCTTTGCCGCCTTCGAAGAGGCCGGTCTGGCGGATGACGCAGCGGTCCGCGCCACCGGCCAGCGCTTCCGCGACACCCTGCTGGCGTTGGGCGGCAGCGAAGATCCGATGGCGGTATACCGCCGCTTCCGCGGACGCGCCCCGACGGTCGATGCGTTGCTGCGTCACTCCGGTCTCCTGCCTGCCACATGAACACCCCTGTCCGCACCCTCCTCGCCTACCTGCACCGGCTGATCGAGTACGCCGCCTTCTACGGCGTGCTCTTCACGCTGGCCGGACTCTTCGACCGGCACCATTGGTTTCTGGGGCTCTTCACGCATCTCAAGCTGCCGCTCGCCGGCTGCTTCATCGGTTACACGCTGATCGAACTCGTGGCGCGCCACCGACACCACGTAGCGGCAGGCGTGATATTTGCCCTCGTGAACGCATTGCCGGTGCTGATGCTCTGTCTGCCTGCCCCGCATCAGCCGCAGCCGACTGCGCCCGCGACGGTTGCGCAACTCCGGATCTTGCAGGCGAACATCCTCACCAGCAACCGCGACGCCGCCGCGCTGCTCAGCCTCATTGACCGCGAAGCGCCCGACGTAATCGTGCTCCAGGAGACCGGCCGCCGCTGGCTGAGCGACCTCGCGGTCCTGACCAACGCCTATCCGGTCTTTGCCGCCATGCCGCGTGAGGATAACTTCGGTGCCGCCATTTTCTGCAAAGGTTCCTTGACTGCAGGTGTGACACGGGCATCCTGCCCGTGTCGCCATCTTCTGCAAAAGCCCATTGCCTGCAGGTGTGGCACGGGCATCTTGCCCGTGGATGTGGCACGGGCATCCTGCCCGTGTCGCCATCTTCTGCAAAAGCCCCTTGCTTGCAAGTGTGGCACGGGCATCTTGCCCGTGGATGTGGCACGGGCATCCTGCCCGTGTTTCATGGGCGGGACGCCCATGCCACGAGCAGAGATCGTCTACTTGGATGCATACGACTGCGTGCCTGCAACGCGGGCACGCCTGACCGTCAACGGCCGTCCGCTCACCATCATCGGCGTGCACCTATTCGTGCCGTACAACCACGCCACGTGGCTAGCGCAAAAACAACAGGCGCAACGGCTGGCGTCACTCGCGCGCGATGTCACAGGCTCCTGCGTCGTGACCGGCGACTTCAACACCACGCCATGGACCGCCCGTTTCCAAGACATCCTTACCGACAGCGGTCTGCGCGACAGCGCGCGCGGACGTTGCTTGCAACCGACCTGGCCGGCCTTCCTGCCGCCATTTATGCGCATCCCTTTGGATCACGCCCTCCACTCGCCCGACGTGCATGTGGTAGCGCGGCGGCTCGGTCCGTCCATCGGCTCCGACCACCTGCCGGTCATTCTTGATATCGCTTTTTGAAGCTTGAAACCATCACTTCAGCCGTCGTATCACGGCGGCGGTGTCAGTCGCCACGACGCCGGGCTGGAGCGTCAGTAGGCCGTCAACGGCTTTGACGCGCTCGCGCCGCAGCTCCGCGCCCTGCCACGTTTCCCACCATGTCACCTCATATTCGCCATCGGGGAATGCCGTCAGCATGTATGTCGCCGCAGGGAACGGACGGATCTCATCCGCATGGCGCGCATGATTCACCCATGTGCTGTCATTGTTCTGAATCCAGACGATGGCGGCGCTCTCGGCGGCCAGTGCATAGCAGTTGACCTCTTGGGTCTCGGTCGTACGGCAACCACTGAACAGATACCGCGGCACCGACACCCAGTCGCGCCCGTGATTCTCGACGCGGATGCGGCGGCGTCCGGCTTTGACCGGCACCGTCAGCGTCTCATTGTAGACCGACTCCCACAGTTTCCACGTGTCAACGTAACGCCACGACTCGCCGTGGTTCTCGCCGCACGGCAACTCGCGATCCAGCACCAACACATCGTCGACAAACACCTTGATATGTCCGCTGCTTGAAACCCTCCCGACGTGCAACCCAAAGGTGCCGTCCGCCGGGTAGGTCACCTCAAATGTCGGCGGGCAGACCAGATTACGGTGACCTCCGCCGTGCAGCAGCGCCAGCAACTCTTCGGCCGGCGTGACCGTGCCGTCCGGATGTACCTCGAAGCGGTCCGCGCCTGCTTTGCGGAAACCCGTGCGGGTAAGCGCGACAACATCACGCTGCGCCGGGCGCGCCGGCCTTCTGAGCGTGCCGGGACCGCGCACTTCCACCGGACGCCAGCGCTCGGTACCGAACGGCAGCCCCGTCACAAAGCGCCGCAGGGCGCGGAAATGGAAGTAGAGGTTCTTGGGCTCGATGTAGTTCTCGTGCCACCACGGCATAGCCGCACCGCACGCGCCACTGGCGAGCGACGCCCACGAGGTGTTGTGAATTGCACGACCGTCCGGATCGTCGTCTGCCTTGAAGTTGTGGCTGCGAATGCCGAACTCGGCGAAGAGGTGCGGCTTTTCAAAGTCCTCCCACTGCTTGCGGCAAAAAGCGTGCGCTTCCAGTGCGGTGTTCAAATCGTTGTTGGCATAACTGTGGGTCTGCACCAGCGCCAGTTCGGGAATCTGCCAACAAGCCTCCGGACCGGTCTTCGACCACCAACTCGTGGAGATCACGTGATCGTACGGGTCCAGCGCGGCCAACAACGGTGCCATCTCGCGGTGCCACGCTATGATATCCTCCTGTTTCGCATTCGCCCAACCCTCGAACTCATTGCCGAACTCCCAGCACATCACATGCGGGCTGTAAGCCCAGCGCGCTACCGTGTAGCGCAAGCGCCGACGGTAGAAGGCCTTGGCCGTCTCATTCGTGAACCACGCGCCGGCCGTTTCGCACGGTCCGCCCTGCGCGACGTTGTAAGGATTGGCTTTCCAACCCCCCATGCGGAAATCCTGATGCGTGTCCATGCAGAGCATGTAGGTCATGCCGAGCCGTCCCGCATCCTCCAGCAGGTTGTCCAGTTTGGCAGCGGCATCCTGACGGTACCAGCCGAGTTGCGGTTCCCACTCGATCCCCAATCCGCTTTTAGACATCCACCAGCGGTTCCAGTTTTCTCCGTGCGCGGCCATCTTCTCAAGGATCTGCTGGACCGTCATGCCGTTGCTGCCTTGATAGATCGGCACGTTATGGCCGATCGGCACATACCCCTCGCCGTTGTCATACGCAAGATAGCGCGGATCAGCCCGGCTGACACGTATGAAACCTTTGGCCTGACGGTCTTCCGTAACCTCCACCGGTTGCGGCAGCGTGAATGTGCGCGTGCCGGAACGGTCACGCGCCGTCAACGTAATCTGCATCGGGCCAACCTCTGTCGCAGCCAGCCGCACCTTCCACTGGCCGACGCCCTCCGAAAGCATCAACTCCGACTCCGCGTCGCCGGGCAGCGCTGTATGGCGCACCATGAAAAAGCCCGGCAGGGTGTAGCGCCGTCCTGACGCCGTGACCACCTGCGCGTCGAGCGCGATGTCATCCGGATCATACGGGTTGTCCCACGTACCGTTCAGCGCCACATCCAATTCGCACTTGCCGTAAAGCGGCACGATGCGCGGTGCCTGCGCCGTGAGCGTCAACTCGCCGCGACTGGTCACGGCGGGCCGCACGATCTTCGGCATGGGCACGACACCGAGCGACAGCGCCACGTGCAGCGTCTCGCCGAGCGCGACGTCACGCTGCTTCGTCAGTTTGATCTCGCAACCGTGCCGATCCGGACTGACGTGTGAACGTAGATAACGCACGCCGTCGCCGCGCAGACGGCAGGCGGTCCCGCCCTCGCGGCCGATGTAAAGCTCTTTGAACAGGCCCTCGACCGCCTTGCCGAGCGGCGCATCCTTGGTCGGCATCAGGTAGATGCGGCGCGGATCGCTGTCTTTCTGCGCCTGCGTCGCCAACGAGAGCCAGACACCATCAGTCAGCCGCAACTCCCCGGTTTTGACAAGCGCCAATCGCACTTCGGCCCCCTCGGCCGACGGCACGAGGTCCATCGTGTAGCGCACCGGCGCTGAACCCTCGCGCGCACCCCACAGACCGACCAGACGCAAGACACCGTTCGCCTCCAGGGTAGCGCTCTCCGAATGTCCCTTAGGTTGCGTTTCGTACAGGTAGGCACCATGCCAGAGGAAGAACACCAGATCCAACGCAGGCTGATCCTCCGCACGCAGCGTCATTCGTCCGCGGTTGTCGCATGTGAGCGTCCCGCGCGCCAGTGCCAGTTCGAAACCCGAGTCTGTGGCGCGCCAAGCCGGCGGCACTGCATCGGCGCCCAGTGCCGCATAGCCAACAACCATCAATGCTGCCGCAAACACACGAAAGCACGTACACCGCTCACGCATCATCGACTTTCCCCCTTTATTACGGACGCTCTGCATTCCGCCCCGTTTCACTTTGAACGTTACGCAGTGATCGTATCATTTCGCCTGTTAACCGGTCAACGCATGCCGCTGCAGAACATGCCACAATGAACGTCAGCATTGTAAAAGCGCAGCTCTAATTTTCTTGCGGCGATCGTATCCGCGATTTCTTGCCGGACCTCAGTGCTGCGTTCCACAGGGTGATGCGGCGATGCCAACAAGAACCCCCACTCTGTATGGAACGAAGGCACGAAGACACGATACGACGCGACATGCGGGAAGACCTCTTTTAACGTCGTGTACGCCGCCGTGTGTGTGCGAAGGTTGACCGGATTAAAATCACCGGCCTGCATGGCCACGATCCCCTCGGGCGACAATCGGTCGCGTGCCAGTTGATAAAACTGGCGTGTGGCAAGGTGATGCGCGGGGCCGTCCTCGTCGGGTTCGGTCAGATCCAGAATAATCACATCGTAGCGGTCCGAGCGATCTTCCAGAAGGCGCAACACATCGCCGATGTACAGTTCCATCCGCGGATCGTCGTAACAGTTCCCGTGCCACTGCGGCAAATGGAGGCGGCAGAGTTCCACGACTTCGCCATCGATGTCCGCCATGACCAGTTGCGAAACGCTCTCGTGCCGAAGCGCTTCACGAGCCGTCGCGCCCTCTCCCCCGCCGGCGATCAAGACACGCCGGGGCGATGGATGTAAAACCATGGCCGGATGCACCAGCGCCTCGTGGTAGCGATGTTCATCAAAGGCAGCGGATTGCAACTCGCCATCCAGAATCAGCATCCTGCCGAAAATCTCGTTCTCAACGATTTCGATCCGCTGGAAAGCTGTCTGTTGATCGACCAACGTACCCGACAGCGGGAAGAGATGAACCACGCCCGGACTTGTTCGGTCAGCGTGCCACTCCTTGTCAGAAAAGAACATACTGATACTCCGCCCGGTCCGAATCTGTCGGTCTGCGTCCCGGCGCATTGTGAAAGATACCGCGGAAGACCTCCTTGGTCCGGACTGATTTGGCGCGTAGGCGCTTTTCAAGGTATTGCGACGCAATCCAAGGATCCACGTTGGACCCGCAGGTAAAGACATCCAGTGCGGCGTAGCCATATTCAGGCCAAGTATGAATCGCTAAATGCGACTCTGCGATCATGACGAAACCGGTCACGCCTTGCGGTGAAAACTGGTGGAAGGCCGTTTTAAGAATATCGGCACCAGTTTCGATGGCGGCAGCGGTCATCGCGTCGGTTATCAACTGGAGGTCATCAAGGGTCTCCATGGGGCATCCGTACAACTCTGTCAAAATATGACGTCCCAGCGCATTCTTTTTCACACCGAACACCTCCTTATAGCAGACACCATACCACAGAAAGCCAAGATGTCAAATGCGACGAAAAAGCAGAGCAACACTTTTACACTCATCACTTCTCCAGCCACACGCATCGGTTACCGGGGCCGAACGTCTCAAGGAACGCGGGGGTGTTTGTGTCGCACATGCGGTCACGCACAGGCGCCTCCGTGATTTTACCGAACACGCCACCCGTCCGCTCGATGAAGACATTCCCTTCCAGACGCGGCATGGATGAAGACCCGTCGGGGTTTTTGAGCCCGCTCCCCACATCCATCAAACGGTCAATCGAGTGGCAGATCACGTTATTGCGTATCACGTAGTTGAACGCCCGGTTGCGCTCAGCATGGAACCACCCCTTCACGTGCGCCGCGCAACCGCGATCCGCACGCTGTTCGCTGAAGCCCGCGCCCGCGTTCATCATGAGATTGTTCGCGTAAAGGATGTTCTCCATACGGCTCGGGTTACCGTCCTTCGCCGTAAGGAAGTATTCGATTGAGTAGTTGCACCTGTCGAACACATTGTGCGCGAAGAGGACGTTCTTCTGGTCGAAGCGTTTCATCCCGTCTTTCGGAGGGATGTTGAACTGATGCGTCACGCCCGCATCATATATCTGGTCAAAAAAGCAGTTCGTGACCGTGTAGTTCTCGCAACCGCCGTAGATTTCCACACCGTTGCCGAGGCGCGTGGGATAGTCGCGCCCGTAGATCCCCTCCGCCTGAATGGACCCACCGATCCAAACAAACTCGCTGTTCGACACCGTGAGGTTGCGGCAGGTGCCCGCCGCAACACCGTGCACGCCCACATATTTGACGGTAAAGTTGTCAATCGTCACGTCATCAGCACCGCCCACGCCGAATCCTGACGTCTTCACGTTGAACTCGATTGAACGGAAGCGTTCGCCTGGATTGCGTTCGCTGTAGAGGTACACGAGCCCCGTGCCGTCTTTGTAGTAGTCGTGCCAGAAATGCAGATCGCCATCAAGATCGCGGTAAGAGTTGAAGGGACGCCCCGTATACTTGTTGAACTTCTCCCCCGTTTTCTTGTCCGTGCGAATGACGATCTTGATCGCATGTACGGCACCATCGTCGAAAACGAGCGTGCCCACATCCGTTTCGCCGATTGGATACGACCACACGCGCGGATTGTCCGTCCGCCGCCACTTCTTCGGATCGGCGCCGTTCTCCGGCGAACCATAGATCATCGGTTTCGATCCGGTGCCGTATGCCGCGTAGGTTACACCCTTCTGTACGCATACTCTGCCGCGGTACACGCCGCCACGCTGATAGCGCACCCAACTACCGGGCGCGAGGTTCTCGCGATTGAGCCGTGCCGTCGTCTGCCAGGCCGTCGAAGGCGTGCGGCCGTCCGCCGTGTCGTTGCCCTGCGCCGCTGAGACGTAGTAGACGGGCGCACCTGCGGGCGGCGTGCGGTCTCCCGTTGCACGGATTTCCGCGATGCGCGCATCCATCACACGCCGCAACGCGGACGGCGAGTTGATTTGCGCGAGATCCAGTTCCTTCGCATCCAGTCCCGACACCAGCAGCCCCAGCCCCATCATCAAAAGACACAACTTGGCATTCATATCATCTATTCTCCCTCTTTCGGAAAAGTGTTACCCCTCAGCGCTCTCGCATAGTGTTCCGATGATAACACAAGATTGACCCGCTATTCCAGCCGCCAGTTCCAATCGACTTCGAAGCCGGGCGGTCTTGTCGCCGGGGGGCGGTTGGGGTATAATGCCCCCAAAAAGGAGAGAGACGATGAGCGCGAACGTTGTGAGGCGTGTTGCTGTGTGTCTGTGCGTCTGTCTGTGCGGGGCGGCAGGTGCCCAGACTGTGGCCGAGTGTGATACGTCGGGAGTTTGCACGACCGGCCGTGTGCAGACCGTGGCCGATGGCGGCAAGCAGATATGGGCGCTTAGCTGCGCGTTCACGGACGCGCCGCCGCTGGAGGTGGCGAAGTGGCTCACGGACAAGCCTGAGACGGAAGGCAAGTTTGTGATCATTGAGTTCTGGCGTACTTGGTGCGGTGCGTGCAAACGGATGACGCCGCTCATGAATACGTTGCATCGTAAATTCGGCGACGAGTTGGTAGTGATCGGGATCACCGGCGAGACCGAGGAGCAGGTCAAGGCGTACAAGGGTCCCAAAAAGGAGTATGCGCTGGCTTTGGACCGACCGCTACCCGCCGACCAGAAGCAAAAGCAAGGCAAGGCCAACGCCCAGACTTCTCAGAAGCGGGCAGAATCGGAAGAGGGACCGGATCTGACAGACTTTGCCGCCAAAGCACACCCGGACCAAGGAGCGTATGAAGCCCTGTTCGGGGTGTGGGGGTGGCCGCACGTCATTATTTTGGAGCCGCAATACCGGACGATCATCTGGGAGGGGTTCCCCGGTCTCAAGGGCTATGAACTGACCGAGGCGAAGGTCGCCAAGATTTTGGCGATCGGACGCGGGCAGAACAAGGAGCCGAAGTCGAAGAAGTGATGTAGATGCCCTTTTCATGCTGATGCAGTGGGGGCAGTGTATAAGGCGGTGTGTCCATGCTCAATCATGAAGCTTTATTTTCGCGCGCGTGTCAGGTGATTCCGGGCGGAGTCAACAGTCCGGTACGTGCCTTCAACGGTGTTGGCGGTACGCCGCTGTATGTCGAGTCCGGCAAAGGCCCGTACATCCATACGGCGGATGGCCGCAAGCTGGTGGATTTCTGCTGTTCGTGGGGGGCGATGATCCTCGGCCATGCGCATGACGAAGTGGTCGCGGCGATTCAGTCGCGTGCGGCCCTCGGCACGACCTTCGGCATCAACACGCCGGATGAGGTGACCTTCGCTGAACGCTTGTGCGAATGGCTGCCCAGCCTGGAGCGGGTACGGTTGGTCAACTCGGGCACCGAAGCGGTGATGACCGCGTTGCGCATCGTACGCGGGGTGACCGGACGCAAGCGCATCATCAAGTTCGACGGCTGCTATCATGGCCACAGCGACAGCATGCTGGTTTCGGCGGGCAGTGGCTTGTTGACCGGCGGTACCGTCAGCTCGGCGGGTGTTCCGCGATACGTGGTCCATGACACTTTTGTCGTGCCGTACAACGACATCGATGCGGTGAAAACGCTGATCCAAACGATGGGCTCCGAAGTGGCGGCGATTATCGTGGAGCCGATTGCCGGCAACATGGGCCTTGTCATGCCCGATCCCGATTTCCTTGTCAGACTGCGTCACACTGCGGATCAATCCGGCGCGCTACTGATTTTCGACGAGGTCATCACCGGCTTCCGCTTTGCCTTGTCGTCGTACGCAGCGACGATCGGCGTGAAAGCGGACTTGATGACACTGGGCAAAGTGATCGGCGGCGGTCTGCCGTTGGCGGCGCTCGGCGGGGCTGCAGTATTCATGGACGAGCTGTCGCCGACCGGCAAGGTCTATCAGGCCGGCACGTTGTCGGGCAATCCGCTGGCTGTCGCGGCCGGTCTGAAGACCCTGGATGTGCTGGAACGTGACAATCCCTATCCGCGCATGGCCGAGTTGGGACAGCGTTTGGCGGATACGGTCAACACGGCGGCGGCTGAGCGCGGCTTGCCGTTCCACTGTGCGCAGTATAAGGGTGTCTTCACCTTTTTCTGCACGCCGACGCCGGTGCGCGATCTGGCCACGGCGAAGCAGAGTGACACGGCAGCCTACGCGCGTCTCTTCCACTCGGTGCTGAAGAGCGGTTTCTACCTGCCGCCGTCGCAATTTGAGCTGGGCTTCATCTCCGCCGCGCACGGCGAAGCGGAGATCGACGGACTGGCGCAGGCGGTCATCGCCGCCTGGGAGTCCTGAAAGAGAAAGAAGTCGCCATGAGCAGTATGGTGCAGATCAAGCAGGCGGATGAAATGCAGGCGTGGGCGTTGGCCCGGCGTCAGAACGGCGTGCGTATCGGGTTGGTGCCGACGATGGGGTATTTGCATGCGGGACATCTCTCGCTGGTCGCCGAGGCGCGCAAGCGTGCCGACATTGTCGTGGTCAGTATCTTCGTCAATCCGGTTCAGTTCGGCCCCAACGAGGACTTTGAAAAATACCCGCGTGACGAGGCGCGCGATCTCGACCAATGCGAGCGGGCAGGGGCGTCGGCGGTCTTTTTCCCGTCCGTGGCAACCATGTACGCGCCGGATGCCAGCGTGTTCGTTACGGAGGAGCGGCTCTCCGCCGGTCTGTGCGGGGCGCGGCGTCCCGGACACTTCCGGGGTGTTTGCACGGTGGTGGCCAAGCTCTTCAATCTGGCGCAGCCGCATGTGGCGGTGTTCGGCCAGAAAGACTATCAGCAGGCCGCGATCATCCGGCGTATGGTGCGCGATCTCAACTTCCCCATCGAGATCGTGGTGGCGCCGATCGTGCGCGAGCCCGATGGGCTGGCCATGAGTTCGCGCAATGTCTATCTCTCTGCCGACGAACGGCAGCGCGCACTGGGCTTGAGCCGCGCCCTGCAGGCCGCCGCCGCGTGTGTCGCACAGGGTAGCGCTCCAGCGGCGGACGTGCGCGTGCGCATGGTGGAGGTGATCGAGGCGCATGCGTTGCAACTTGACTACGCCGAGATCGTGGACGCTGAAAGCTTGGAACCGGTCGTTGAAGCGCGGCGCGGGAACGTGGCGCTCGTCGCTGCGCAGTGCGGTCGGACGCGGCTGATTGACAACCAGATTTTGTGAGCATGGCTCGGATTTTTGAATCCACAGATGACACAGATTACAGATTTTTGGGGGCACGGCGCGGCTTTTTTATCACCACGAAGGCACGAAGGTTTTTTGGAAGGCAGTGCTCGGCTTTGGAACCGCCAAGACGCCAAGAACGCCAAGGGAAGCCTTCAATTTTCATGAAGTTTCATGTGTTTCATGGTTCGGCGTTTCTCTCACAGAGGTACAGAGAACACGAAGGTTTTTGGGAAGCAACGCGCTTTCGGACAAACTCATGCACTCATGCACTAATGAACTAACGCACTAATTAACTTGGGTTGCGGGCTTCACCCGCATAACCCGAAAAGGCGGAGATGAACGAGGCGGCATTGGCAGACAAAGAGCGGCGGCTGTATGAGGCGCTGCAGCGCTACGGGCGGGTGGCGGTCGGCTTTTCCGGCGGGGTCGACAGCACCCTGTTGCTGCGTGTCGCGCGGGATGTGTTGGGGGCTGCGCAGGTGTTGGCGGTGATCGCCGATACCCCCAGCCTGCCGCGCGCGGAACTTGCCGAAGCGCATGCACTGGCCGACGCGATGGGCGTGACGTGCGCGGTGGTTCATTCAACCGAACTGGACGATCCGCGCTACGCAGAAAACTCGCGCGACCGTTGCTATCATTGCAAGCGGCACCTGTTCACGCAGATTAGTGCGATCGCGTCCGAGCGCGGCTTCGATATCGTGCTCGACGGGAACAATGCGGATGACGCGGGCGACTACCGGCCCGGTCGGCGTGCGGCGGAAGAGCTGGGCGTGAAGAGCCCGTTGCTTGAAGCCGGACTGACCAAGGCCGAGATCCGCGCGCTCTCCGCGCGTTTGGGACTGCCGACCGCCGACAAGCCGGCCATGGCGTGTCTGGCGTCGCGCATCCCCTACGGATCGCCGGTGACGGCCGAGGCGCTGGGACAGGTGGAGCGGGCGGAAGAGGCGCTGAAGGCGCGAGGCTTCGCGCAGTGCCGGGTACGCCACCACGGCGACGTCGCGCGTATCGAGGTGCCTGATGCCGACCTGCCGCGTCTGGTGGCGACTGAAGAACGGCACCAGATTGTTGACGCGATCAAAGCCGTAGGATTTCAGTATGTGGCGCTGGATTTACAGGGTTACCGAATGGGCAGCCTTAACCTGTCTCCGTGAGCGTTGAACATTTTTTTAACGCAGAGACACGATCAATCATGTCAGTCATGTCAATCGTGTCAAAACGGGAGAAGTGGGGGCGTAGTTTGACATTAGTTTGGTTTGCCGCTGCTCAGGTTTTCTCATTTACAGATGGCGCAGATGGACACAGATTTTTTGGGGGTGGCATGGCCCGAGCTCCCGGCTCTCTGTTCTCTTTATCACCAGAAACGCATGATTTTCGCCCTCCCTTTCACTAACCGATTACGCGGAAAAGGCCGATTGCTAGCGGGATTGGAAATGATATAATGATGACATGAATGCGACTGTTGAAAACGTTGTGACCGAGGCATTAAAACTGCCGTCGCCGCTACGGGCGTTCGTGGTTGAGAAGTTGATCGAGAGTCTTGACGCGCCCGATGGTCCTCCATTATCGATTAAATGGCGGGAGGAAATTTGTCAGCGTTGCGCGGAACTAGATCGTGGCGCAGTCGAGCTTCGTCGTGCTGAAAATGTATTTGCCGAGGCGTTCGCAGCGTTGGTATGAAAACGGTCAAGTTCCATCCTTGCGCAGAAGCCGAGATGGTCAAAGCCGCCACTTACTACGAAACGCAACAATCCGGCCTCGGCAAAAGGTTTCTTGCAGCAGTTCAGGAAGCCGTCAACAGGATCGTCATTAATCCGCATCTTTACCCGATCGTCGAACTCGACGTCCGTCGCTGCTTTACAAAGACTTTCCCGTTTGGCGTTCTTTTTCGGGAGCGGTCTGACATGTTCGTCGTGATGGCGGTTATGCACTTGCATCGAGATCCCGATTATTGGAAGACCAGATAGATTGCGAACCCGTTGGCGTGAAGAAGCGGGCGTGCCCCTAACTGCGTTTTCACTTTGCGTACCCAGAGAATACGTGTTACCCTGCACGCTGAATGGACGCGGTTGGTGGCGAACAACGCGGACCATGTGAGGAACACTTGTTGGCTGACACACGGGGAGCCGAAGACAGTGCAGATCATCTACGCATTTCCTTTTTTCGTGATGGCCGCAATTGCATGCGTCATTTTCCTGAGCACCCCACGACTCCGCCCGCATGCTTTATCGACTACGAAAGCGCTTATCCGCATTGTGTTGCTCGCCTGCTTGATGGCTCCGTGCGGCATCAACCTGAAAGGTGGTGAAGCCCGTGGTTTGCTGGACTGCAACCTGCGTTGCGTGGACTTGTCCGACCTGACTTCTTCCGTGCCGCTGACCGTTGATGCCAGTTCTCAGATTCTGTGGCAAACGGAGGCATGGGAACACAGCACCTTTGAAACGACAGGCAATGATTCCGTGGGCTACCCCTCTGTCGTGAAGAACGATAGAGGCAGGAGCGCCGACAACAAGTATTACTTATACTATGCGCATCACGATCCCTGTTCGGGCATCGGCTGCGCAGTCGCCGACAGCATCCAGGGACCATACAGAAAACTGGCGAGCCTTGAAACAAACCGTTCGCACAGCATGGTTCTGGCGAATCCTCACTATCCGATAGTGAACCCGCCGGTCGCGGACCCCTCCCACTACTCCAGTCCGTGCGTCATTTGGAACGAGGACGAGAAGCTATGGTTCATGTACTTCCACTACTACAATCACTACCACGGCGCGTGGACAGCAGGAGGCGGTGCAGGGTTCGGGCACCAGATGACCGCTCTGGCCACCTGTTCTGACTTGGCCTCGCATAAGTGGACAGTGCTGAAAGATCCGAAGCTGGGCAAAGTGAGCGTCTGGGATATCGTGCCTGTGCTGCCCACCACGGAGAAGAAGTGGATGAACAGCCAGTCCTCCTACCATGCGATTCAGCGGTTGGCGAACGGCCAGTGGCTTGCATTCCTGCGCGGCACCTCGGTTGATCAGATCGTGCAACTGGGGTTTGCCACATCGAATGACGGTAGGAAATGGGACTATTTTCGGGAGAATCCTGTCATCCACCAGAACGATGGGGGCGGCGGACTGAAGGGCAATTATCGTCCCTATTTTCTGGGGTATTTGGGAAAGGGGACAGCCGGCGCAGACAAGTACCTTCTGGTTTGGGGCGAGAGCCCGGCGAGCTCAGACGTGCCGAGGATCACGTACGGGTACACGACAACCTTTCATGACGTTCAGCGCGATTCCAGGGGGTATGCCCAATGGGGACCCGGATCCGATGGGCCAATAAGTCCTTGGCGGGAAGGAAACCGACTGTACCTGTTTTCTGGAAAACATGTTCAGGTCATGACCCTGCCGGTATCATCGAAGGCGCCGAGCACGACAGAGAAGGAGGGCCAACAAGCTTCTGCTGGCGCCGTCGCCACCCGCGCCGTACCGGAGGGGTGATGTTCGAAGGGAGAGCAATGCATCGCTATCAGGAACGAACGCAACAAACATGGCTCTTCGGCTTTTCGCGAAGGTATCAAACAGGGGACTTCAACTTTCGAAGAGACGCCTCTGAAAATAGAGATGAATCGAACCATGCGACCACCGACCCCATTCGTCTCCGGTTCAGAGGGCCGGTGGTCGCTAACGGAGTTCCTCCGTAATCGGCCAGCCGGGACTCACCCGCGCCCTCTATGATACCGGTTACTCGATGAATGACAATGACCCCGACTACGTGGTGGTCGGCGAGATACCCGGATAACGCAACGGCCCTCCTTACTCACACCGTGACGATACCGAGCGGCTCGGCGATCTTCCAAGCACCGCGCGTGAAGTCAGGCACGTTCACCGGCTTGCCGCCGCGCTCGACCGACTGTTCGGTCAGTTCGACCAACGAACTCCAAAGCGCGGTATCGTACACGTCGATATCGAGCGGCAGCCCGTGCTGCAGGCAGTGGCAGAGGCGCAGATCCATCAGGAAATCCATGCCGCCGTGGCCCCCCGCCTTCTTGGCCGCCTCGCCCTTCTTGTCCCAGAGCGGATGCACATACTTGGCTTTCAGCTCTTCCAATTCTTTATCTTTCATCCATGCATGCGTGTTGGGCGCGAGCGCCACGCGCAACGGATAGTCCGCCAGTATGCCGCGCGTGCCAGAGATCAGGTTGAGGCGGCTATAGGGACGCGGACTGGTGGTATCGTGCTGCACCAAAATGGTGCGCCCGCGGTAGGTGCGGATCAGCGTGCTATTCATGTCGCCCAACCGGTAGCGCATCTTGGCCTGCGGGCTGTCCTTGCCGAACTTCTCCGCAGCCGCCTGACTGATGCCGAACTGGTTGCTGCTGACCGAGGTAAGGAACTCGAAGCGATCGCCGCGGTTGATGTCCATGTACTGGCAGACCGGACCGAGACCGTGCGTCGGATACGGGTTGCCGGTGTGCTGCTTGGACCACTCGAGCCGCCATTGCCCCTGATAGCCGTTCTCGCTATCTCCGCGCAGCTTGCTCATGCGCAGGTCGTGGATGTAGGCGGCCTCGCCATGCACCAGATCGCCCAGCACGCCCTTCCGGCAGAGGTTCAGAGCCAGCATCTCGTTGTAGCCGTAGCAACAGTTTTCCAACATCATGCAATGGCGGCGTGTCTCTTCCGCAGTGTTGACCAATCGCCAGCACTGCTCCAGCGTCATGGCGGCCGGCACCTCGACCGCAGCATGCTTGCCACACTGCATCGCATAGACCGCCATCGGCGTGTGCCACAACCAAGGCGTGCAGATATAGACCAGATCGATTTCATTGGATTCGCACAGCGCGCGCCACTTATCCTGTGATCCGAAATAACCCTCCGGCGCGGCCAACCCCTTATCGGTCAAGAACTTAACCTGCCTCGCCACCCTGTCTTCAAACAGATCGCTGATCGCCCGAATCTCGACCCCGGGAATGCGCGAGAGCCGATTGACCGCACCCGGTCCGCGGTGTCCGACACCAATGACACCGACGCGGACCTTCTCCAGCGGTTCAGCACGGAAGCCGACCATGCTCTTGCGCCGCTGCGCCACCAATCCTGAAAACGTGGTGCAACCTGTCTGCCCCAACATGGCAGCCGCGCCGCCCGCGCAAACCGCCCCTTTCAAAAACGCCCTACGATTCGTCATCATGATTCTTCCTCCTAGTTTTGACCCAACATAACACAACTGAGTATGGCATCTCACCCTTTCTTTTCCTCTTTGCGACAGAAGAGAGCAAACATCAACAACAGCACCGCCGAGATGATCATCGCCACCAGCCAGACGTTGTCCCAGTTGTTGCTGACAACACCGTCCGGTCCCGTTGTGGTAATGCGTAGACCGTCGATCAGTGCGCGGTTGACGAAGTTGGCGAAGAAGGTGCCAATGCCGAACGCGGCGAAGTTGATGAACCCCTGCGCTTGAGCCCGCATCGCGCCGTCTGCCAGCATGTCGACGTAGATCTGGCCGCCTACATAGAAAAATCCGAAAACCAGCCCGTGGATCAGAATCCCGCTGTACACCCCCACCGTACCGCCCAACCAGAAAAAGACATAGCGCATCAACAGCGCGGCCAATCCGATCAGCATCGCATTTTTCGCGCCGATCTTTTTGATGGTCGAAGCCAGCACCAGCGTGAAGAAAATCTCGCTGTACTGCCCGAAGCTCATTGACAATGTGGGGTTTTTGAACCCTATATCCGTGAGAAATTCACCGCCGTACCCGAAATACAAAGAAAACGGGATTTTGGAGAAGAACATGATCGCAATGAAAAACGCGAAACCGGGATCCTTCATCATGGATACGGCGCGGAGCCCCAAAACATCCACCAGACTCATGGGCTGGCCGCGTGCTTTGGGCGGCGTGTCCGGCACCAGCAGAGCCAAGAGACCGGCGATAAACACCGTCGCCGCACCGCAGTAGAACATCAGCGGCGTACCGTTGACCTTGACCCCGATCCAGTCGCCCACCACACTGAAGGCGGCGGCAGCGATCCAGCCGATCACGCCGAACACGCGGATCTGCAAGAAAACATTCGAAGGGCAGTGCGAAAGGATGATGTAATTGATCGTACTCCAAGTGGGCATGTAAAACACCATGGTCACCGTCAGAATGATCAGTAGCGGCAGTACCCGCGTCTGCATCCCGGCAAGGACCAGACCGATGGCGGCAACAATGTTCAGGAACGCCATGACTTTCTGCGCAGCGAAAAACCGGTCGGTAATCATTCCGACAAACGGAGAGGCCAGCGTGCCGATCGCCATGGAACTGATCATCCACGCCAGCATCGACCCTTGCGCTCCCATGGATTTGGCGTACGGCACCAACGTGATGAACCAGACCGGCAGAGCCATGTACTGTAAAAAATATAACGCGCTCAAAACCACCCGCGTCCTTAACGACACCTGTTGTTGTTCGGACATCTTTTCCTCTTCCTCCCGAGGCTCTTGTAAAACCCCTTGCTTGCAGACGTGGCACGGGCATCTTGCCCGTGTTTCATGGGCGGGACGCCCATGCCACGAGGGTTGTGCAAGAGCCTCTCCCTTTACCGTTTCGGCATACCCGCTACCGAAGTCTTCGCACACCCCGGAACAAACGGGAACAGCCGCCCCACCTCATCAGCCGTCGGCTGATACCCATACTCGCTCAGCTCGTAAGCTTCGGCATAACGTATGCGTTCGGCCTCGGCCTCACCGTACACCTCCACGAGCCGCGCACGGAACCTTTGCGCGTCATAACTTTTACGCGGCACCATCCAGTGCTTCATGATGAACGCTTTCCGCCCCTCGCGGTCATCCGGCGGCGGCAGCTCTGCTTCAAGCCCCTTGTCAAACACCAGCCACTCGAAAAACTGTGACTCGTGCGAACAGAGCGCCTCGATCAATTGTTCCATGACATCATCAATGCGCAGGATGACGTCGGGCCGCAGTTCAGACGGCTTACGGAAAGAATCACGCAGAAAATAAATCGCGGGCTTGACTGAAGGTATCGGCGTTTCCGGACACCACAGCGGCACTCCCAACAAATAGGCGGAGTCCATCACCAGCGTGCCGACCGCCCTGTGGTCAGCATGGTAGTCGCACGTGCGATGCGTAATAACCAAGTGTGGCGCGAACCCTCGGATGAGGCGCGTCACCTCTTTACGCATCTCGAGCGTCACTTCTAGCTCGCAGTCGTGGTGATTGAGGACCCGGTACTCGTCGACGCCCAGGATCGCCTTCGACCGCTGCGCCTCCTGATACCGCCGCGCGGCGAGCGCCTCCGGCGACATCGACATGTGCCCCTTGTCGCCATTGCACATTGAGACGAGCTTCACCGTCGCCCCGACCTTCACAAAGTTCAGTGCCAGTCCGCCGCCCGTGATGTCCGGATCATCTGGATGCGCCCCGATGATCATCACCCGTAAATCTCGTGGTTCGACTTTTTTCATACCCTACCCCATCGTTCAAGGCACTAAGCGAGCTGCACCCGCTTCTTGTTACTGGCGGAAAGCTTCTCCGCATCCACAATCTTGACTGAATCGCGGCACGTCTCCGGCGAGGTCACCGCCTCGACCGGAAGGCCCTTCAATTTGTCCACGAACCAGTTGATCTCGTTCTGATACGCATCCGCCGAAACCGGCAGTTCCGGCACAAACGGTTCGCCCTCCATCGGATACAGGCAGAACTCCGGCTGGCGATTGGTGGCCATCACCAGTGTGGCGCGCTCAAAGGCGATCTGGAAACCGCGCTCAAACCCGAAACTCTTGGACATGCCCCATCCACCATCCGCCATGACTGACGGTCCGCCAACATCATACAGCGTGGAGATATGGATCATGGTGCCATCGCTGTCATAGTACGCGGAGCTGGTCACTGCCGCCGGCATGCCGAAGAGAAAGTTGACCATATCGGTGTCGTGAATGTGCAAATCCAGCGCAACCCCGCCGCTGCGCGATTCGTCAAAGAACCAACTCTTGCCGCCATCGCGCGACCATCCCGGCGCGAGGCTGTAGCGACCGAAATACGCGGCGATCACGCGACCATACTCGCCGCTCTCAATCAAGCGCTTGGCATACACATATTCGCCACGGAAGCGCAGGCACTGGCCGATCATCAGTTCCGTGCCTGACGGTGCCGCACGCCAGGCCGCGATCAGCCGGTCGCACTCCGCCGCATTAAGCGCCATGGGCTTTTCGCACAGCACATGAATACCCCGCGACAAAGCCAGTTCCGCCATCGGCACATGCAAGAAGGTCGGCAGGGTGATGTCCACCACATCCGGCTTGGCCCCGTCGAGCATCGCTTCGAAATCCTCGTAGATCACGGCTTCGCCGAAATCACACGAGGCATCCGCGCCGCTCACGTTCCCGGCCGCCGCAGCAGGCTCGTCAAACTGACGGCGGTCATGGTCACACAACGCCACCACACGCACATCCGGCACTTTTTTCCAGCACCCGTAGTGCATCCTCCCCATGAACCCGAACCCCGCTATCGCCACCTTCATCATTGAGATTCCCTCCGCAACAATTCCACCCGAGGCTCTTGCAAAACCTTTTGCGTGCAGGTGTGGCACGGGCATCTTGCCCGTGTTTCATGGGCGGGACGCCCATGTGAAACCGCCCTTCCCCCTCAGCGGACTGTTCCAGACCGCCTGAAACCGGGCCTTCCCCGCATAATCCGCACGACCAGAAAGGCCAAACTCCAGTCATGGGCGGGACGCCCATGTCACGAGGGGGTTTGCAAGAGCTTCACGCGATTAGGTCGTTGATATTACACCTTCTCTGCCGCCTTTTGAAGCCTGTGATTGCGATAGAAAAAAGCGAGGTCGGTACCGACCATCACCAGATTGAAAAGATAGAGCCAGACCGCACCGTCAACCCGTTCCTGCCAGAGCAATTTATGGCAAAGGCCGAAAACATAACCGAAAAACACAATCACCATGAAAAACAGGCTCTTGCCTTTGTTCGTCCGCGACCGCCACGATTTCAAAATTGAAACCGGCCAAGCCGCACCGAAACAAACCAGCATCATCGCCTCAAAAACCGGAAACCGCATACGCTCCTTTCGGTGACCTTCACGCGCTCACCCGAAACGTAATGTAACACAGACGGGGTAAGTTTGGATATGGAGTTCATCGTCAGGATTTTCTGAAAGCGGAGGGCGGACAGCCTAAATTCCTGCGAAAGACGGCACCAAGGTGGCTGGCATCACAGAAACCGCAGGCTTCGGCGATCTTCTCCTGAGAACGATCCGAGGTGGCGAGAAGCTTTTTCGCCCGCTCAATGCGCAGACGCAAAAGTTCGCCAGTGACTGTACTGCCGGTCACCTCGCGGAATCGCGTTTCGAGCGTACGACGCGAGACGTGCAATACCTTCGCAAGATCGGCAACCCGGACCCGCGCGGTTAAATTGGCAGCGAGAAGGTCACGGCAACGGCGCACGAGTGCGTCCCGCGCGAAAGAACGCGCGGTGGACTGACGCTCCGTCACCGTCGTTCCGGTGTAGATCGCATCCGGCATCTCATCTGGTTTGATTTCACCGCGCATAGCGCAATCTAAAATTTCCGCAGCGCGGAATCCCGCCTCTTGAGTGGAGAGCGGAATGCTCGATAACGTCGGATTGGACATTTCACAGAGCGTTTCGTCGTCGTCCACGCCGAGAATCGCCACGTCGTCCGGCACAGCGCAGTCTGCCATTCGACAGGCATCCAGCACCTCCCGAGCACGGACGTCGTCCGTTGCGAAAACACCGAGCGGTTTCGGCGCGGCGGCGATCCGGCGCGCGAGTGCCTTTCCGCTGCTTACGCGCCACCGATAACATTTCGTGCCCGCGCGTTCTACGGCGGTTATATAAACATCCCCGCGTTCCCGCGACCAAGACACCCCTGGCACGTCGATGAAGGCATAGGCGGCGCACTGTTTCGAAAGAAGATGTGCGGCGGCCGTCTCCCCGATCGGTCTGTTGTCACAGCGGAGCACACAGCCAGGGAAAACCGAGGTGTAATCGGAGTGGACCAATACGACGGGAAGCCGATAACGTCGGATGCGACGCAGAAGTTCCGGCCACGCTTCGGTCGTGATGAGACCATTGCAAGAACTCCATTCGGAATCCGCCAGATACGCTTCATCGCGACGACCGGTACGGAGATCGATCGCCCACGGTGTGTGGCCGCGCGTGTAATCAAGGATACCGCGCAGCATCTTCCTGTGGGTCGTGTAAGCGTTCATCAGGAACACCGAGACCCGGGGTATGTCCGTCCGGAATGTGGCCATGCGGTGTATTCTACCATAATATTTCGTTAAGTGTTGCGTAATCATACCAAATAAATTTGCGGAAGCACACCTTGTCCAAAGGTCGGTAATTTGGTTTGATCGAAGTATCTTAATGAGGAGGACTTATCCATGATGCGTAAAATGACCACACTCGTTCTCGCCGCGCTGTGTGTATTGGTGAGAAACCTCGCACAAGGCGCCACGATCATTCATGACGCGGGGCGTGACCTGGCACTCAACACAACCTCTGCGAATGTCTACACCAATGTGTACGGCGGCGTGTGGAGTTACATGTACGCATCGTCCTATGAGAGCGTGAGCCCACGCTCCTTGATGCCGACGATACGTTACTACGAGTCAGCCACAGAACATGACGTAGAAGGGCTTAAAATTGTTCTTGAGAGAGGACCGAGTGTCCCGAAGCCTTCGAGTGGCTACCAGTTACCTGTGATCGCGGTGAACCCCCGCGCGGTGAACGACACATCCAACCTGACGGTGCATGCGAGCGACAGCCGCTATCCAGCCATCAAGCCCGGCCAGATTTCCATTCATCCCGGACAAGATCACTGCGCTGTGTTGCGCTTCACTGTGCCGCGCGATGGCTCGTACACGGTGACGGCGAAGTTTTGGAACCAGAACAAAGGCATCTTCGGGATGACTGTCCAGACGAACGGCATCCTGACCCAGCCGCGTCAGGCTTGGACAGGCTCCCAGCATATTGGCGAGGTCTACGATTTTTCGGTTCCGGCGGCGACGTATAAATCCGGCGATACGATTGAGGTCACCATCGACAAGGACACGCATCTCGACTCCAACGCCGCCGGCGTGGAGTTTAAGATTGCTGAAGAGGTACAGGCGGTCGTGGACGCCTCCACCGCATTCAAGGCGAATGTCCTTTCTGCCGCGCCGGCGAATCCGTTCACGACTACTGACGGCGACTGGCAGGGCGCCTACAACTGGAATGGTCCCGCCACCCAAATGAACCGCTTAAGTCTTGTGCCGGGCTACACCCGGTCCTCGCAAGGCTCCGGTTGTATAGGCGTCGCCTTCGAAAAAGACGGGACGCTCCAACTCCCCTGGCTGGTGGTGAATGCGTCCGACAGCTATGTGATCGAGACAAACTCGGTCGGCCTCGCGACAACCTGTCAGGGACGCGCACTCATTCCCGGCGAAATGATGTGTCATCCCGATATAACCAAGCCGGTGTACTGCCGGTTCGTTCCCGACGTGGCCGGTGTCTACGACATCGGACTTGTCGCGCGCGATCCGTTCCGGAATCTGGCGCTAGGAGATCCCAACAACGGCGTCAACGTATGGCTGTTGCAAGGAGGACAGGTTCTCGCGCAAACAGTCGTGCGCGTTGAAGGGGGCCCGTCAAACGCGAGCATATTCCTGCGCGGTGTGCCCGTGGCACCCAATATCCCCTTCGACGTGGCGATCGATTCTAATGGTCACCACTCCTTCGACGGCACGGCGTTCCTATTCGCGATGGTCAAGACGGGCGACCTACCCGCGACATACAACGCGAATGCGGCGCTGAAGGCGAACATGACATCCGCAACACCGTCCAACCCATTTTCGTACAACGGCGCGACCTGGACGCTCGGAACACTCGCACAGGGCTGGCAGGGCGCGTTCACGCCATACACGACGATCCAACCCGATCGTTTCGCGAACACGACAAAGGGTTACGGCGAGAACGCCACCACCTCGCCATACATGTGCGTGAACGTCGTGGATCGGACACTCACGCCAGAGGAAACAGGGGCGTTTTCTGCCGGGCGCGACATGCTTCTCGGCCACCCGAAGTCGGACAACAGCGCGACGGCGATCCGCTTCACGGCACCGGCGACAGGCGTTTATTCGGCAATGGGCTGGTTCAAGGACTGCAACGGTCTCGGCCCTTCGGGCATCATTAACGGCGTGGATGTACACATTGTCGCGAATGGCCGTAACGCGGCGGTAACGGTAGTCCAGTCTGAAGGCATCGTCGCGCCCTACGGACGGTTACAGGCGGAGGGGCTCCATCTGTTGGCAGGCGAGACGCTGGCGTTCGCCGTCGGATCATTTGGCGCCTACAATTATGATCTGACCGGCTTCTATGCGTGGATCGAAAGCACTGAGGATCTAGCGGCGCTGAAGCATGTCAACATCGACTTCGACGGTTATGGCGCGGGCGAAACCGCCGTGACATTTACAGGCGGAGGCCGCGCGGGATGGTCGGGCGAAGCCTGGGACTCGTTTGCGATCGCTGACGCCGCGACGGCGGCGACGACCCGCTCTCTCTACGCCATCGGCACGAACGGCAGCGAACGCGTCGACGTGACGCTGTCGATCGTTCGGGATTCGGGAACGATCACTGCATCCGCGCAGGGTACCGCCACGGACACGTCCGCCGCTGCTCTCTTTGCCGACGGTATCGTCTCGGTCAGCACGAACGACACCTACACGTTCACGCTCACGGGGCTCCTGCCCGACACTGCCTACGACCTCTACTTCTACAGCCGCGCGCTCACGACGACACCTGCCACCGACGAAACGACAATCCGAGGCAGCTTCACGGTGAACGGCGTAACGGAACTGTCCACGTGTCCGTGGTTTACTGACTTTTTCGGTGACTTCGCAAAGGTGACGGCATCTGCCGACGCGGAGGGTACGTTGACGGGAATCTTCGCCAGTGCGGCGGAGGCGGATGCCTTCTGGTGTGGTCTTCAGATTTCCGGCCCCGGTTTTGTGTCGTATATACCGGGCGGCACCCTTATCTCGATTCGTTGACATGTTTGAAAGGCAAAGTGGTATGAGAAGTGCGATTTTGGGATGTGCGGCCATCGTTGCCGGGAGTGTCTGGGCCGCAGTGCCGCAGCCAGCGTTTTCCCTCAAGTACGATGGAAAGGATATGAAGGGTGTCGACTCCGTGCAGGTCGATGCACGACTGAAGGTAACGGTCGAAAAGAAGGAGTACGCCGCATTCGACGCTACAGAGTGGGTGCTCTGGTTCGAGAATCCGTCTGCGGAGAAGAGCGGCATCCTGAGCGAGATTCGCGACGGCGATTTTCTCGTGGCGCTACCGAAACAGCCCCCGAAATTCGCAGGTGACATCTCGTGTCCGGGAGACCGCGTGGTGATCACGATGAACGGCTGCACGAGTGGAGGAGCCTACGCCGACAATGACTTCCAGTCCTCGCACGAGTTCCGCGCGAAAAGCCGCTACTTCCGTCGGTCTGACCAGCGGTACGTTATCGAGAACGCCGACGGACGCCCCTCCGATGTAGAGGCGCCGTTTTTCGAGGTGACACAGGACGGCACCGGTGCGGTCATCGCGCTGGGCTGGACCGGTGACTGGCGGGCCTCTTTCGCAAACGGTGCGGACGGCGTACGCGTAACCGCCGGTCTCAAGCGCGCGCGGTTTTACCTTGAGCCGGGCGAGAAGGTCCGTACGAGCCGCATCCTCGTGATGAACTATGCACAAGGCGAGGACTCCGGGAACAAGTTCCGCCGCTTGATCCGCAAACACTTCTCGCATGTCTCCTCGTATCCCGATGCACGCGAGGGGCTGTTCGCCTATGAACTTTGGGGCGGACTCACCTCAGACGAGATGGTGCGTCGCGTAAACGCGATTAAAGAGAAGGGGCTCGGCTTCGAAGATCTCTGGATCGACGCGGGATGGTACGGCAACAGTACGAAATGCGACGATCCCTACACAGGCGACTGGGGTGCATGGACGGGCGACTGGCAGGAGAATCTCCGTATCCATCCGGACCGCTTGGAGAAAGTCCGCGATGCCGCAAAGTCTGCCGGCATGGGGATTATGCTCTGGTTTGAACCTGAGCGTGTCGTCTGTTCATCAAAGTTCGCAAAAGATCATCCTGATTTACTGTTGGGCGTACCCGGCAACACATGGAGCAAGCTGCTCTATTACGGGAACGATGCGGCGCGCGAATACGTGCGGGATCTCATTTCCGGTTTCGCGGAGCGCCTGAACTTCTCCTGTTTCCGCCAAGACTTCAACATGGGCGTTTCGGCGTTTTTCAAGGCGGGCGACGCCAAAGACCGCGAAGGTATCACCGAGATCCGCCACGTCACGGGGTTGTACCGGCTTTGGGATGAACTGCGCGCACGACACCCCGGCATGCTGATCGACAACTGCGCGTCCGGCGGGCGTCGCCTCGATATCGAGACGCTGCGCCGGTCGGTGTTCTTCTTCCGCAGCGACTACCAGTGCGGGTTCAACGCGAACGCGGACGTGGTGCAAACGCACAACGTGGGCCTCTCGCGCCTCATCCCGTACAGTGGCTGCACGACGAAACTCAGTGACCTCTACTCCCTCCGCAGCTCTTATTCGTCCAGTTACGGGGTCGCCTATTGGAACGCAATCTTTCAGGATGAGAAGAAAGTCGATTGGGCTGCAGCAAAGAAAAGCTGTGACGAATACCGTCGCATCCGCAAGTACTTTTCACGTGATTTTTACAACCACGGCAGCAGCGCACTCGACCCAGGTGCGTGGGCGGTATGGCAATATCACGATCCCGAGACGAACGAAGGTGTTGTGCTGGCGTTTCGCCGTGCAGAGTCGCCTTGCGACCGTGCGAAGATTCCCCTTAAGGGCATTCCTGCGGGTGCGAAAGTACAGACGGAAAACCTTGATACGGGCAAGGCTCTGACTGTCTCCGGTGACATTGAGGTCGTCCTGTCCGCGCGTCGTTCTTCGGCGGTCGTCGTTTACAAAGTTGAAAAATAAAATGCGCCATCTCACGGCGTAAGGAGACCCCCGTTGAGCAAATACTTTTCTTTCATGTTGATGCTGGCCGCTAGTGTGGCAATCGCGGCGGCACCTGAACGGACGCACCCTTTCAAGCAGGCGGCCAAGATGGAGATGCTGCGGCCGGGCGACGTGCAGCCGCAGGGCTGGCTGCGCGATTGGTGCGTCACTGCGAAAAACGGGTACATCTCGCGTATGGACGAGGTGGATCAGGCTTTTCCGCGAGCGTGGAACCGTGACTTCCACCCGCGCGGCAAGTATCTCGACTGGGGCGACCCGAATAAGGGTGCCTGGTGTACAGAGGGCGGCGCGTACTGGTTCGAGGGGCTCGTGCGTCTCGCGTGGGAATTGGACGACGCGGACTTGAAGGCGTATGCGAAGCAACGTTTGGAGCCGCTGCTGGAGCGGATGAATCCGAAAGCGATCGCATTCGTCTACTGGATGGACCGCACCGATCCCAAGCAGATGGAGGAGATCGAGCGGGCGAACCACGGATTCATCGTGGGCGCGAGCGGACGCACCACGCGCGCCATGCTCGCCTACTGGGAGGCGACCGGCGATGAACGCGCGCTCCGCGCGCTCAAGTGGTGTCTGGACGATCCGCGCTTCTACTTCTTCGGCAACCCTATCACACTGCCAGCGGCAGGATGTGATACGTGGCGCTACTGCGGCGATGAAAAGCTCGCGGCGGCAATCGACAACTTTTTTGCCACGAAACCCTATCCGGAACGGTGGCCCGCCATGCGCTACGGTCTACCCGTCAAGCCGGAGGCCATCCACATGCGCGCACGCATGGACAGCGATCCCAACCACAACTGGGAGTGGCGTTTGCAGCATGGGGTTCTCTGTTTCGAAAGTATGCTCTCTTGGGTCAAGGGAACGCTCTGGACCGGTGACGGCAAATACCTTGCGAATGTGTGCTCTTGGCTCGACTTTCAGGAGAAACACACACGCCAGCCGCACGGTGTCACCGTTGCGGACGAACAGTTCGGCTGGGCCGGCCCAGACCGCGGGACGGAAACATGCACCGTGGCGGGAGACATCCTCCTCTACGCGACGCTCGCCGGTGTGACGGGTGAGGGACGTTTCGCGGATCATGTCGAACGTAGTTTCTTCAACGCTGGAGCGGCGTGCGTGTCGCGCGACTTCATGCGCCATGTTTACTTCCAGAGCCCGAACCGTGTCGAAGCGCACGGCAAGTTTCACGCCGGCCCCGGCGGTCAGGGCGGCATTTTCAAGACGAAACACTGGCCGCTCTGTTGCACGGCGGCGCTCACGCGCATCCTGCCGGGATACGTGCAATGGATGTGGATGAAACCTGCTGAAGGCGGGCTCGCCGCAATACTCTACGCGCCGAACACGCTTGAAACCGAACTCGACGGCACGACGGTGAGGATCGAAACGACGACAGATTATCCGTTCAACGAAACGCTGGAGATGTCCGTAAAGACCGGCAAGCCAATTACGTTCCCGCTGAAATTGCGCGTGCCGGAATGGTGCGATAAGCCGACGATCGCGGTGAACGGCGCCCCCGCGAACCTCATTGTAGGTCCCGGCGGTTTCACCGTTCTGAACCGCGAATGGAAGACCGGCGAGAAGGTGACGCTGAGGTTCCCGATGGCCGCGCGGTTCGAAACGATGCGCGACTACAATGATGGCGGCAAGCCGTACTGCAGCGTCTCGTACGGTCCGCTCCTCTTTGCGTACGGGCTTCCCGAAAAGGACGAAAACACGGCAGCCGAAGGCGCGCGCAAGGAGTGGAAACTCGACTCGTCCCAATCCGCCGCCGCCATTGAAGTTGCGCGTGTGCCGATGCCCGCAAAGTGGGATTGGCCGCTCGATGCGCCGCTCAAACTGAGGACGAAAGCGGCAGACGGCGCCGCGCTTGAACTTGTGCCGTACGGTTGCGCGAAACTGCGCATCTCGATGTTCCCGGATGTTTCGCCGAAGCTGCCGCCGCTTCCGAAAGAGGGCCTCACCAGCGTCTCCGTACCGAGCGCCTGCATGCAGAAGGCCATCCCGACAGCGGTGATCCTGCCGAAAGGATATGCGACGAATCCGACCAAACGGTATCCGGTTGTCTATCTTCTGCACGGTGCGAGTGACAGCGAGAAGCACGCCGAACAACCGTTTTTCCGTGGGCTGGCGGACCAACATCAGGTGATTGTGATTTGTCCGCGTGCGACAGGTACGTGGTGGATAGACAGTCCGGTCGATCCCGCCTACCGGTACGAGACGTTCATGGTGAAGGAGCTTGTACCTTGGGTGGACGCGCAGTACCGCACGGTTCCCGATCGCCGCCATCGCGGTCTTACCGGTAATTCGATGGGCGGTCACGGCGCACTCTTTCTCGGCATCCGCCACAAGGACCTCTTCGGTGCCGCCGGGAATATCTTCGGCGGGGTCGATGTGTGGCCCTACCGCGATTGGAACAAGTGGGGGCTGCGGGAACGCTACGGCGATCCGGTAACATGCGAAAAGAACTGGCGCGAACTTTCCGTAATCAATCAGGCGAAGACACTTAAAGACGGTGAACTCGCCATCCTTACCGCTGTCGGCTCGAACGACATCTTCATCAAACCAAACCGCGAACTCCACGACCTTCTCCTTAAAAACGGTGTCCAGCACTATTACATTGAACGCATCGGCTCGCACGAGCCCGGTTTCTGGGTCGAGTTCTATCCGCACATGTTCCGTTTTCTCGCCAACTTCTTTAAGGACGGCACGGGTCGGCTGTAACGCACTTGCGCGCCACAGGTCACGGCGGTCTTGCCAGCAGGCTTGGCACCCTCTACAATGCATGAGTCTTTTGATTTTGTCCGCATTGTGAGAGGGTAAAATGAAAAAATGCCTGTTGCCGATACTTGTGTTGTTGTTGGGCTGTTCCACTATTCCGTCAGGGCGCGATAACGTCATCAGCCGCACGCTTGAGTTCCGTCAGTATTCGCCAGTGCCCGCAGCCAACGGGGAGACCGACCTCAAGGGCAAGACCTCGGTTTTCGACAACGCGCAGCGCATAGCGTTCCTCAAGACCTATTGCGACTATGCCTCCGCTTGGTACGGTGACTCGCAGCTTGATTCAAAGGTGGCACCTGAACAGGAGATACGGGCACTGATAGCGAGTATCAAGCCCCAGCCGCTCCCGGAAACTCGGACCGTCAAGCGCCTAGAACAGTGGCAGGCACTTGGTGTCCGAGAGGGTGCGCGGGAAAAGGAGTTGGAGGCGCTCAAGGTGTGGCAAGGTTACGCTGGCACAAGTGTGGCCGATGGCGTGCTGACCGCGGGCCCCGGCCTGATCCGGCATCGCCTCGCAAAACCCATGGCTTGGCGTTTCGAGGCCAAGTGGCGCGCAAAGGCCGACCGTTGGGACGAGTGTGCTTTTGCGCTTTCACAAGACGGCAAGGATTGCGTGTGCGCGGGCTTCGATGCGGACGGCAAGCTGTTCTGCGTCTCCGCTGGAGAACGTCGAAATCTCGCCGGTTATCAAAAGGGCAAATGGATGGAGTTCCATGTCGAGGTCGACGTGCAGGAGCGGGAATTCAACCTGTATGTTGACGGCGCGCGCCTCGTCTATGGTGCCGCCCTTGCCGACAATAACGTCGCCCAAGCCGACACCTTTGAAATCAAATCCTCCGGCACGGTACAGGTGGACTCGGTGTATGCCCTGAATTACGTGCAGCGCAAAGACGATGTGAGCATTCCATACGAAGCCGAGCTTTTGGCGGATGAGACATTCGATATCCGCCCGCTGGCGGAGGGCTGGACGTTGCCGGATTATGACGATCGCCCCTGGAAGCCGGTGGTGCTGCCGTATGCCCATGGCGGCGTGCGGTTCGCGGGTGAGGATCTGTACCTGCGTAAGAGGGTCAAGGTCGGCAAATTCGCGAAGGCGATACTGCGCATCGAGACTCTTGATCCAAGCGGCGAAATTTATGTGAATGGAAAAAAGGCGGCTGTTATTGACGGACGCCATCCGGTGCGGCTGGACATCACGGAGCATCTGCGTCCCGAAAGTGAAAACCTGCTTGCTCTTAAGGTCAACCACCGCCTGCTGCCCAACCCGATGCACCACTGTTGCGCGGACTTAAACATCGGCTGGTTCGCTGGACGCGCCCAACTTGAACTGAGCGACGCGGTTTCCGTCGAGCGTGTGCTGGTCCACACCTCGAAGTTGGAAGCCGACAAGGCGTTCCAAACGCATGCGATCCTGTTCGAGAACCGCTCGCGTGAGCCGTTCAGTGGCAGCGTCACGATTCATTACGCCCCGTGGACGCCGCGCGAGGGCCGCGCGGTTGCCAAGCAATCCTTCGACATCACTGTGCCTGCCGAGAACTCGGTCGAACACGCTTTCACCATGTGTCTGGAAAAACCGCAGCTTTGGAACTGGCGTGCCCCCTGCCTCTACAAGGTGCGGGCGGAGTTGCGGGATGCGAGTGGCAAGCTTATCGACGACAGCGTCTTGACCACCGGCATACGCACCGTGGAGCAGGCCGGCGAACGACTGCTTGTGAACGGACAAGAGGAGATGCTCAACGGCGTGCAGATCATGGGCTTCAGGATGCCGGTAGAGACTCTTGCGCGCTACAACCGCTGCGCCACTCTTGAACAATTAGCGGAAGAACTGATCATGACGCGCAAGTGCGGCTCAAACCTGCTGCGTGTGCATGTCCATGCGGCCGAGGCCACAGCCGACGGCATCAACGATCCCCGCATACCGGAAATGTGCGACCAATTGGGTATCATGCTGGCTTGGCAAACGCCGTCTTGGATACGTGAGGGTGCTTGGGAAGCGATTGACTTCACCAACTTTGCCGCTTATGCCCGACAAGTTTACAACAGCCCCAGTATCGTGAACTGGGAGCTGAGTAACCACCCCAACAAGTTCAAAGGCAAGAGACTCAAATATTCCACTGACTTCGTCGAGTCTACCATGCGTTGCGTGTTGGCGGTTGACCCAAGCCGTCTGATCACGCCGACAACCTTCTGGCAGCACACCCTCATCAAGGATGATCGCGGAACAACAGGTAAAGACGGTGAAAAGATCAAGGCGCCTGACTTGTACACGCATCCGCTCTGTACCAGAGGAACGCAGGATGCCGTGACCGGATACGGTGCTGATTGGGGGAAACTCCGGAATTGGCCTCAAGGATTCTCGCTTGATGTTCTGCAGAACCGGGAACGCCCGTTTTTCAATTGGGAACATGAGGAGAGCATCGCGCAGCCGAACTGGGAGCTTTCAAAAGGGAAACCCTGGCACTTGTTCCACTCATACGAGCACGGATATGATGTCGGAAGTATCGGCAAAAAACTTGATTTCGGCGAATGGCGTGCCAGCCAAGGCTTCCAGGCTTTTGCCGCCTACGAATCAATGAAGAAACAGCGGTTGCACGGGGTCGACGGTTTTTCGTGGTGTTGTCTGCGCGGCGGCGCCAACTCCGGAACCTATAAAAAACCGCTAATCGACTCACTTGGACACGCAAAGCTGGCTTGGCATATTCACAAGACCGTCTTTCAAAGGGTCTTCGCGGGCAGCGACAATGTCGATGTTGTTTACGGTCCTGATGACCGCATCACGCCGGTCATCATGAATCTCGACGAGGCGAAGACCGTCGATCTCCAGATTATCGTTCGCAACACTGACGGGCAGGAAGTCCAACGCTTCACCTTTGAAAACATCTCTCTAAAATGTGGACGCAACGAAACCCGCTTAGAGCCGATCAAAGTCGATTTCCCGAAACCCGGTGCCTATGCGATCGAATACGTGGTGACCGCCCGGTAGGATAGTGTCCGGCTTGATAGGCGGATTCTGGGCCTTGATGAGCCTTCAGATCGCAGCGCACACGCAGAAGTGACCGATCTCTGATTTGCATTGCTCGTTTTTTTTAACGCAGAGGCGCAGAGTTTTTTACGGTGTAGCAGCGTGACCGCAAATCGAGCGAAAGGATCTGTGTGCGACAAAGTAGGGCGGGACGTCTCGGACCGCCCGCCGGCCCAAAGGCCGACACGAACGAACTCATGCAGGCGGAACTCGCAACTCAATTTAAGATACTCGCAAGTCTGGTAAATGATTTTGCGGCGGCAAGCGGTATTCCGCGCGACGCCGCTTTTTGAGCATGAGTGCAACGGCAAGGTAGCGCGCAAAAGCGGTGCCGCGACCCGCGACGTGCGACCGTCAAGGGCTCCAATCTCAAATCACAAATCAAAAATCACAAATTGTTTCCGCCCAGCCCGTTATTACATTGTCTGTTCACTATACAAGCCGTTCGCCCGTCGTCCCGGCCGCCAGCGACACATGCTTGAGCCCTTTGATAGCCTTGAGACGATTGAGCAGAGTGTGGATCTCGGTGGGCTGGCCGCGCACGGCGATGATCTCCAGACAGTTGTGGTGGTCGAGATGCACATGCTGCGTCGAGATGATCACCGAATAGTGGCCGTGCTGAACCTGCGTGAGGATTTTAACAATGTTGCTGGTGTGGTGGTCGTAGACCAGCACGATCGCGCCAGCCACCTCCTCCCCGTCCTGCCATTCCGTTTTCACCAGACTGGCACGGATCAAGTCGCCGACCGCCTTCGAACGGGTCGGACAACGCTCCGCCTTGATTTTCGCATCGAACTGCCGCATGAGCGACGCATCCAACGAGACGCTGAAACGTGTCAGAGACATGAAAATCCGATTAGAGAAGCTGGTTCACTGCAGCGACGATGTCGCGGTCATGCGGCAGGAAGGCGTCTTCCAGCGAATAGGCCTGCGGCGCGATGCCGTTCTTGGCACCGACGCGCAGAACCGGAGCGTCCAGCGAGTCAAAGGCCTCGGCCATGATGCGCGACGCGATCTCGCCGGTGTAGCTGCCGATGTCGACGCAGTGGCTGGCGACCACGCAGCGGCCGGTCTTGCGCACCGAGGCGAGGATCGTCTCGATGTCCAGCGGTACCAGCGAGCGGATGTCGACAACCTCGGCTGAGATACCCTGCGCAGCGAGCATGTCCGCCGCCTTCAGCGCCTCGTAGAGCATCGGCCCCCACGTGACGATCGAAACCTTATCGCCGGCGCGTTTGACATCGGCCTTGCCCAACGGAATCAGGTACTCTTCCGCCGGCACCACGCCTTTGTAGTTGTACATGATCTGCGACTCGACAAAGAGGACCGGATTGTTGTCGCGGATCGCGCTCTTCAGCATGCCTTTGGCATCATAGGGCGTGGCCGGATAGACGACGTAAAGTCCCGGAATGTGGGCGAACATTGACTCCAGCGTCTGGGAGTGCTGGCCGCCGTAGCCCTTGCCACCGCCGACCGAGGCGCGAATGACCAGCGGCACCTCAATGCTGGCACCGGACATGTAGTGCCATTTGGCCGCCTGGTTGGAAATCTGGTCGGAGGCCATCAGGCCGAAATCCATGTACATCAGTTCGACCACCGGACGCAGACCGGTCATGGACGCGCCGACCGCCGTGCCGCAGATGCAGGCTTCCGAAATCGGCGCATTGAAGACACGGTCACGGCCGAAAGCCTCGGTCAGCCCCTTGGTGACCTTGAAGGCGCCGCCGTACTCGGCGATGTCCTCGCCCCATTGCACCACGCGGCTGTCGCGCAGCATCTCTTCGATCATCGCTTCTTTGATCGCATCCTTGTAGGTGATCTGATTGTCTTCGGTACGCTTGATCACGGGCAACTCGCCTGCGAGTTTGACGGAGGCGAACTCCTCGGGCACCGTCTCCACGCGGGTATCGGTGTACATGTATTTGATCACGTCGGCCGGATCGGGATCCTGCGACCACGCGGCCTTGGCTGCCATGCGGGCATTGCGGTCAGCCACCTTGGCCTTGAGGTCGGCGAGTTTCTTGGGCGTAATGCAGCCATTGTCGAGCATCTGCTGCTCGAAATTCGCGATCGGGTCGAGAGCCTTCCAGGCGGCCTCTTCCTCCTTGGTGCGGTATTCGTTACGCGGATCGCCGAGCGAATGGCCGTAGTTGCGGTAGGTGTCGAACTCCAGCAACACGGGGCCTTCGCCCTTGCGGCACAACTCGGCCGCGCGACGCATGGCGTCCATGCAGGCGAGGATATCCATGCCGTTGATCACCTCGGCGTGCATGTTGTTGTCCGCGAAGCCAGCCGCACGGCGCGCAACCGTGGCGGTGCCCGAAACCTCGCCGTCCGTGCGTCCGGTGAAACCATAGTGGTTGTTGATGATGGCATAGACGATAGGCAGACCGAAAGGCTCCTTGGTGTAGTCAGGATTGGTGAACTGACCCATGGCAGCCCAGTTGAGCGACTCCAGCACGACGCCGTTGGCGTAAGCACCGTCGCCCGCGAAGCAACAGGTGACCTTGCCATTCTTGAAGTAGCGCGAACTGATCGCCGAACCGGTGGCGATCGGCACGCCGCCGCCGACAATCGCGTTAGCGCCAAGGTGGCCGGCCGAGAAATCCGCGATATGCATGCCGCCGCCGCGCCCCTTGCAGTAACCGTCCTCTTTGCCGAACAGTTCTGCGATCGCGCGATAGACATGGTCTTCCAGGGCAGCATCAATCAGCTCTTTGCGCTTGGTGGCTTTGCAGTTCGGAATGCGGGCCTTCAACTCCTCCACGCTCATGCCACGGATAGCGGCGCACCCCTTGGCCAGCGAATCGCCGTGACCGCGGTGGGTCGAGGTGATCTGGTCGTCGTAGCGCATCGCCGCGCAGCAACCGACGGATGTGGCTTCCTGTCCGATCGAGACGTGCGTGGGACCGCGATACTCGTAGCCCTTGCAGGCGTCGTACGCGCCGGAGCGCAGCTTGACGATCATCTCTTCAAACTCGCGGATCATCAACATGTCTTCCAACACATCGACAGTCTGAGCGGGCGTGAGGGTGCCAGCGGCGAGTTCCTCTTTCAGTGAACCCTTGTACTGGTAGGCGGGAATCTTGCCGAGCGAGTGGACGGTCGGCTTGAACTTCGGTTTCAGCGTGCTGAGGTAGTTATTAGTACTCATAGCGATTGTGTCCTTCGGTTGGTATTGGGTTAAACAAGAATGGTATCGACTCCGGCGCGTTGGAACGCCTTCCGCTCTGCGGCAGGCATCTGTTTGTCTGAGATCACAGTAGAAATTTGGTCGATCGTGCCGAATCTCACGAAGCTCGTCTTACCGAACTTCGTGCTGTCGGCCAGCAGCACGATGCGCGAAGCGCGCGCCATCGCCTGCTCTTTGGTGAAAGCCTCGGCGGGATCGGTGGTGGTCATGCCCTGCTGGGCCGAAACACCGATGGTACCCATAAAAGCGATATCGAGATGCATCTGGTCCAGCACCGCGCGCGTGAGCGGACCGACGAACGTCTGGCTGAGCAAACGACACTCGCCGCCGGTCAGGATCATACGGGGACCGCCGTTGCTGAAAACCTGCGCCACGCGCAACGAGTTGGTAACGACGGTCAACTGCTTGAACGGGATGAGTAAGCGCGCCAACGCGACGGTCGTGCTGCCACCGTCGAGATAGATGACATCACGCGGGCCAACAAGCGTGAGGGCGGCTTCGGCGATGCGCTGCTTCTCCGGCGCGGCCATGGCGGTTTTGTCGTCGAACAACGGCTCAGCGGCGCAACGCTCCGGCGCCATGGCACCGCCGTGGATACGGCGCAACTCGCCGGAGGCCTCGAGCGCGGCCAAATCACGCCGCACCGTGGCGGCTGAGACCCCTAGCTCTGCGGCCAACTCCTCCACGCGCAGGATGCCGTGTTCATGCACGAGGTCGCGAAGCTTGCGCCAGCGGACTTCGGCCAACTCTTTGGTTGCGGTTTCACTCATTCGCGTTCACTTCCGCTCGAAAACGCGCATAGTTAATCAGATATGCGCATCATTCGCAAGACGAAAGATCGGCTGGCGCGATTCAACTTTGTTGAATCCGCGCCAGATTTAGGATTTAGGAGTTAGGATTTAGGAGTTAGCATCTACGAGCGGTAATTGGGCGCTTCCCTAATGATCTTGACGTCGTGCGGATGGGCCTCGCGTACGCCCGCACCGGTGATGCGGCAGAAGAGACCGTCGCGCTTCAGATCCTCAACGGTGCGGGCACCGCAGTAACCGAGCGATGACCGTAGGCCGCCGCAGAACTGGGTCATGATCTTCTTGACCGTGCCGGCCAGCGGAACGATGCCTTCAATGCCCTGCGGCACGAGATCGTCCTCTTTGACGTTGTCTTGATCGTAACGTTGACGGCTGCCCTTGCCTTCTTTCATGGCGGCAAGGCTGCCCATACCGCGGTAGACTACGTAGTGACGCCCCTCATGGATGATCTTTTCGCCCGGGCTCTCCTCGGTGCCGGCCAGCAACGAGCCGAGCATCACGGTGTCCGCGCCGGCGACCAGCGCCTTAGGCACGTCGCCGGAGTGGCGGATACCGCCGTCGGCGATGATCGGAATGGAACCGCCGAGCGCCCGTGCCGCGTTGTAGACGGCGGTGAGCTGCGGAATGCCGACACCGCACACGACGCGCGTGGTGCAGATCGAGCCGGGACCGATACCGACTTTGACGGCGTGGGCACCGGCCTTTTGCAGAGCCGCGGCACCCTCGGCAGTGGCAATGTTGCCGCCGATCACATCAATGTCGGGATAGTGCTTGACGATCCAACTCACCATGTCAAGGATACCCTTGCTGTGGCCATGGGCACTGTCAACCACCACCACATCGACCTCCTCGTTCGCCAGCATCTCCATGCGCTCGTGATCGTTGGCGCTGACGGCGGCGGCCACGCGCAGGCGGTAGCGCGAGTCGCGAGTGTAGAGCGGCTGAGCATTCTCAACCAACTCCAGCACGTCGGTGAAGGAGTAGAGACCGACCAGCCGCCCGTCCTTGTCCACGAGGGGCAGCTTACCGATCTTGTTCTCCATCATAATGGTATAGGCTTGTTCCAGCGTGGTATCAGGCGCAGCCGTGATCACATTCGTGGTCATGACCTCAGAGACACTCGTTGCGCTCTTCTTGGCGAAGCGGAGGTCGCTGGAGGTCACGATACCCGCGAGGCGGTCCTGATCGTCGAGGATCGGGAAACCACTGAACGAGAGGTGGTGCTCTTGGCGGTACTGTTGGACGTAGGCCAGAGAGTCGGTGTTGTAGAAAGCGACCGGCCGCATGATCAGACCGTTGAGGTGGTGCTTGACGCGGCGTACATGCTGGGCTTGAAGTTCGGACGGCAGATTTTTGTGGATCACGCCGATACCGCCCAGCATGGCCATGGCAATCGCCATGCGGGCCTCGGTCACGGTGTCCATCGCAGCACTGACGAACGGGATGTTGAGGGCGATGCGGCTGGTCAGCCGCGAGGAGACCGTGGTCTGGTCGGGAAGAAAATCAGCATACCGGGTGACCAGCGTGACATCGTCGAAGGTCAACCCTTCGAACGGGAACTGTTCCATGAAAGCGGCAACTTGGGCATTTATGTGCATTGATAACCTCCGGACTCCTTCGCTTTCCCGTTATTGTATACCCGATTCCGGTGCCGTTTGCAACACCGTTCGTGACCGTTCGTGACCGTTCGTGATCCCCGTTCGTGATCCTGTCGCGGTGAAAACAAAACTGTTCGTGATCCTGTGTGTAACGCGCGGTTAACGACAGGGGTGTGCGAAGACAATGCATTTCTGGTGAAAAGGAGGCGGTGAGTCGGGAGCAACCCGATTACTGCGAATTGACGAGTCCGCGGATTTCCACCATAATCGGGGCGTATTCAGATCATGAGACGTTCATCTTCCATCTTGTGGTTGGTCTTGCTGGCCGGGCTTGTCGTGCTCGCGGCCTGGCAGAGTCGCCGTTTGGCGGGGGTGCGGCGCGAGCGATTGCCAGAGACCTACACAGGGGCAGCCTCGGATGTGCCGCCTGCGATCACCTTCGTGATGGTCGGTCTGGGCGGTTTTCGCGGCGTGGTCTCCGAAATGCTCTGGTTCCGCGCCAACCGGCTGCAAGAGGAGGGACGCTATTTCGAACTCGTGCAACTCGCCGACTGGCTGACGATGCTCGACCCGCACGCCTCGGAGGCCTGGGTCTACAATGCGTGGAACCTCGCCTACAACGTCAGCGTGATGATGGGACGACCCGAAGACCGCTTGCGTTGGGTTTTGAACGGGATCACATTGCTGCGGGATGAAGGCCTGCGTTTCAACCCGCGCGACGCGCGCCTCTATCGCGAGTTGGCCTGGTTCTATCAGAACAAAGTGGGAGATGAGCTAGACAGTGCGCACCTTACATACAAAGTGGCTCTCGCGCGTCAACTCGATCCGTGCGTCAACACCAACGGCACGGTTCACGTCACCCCCGAAAACCGTGAACGATTGTCCGCGATGCGCCTGGATACCGACCGGATGGTCGCGCTGGAACAGCGCTTCGGGCCACTGGACTGGCGGCTGGCAAACTCCCACGCGATCTATTGGGCCGCGCAAGGGCTTGAGTTCGCCACCGGCCACGAGCGCCTGATGTCCCGGCGCGCCGTTTACCAGCCTTTGATCCTCAGCGTCGCCAATGGCCGCTTGACCGGCGACATCGATGCCCGGCAGTGGCGAACCGCCCCCAATCTGGATCTCGCCCTGCCGGTCGCCGAGTTTCTCATGGACACCCATCGCGACCACCCTTCGGCGACCATGAAGATGGTGGCCCGGCGTTTTCTCTCGTATGCCATCTACGAACTGCATCGGAACGGACGCGATGACGAAGCGCGACAGCTTTTCGCACAATTGATCGCCTTGCCGTCTGAGTCCGGTCGTCGGCCCTCTTTCGAAGACGTGATAAAAAAAGTCGAGCAAAGCTATGAATAATCATCCACGCATCATGTTCAGACTGACGGCACTGACGACGCTCTTGCCGCTCCTCCTTGTTGCAAAGCTGCCAGAAGAGGCGCGCTTGTTGGCCGCCAGCGAGGTCCTGCAAAAAACGCCGTTGAGCGTACCGGAGCTCAACGTTCTCTCCGAATATGTGCGCAACAGCGACAACCCGCCCGTTTTGCGCAGTCGCGCCATGGCGGCTTACGCCATGGCTTTGCTCTTGCAGGGTAACACAAACAACTTTGTCCGAGCGCAACAGGCTCATCGGACGGCCTACCCCGGCGACGCCCGACTCATCCCCCTTACCGCCGAGCACTATTCCGTCCCATGTGACGCCTGCAACGGAACGGGACAGCGCGAGAAGACGGTCTGTCCCCAATGCTTCGGACGCGGCTCCCAGTTTCAACTGAGCCCGCTTGTCGCCCAAACGTACAAAGAGCGTCTAGGCGAAATCGCCGCGCAATGCCGGGAAAACGCCGAATACGCCGAAAAGTTTCGGGAGGCCACAAAGACCTCGTACGATGACAGGCGAATCGAACTGCTGCAGGCTCTCACAAACAGTTACCCCCACCGAACGGATCTCACGCCCGCGATCGCCATGCTCAACGATGCGCTCGCAAAACGCGAGGCCCGCATCCGCGCTGCGCAGGAGCAGGAAGCGCGCCAGTGCATTGAGCGCGAAGCGAAAGCGTTGAAGATTCTCGCCCGAGGTTCAGACAGGCCCCGCGCCATCCGCGAGTTGCGCGCATTCCTTGACGCACATCCGTACGCCGCCCCCGACCTAGAGTTGCAAGCGGTGCCGGACAAACTGGTTGCCAAAGAGGAACAGCGGCAGCGACTGGTCAAGATCGGGATCGGGCTGGCGGTGTTGACCGGATGCCTGTTCTTGGTCTCCGTGATCCGCTTTTTCTCATTCCCGCGCCGCACCTCCGCCTCGGTGTCCTTGCCGGGCATGGACAAAATTGATAAAGCAGAATTCACAGACCCTCTCAGCCTGACGGCGCAAGACAGCCTGGCCCGCGCAAAATACAAGACCGCCCGCATTCCTCGCGAAAAAGCCGGGGTTGAGGATTAATACTCGGACAACGCAGATGTGGTATCCACATGGACGACGGAATGTGAAATCGTCATCTGCGGAAGAAACTTGAAACCCATGAAACCTAAGAACGTTGAGCGTTCTTCGTCTTACAGCGTCTGTTCAGTCGTTTTGACGTTGCCGTCGGTATCAGTGTAAGTGATGCGGTAACGTCCCTTGAAGCCGCGGAACTTCACACTGCCGTCGGCGCCGGCAGTGAGCGTCAACCGAGTCTTCCATTCGCCGTTGATCAAACCGTCGAGCGTTTCATACACCGGCTTTGGATTCATCTCTTTGTCGTAGATGCCGGAGAACGAGGGTTCGCCAGGCGCCGCCCCGCCGTCGACAACGTTCCACCAGGTGATACCCATGGCGGTGGGATAGCTGAACCAAAGGCGGTAGAGGTTGCGGACGATCGCAGCCTGCACGGCACGACCTTCCGGCGTGTCATCCGGCGCGCTGACCGTCACCTCGCTGATATGGATCGGACGTTCCGCACCCTGAAGGCAGTCCAGCACGGCGTAGAGCTTTTTCGGCGTGAGGATGTCCGCGCCGTTGGCGATTTGCCTCGATTCTTTAGGGTTGAAGATGTGCATCTGCACACCGACTATGTCCACGCGTGCGCCGCGATCGATCAGGTCGCGCGCAATTTCAACGTAACGTCGCGACGGCCCCCAGTGCATGTCGCAATCGTTGATGCTGAAAAGCGCTGAAGACGGAAAGTACTTATCGGCCCAAGCGAAGGTCTTGAAGGTGTAGTCATCCGGCATAAGCCCGCGGTTGGCTTGGTCGATCGACTCGTTCACCACATCCCAGCGCTGAATGCGCGCGCCATAACGCTGCGCCAGTTCCTTGATATGCGCTTCAAAGATCGGCTCCATCGCCTTACGGTCGTTCGGCATCCACTCCGGATGTCCCCAGACACGTATGCCGTAGATGATCGCGTGTCCATTCATATTGATGCCTTTGGACTCGCAGAAGGCTACCACCGGATCAGGTGGCGGGCGGCGGTATTCGTACGGGCTGTCCGCCGTGTAGCGCGGCTTGCCCCGCTCCGGCTCCAACGTCTTCCAGTAAAACGGCACGGTCGCAGCATTGAAGAGCGTACCGAAGGTGTCCTCATAGCGCTTGTTCTTTTCGGGCGTTTTGAGGTCGCCGAACAGAAAGATGTTGCCGCCAAAGATGAACGTATGCGAAATCTGCTCGACCCTGACCTCGCAGCCCGCCTTCGCCCCTTCCAACTTAAACGCGCCATCCGCCTTGCGGTGGCGCTCGATATCGTTGTCGATGCGCTTCTGAACCTCGGGCCCCCAGAATTTCAGGTAGGCCTCGCTCATCACCTCCGCGCCCTGCGCCATCTGCACCAGTAGTGCAAAACCCATCAATCCGATTCGTTTCATGTTACTGTTTCCCTACAAAGTAGCCGCGCCCGGCCAGTTCAAAATTGCAAGCTCCATCAGTGACCGCACCCTTCGACAACAACGGCTTCCAAGCGCCCTCGGCCCCTTTCACGTTCACCTTCACCGGCTCGCCTGTCAGGTTGATGATCGATACAACACGCGCGCCGTCCACCGTGCGCACAAAGGCGCTCACGGCCTTCGGCTGGTCGTGATCCAGCCAGACGAGGTCGCCCTGCGTGAGCGCGGGCTCTGACTTGCGTAGTGCGCAAAGCGACTGAACGAAGGCGAAGCGCGCCTTGCCGGTCTCGGTCTTACCGCTGGCCCAATCGATCGGCGCGCGCCCGAAGATGCTGTGCCGGGCGGTGTCTGCCACCTCCTGTCCGTTGTAGAGGAAGGGCACGCCGTCCATCGTGAACAACCAAACCAGTGCGGCATCGACGCGCGCCGTGCCCCAGCGTTTCTCCAACCGATTGTTGTAGTCATCGTTGGCGATGTCGTGGTTGTCGATAAAGCGCGCGAACTTCGCGCCGCCGCGCGGACGCTCGTCACGCCTCGTGGTCCACAGCTTGCGGATCGCCGCACCGTCCTCTAACTGGCTAAACGCGCGGCCCCATCCATAATCCAGATCAAACGCCTTGAGCTGATCCTCCTTGCGCATGCCCTCCGCCAACATGCCGACATCCGGCTTGATGCGTTCGAGACGCGCGCGCCCCTCCACCCAGAAATCGAGCGGAATCTGATCCGCCACATCACAGCGAAAACCGTCCACACCGAAATCACGCACCCACATCTCCATGTTTTTCCAGAGGTATTCGCGCAGCGCGGGGCTCGCGAAGTTCAGGCCGGGAAAACTCCAGCCCGCATTTTTGATCTTACCGTCGTCACTCCGCTTCACGAAGTCGGGATTCGATTCGATGAAGACCGCCTTGGGCCCGCAGTGCAGGTAGACCATATCGAGCATCACGCGCAGCTTGAGCGCATGCGCGGCCGCCACGAAATCCTTGAGGTCTTGATCCGTGCCGTACTCGGGATCGACATGGTAAAAATCCTTCATGCGGTAAGGATTGCGCGGATTGTTCATCCCCGACTTCTTCTGACGCGGACTCCAAAAAGCTTGGTCCATATCGTCGTCAGAAACAAAGATCGGACACAGATAAGCAATCGTCACCCCCAACTCCGCCAAGCGCGGCAGACGCGCCTGCGCGGCCTTGAGCGTGCCTTCCGGCGTGAAGGCGCGCGGCTGGATCTGATAGATCACACCGCCTGTCAGCCACGCCGGCGACGGACGCGCCTGCTGCTGGTTAAGCGGTGTCTGCGCAACCGCAAGTGTTGTGGCGGTCATGACTAGTACCCCTGCCAACCATCCAAGTTCTCTCTTCATCGTTTTCTCTCCATGTTTGTTCCGCGTCATTGCGGAAAAATTTTTCGACACGCGACATGCGTCGCAACATGCTCAACGGATATCCAGTTCGTACCACACGGTCTTGTACTGCGGTCCGATGGTGATGCGGCAGCCGCCCGCCACGCTTTCGACCGGGACATCACCTTTGCGCGCTCCGCGCTCGTCGAGCGCATAGCAGCGTGTTTTCACTGCGGCGGAGGGCAGCGTCACGACAGCAGGTATGCCCTCGACCAGCACCGTTCCCTCACCCCAGTGCATGCGGTCGCGCAGCGCCGCCGTAGTCTCAGAGAGCACTTCAAACTGCGTGCCCTCGTTCTCCGCCACGCCGGTGGCGGTCAGCAGGATTGTGGCCGACGCGCCATCCGCGCCGAATCCAGTCGCATGCCGCGAGGTCAACGACACCGTTGCCCAGCCCAGGCGTGTCGGACCGATCGCCAGCTTGACACCGTTCAACGCGACTTCGCGTCCCTCCGGGAACCCGCTGAACAATTTGGTGTTGGGCGTATCGACGGTCCAGTAGGCTTTGCCGGGGCGCTCGCGGTTCCAGGTCAACTCGCCGGTGTCGCTCACGATGACCGAACCCCACGTAGGCGTGGCGGGCTGCGGGCCATCCGTCGCCAGCGCTTCCGGGAACGCCATCGCCACCTTGTGGACCAGTGCATAACGACTGTCGATACCGCTTGCTCCAATACCGGCGGAAATGGCGCGCTGCTTGACCAACCGCTCGAAGTACGTCACATCATCCATCCGACCAACCACGCTCCCCTGCGCCTCGCGTACGTCGCCGCGCAGATACATCGCCGCGCAGGCCGGGAAATGCGCGAGCACATCCGTGCGGGCGATGATGCTGAAGAAGTAGGTGTTGCGCTTCGGATTGAAGTCCGGGCTGTGGTTGTAGGTGTACTCGAAGACACCGTCCCATCCCTGAAGCGCACCGTACGCGCGCAGCATCGGCTGGCCCTCGGCACCGTATTGATTCGGGAACGGATGGTTGTACTCGCTGATGGTGTAGGGCTTGCCCTGCACGCGCTGCGCTGCCAAACCGAGGATGCAGCCGAGTGAATTTACCATGGACGTATTGCGGATATCCCATTTCGTGTTTACGCTCGGATGGCACCAGTACGCATGGTTATCCACATAATCCAGTTCCGCCTGAAGTTGCGGCGGACTGTAGCCGAGTTGCGTACCAGAAATCGGTGCCTTCGCCTTAAGCTCGTCTTTCACGTAGGAGGCAATGCCGGTCCAATAGGCGCGTTCCGTCTCCCAGAGGAAACGCGTGAAGTCGGCGCGCGCCTGCGGGGGCGCGAACTCCCGGCTCTTCAGGAGCGGCACGCTGGCGGTCTCGATGCGCGACTTCTCATCGAATGACGTGACCGCGCCGCTCTGCAACGAAAGGTCGTCAATCTCGTAGACGCCTACCGGGAAGCGGGTGAGCTGAATCTCAGCTTTGTCACTGGAGTCCGCCGCAATGAAGACAAAGCTGTGACGCTTCCACGCCTTACCGACCGTGAGTTTATCGAGCACGCCCAGCGAGCGCCAACCACCCTCGGTGTCCGCGACCGCAAAGCCCAGCGTGGCATTCCCCTCACCTTGGGTACGGCGGACCTTGAAAGAGACGGTGTAGGGCTTGTCTTTTTGTACGGTGACCCGACGGAAAATTTTTGGAAAGTACTCCTCACCGCCACGCGTGACGGTCACTTGCAGCGCACCACCCTCGACTGCTGCCGTTACTGCCGCAGATCCTTTGGCAAGGATCCAACGCCGGCCGTCAAACGTCACCGGCGCATCAAAGGCGCCCTCGGTCACCTGCTCATCGCTCAGCGGCATCGACACCCATTTCCACGCGGCGGTCATCGCCTCGGTCGAACCGTATTTCTTCTTGAGCCAAGCGTTCCATTGGCCCCGCAACGCCTCGGTGACGCGCGCCGACGCGCGGTCGATCACTCCGCCGTTGTAGTTGTTGAAGAGCGCGTTCTCGTTATTGATCTCGATCATCGCGATACACGGATCATCGGTATACGCTAGCTTGGTGTAGGGATTGACGCGGGTCAACAGCGCCTTGGCATACGCCTTCTCGGAGGCGATCATCAGCGGATCGACAAAGCTCAGTCCTTTGGGAAAACGCGCGACGTGCAGGTTCATGTTGACGTAGATGCCGCGTTTCTTCAATGCCGCGATTAGGTAATCCTGCCGATCGATGGCGTCGGGATTCAAATGGAAGGGCTTGGTCGGGTCCGCCCTGAACGCGCCGGGCAGTCCACCGCCCTTGCCGAAGATGCCGGTCTCCGCAGGGGTCATGAAGTTGCCGTATTCGGCGTCGAAGTAGTGCATCCGCACGCAGTTGATGCCGAACCGCGCGAGCCGGTCGGCTAATTCATCGGCCTGCGCGTGTGTCGGAAAGTTCGCTGGTCCGGTCAGGTTGGTCGCATGAAAGCGGATCGGCCCCTTGTCCGTGACGAAACGTCCGTCCTGCACCCGCACGAAGCCGTGTCGGCCGGCCGGCGCGTCGAGCAGATGCGACATGTTGACCGCGTTGTCCGGTGCGTCATACGAAATCAGAAACGGAAACAGCGGCGGCGCTTCCGCCGCACAGACCGCCAAAGCCGCCAGCCCCACTACCCCACTCATCACGCTACTTTTTTTCATCACTCTCATCCTTCCTTTCGAGGTTCTTGCAAAACCCTTCGTGGCATGGGCGTCCCGCCCATGAAACACGGGCAAGATGCCCGTGCCACGCCTGTAGGCAAAGGGTTTTGCAAGTGTTTCTCTCATAAACCATCGCCATCTTTCAGCAAGTTGAATGTCACGCTCTTCGCAGTTCCCGCGTCGTCGGTGTACGACAGGCGGTAACGCCCCTTGAAGCCGCGGAACGTCACGCGGCCCTCCGCATCGGGCTTCGCGGTCAGGCGCGTCTTCCACTCGCCGTTGATCAGTCCGTTCAAAGTATGGAACACCGGTTTGGGCTCCATCTGCCGCGTGAAGATCCCGGATTTCAGCGGCTCGCCTCTGGCGCCACAATCATCCACCGTATTCCACCAAGTAATCCTGTAGATGCTGGGCCACGAGAACCATAGCCGGTACATGTCGCGCGTCAGTTCGGCCTGCATCGCGTTGGCGCGCGCGTCCTCGCCGGGCGCGGGGATTGTGATCTCGCTCAGATGGATCGGCCGTCCGAGCGTGTCCAACTCCTCCAGATAGCGGATCACATCCGCCGGTGCCCAGGAGGTGTTGTTGTGGTTGATCTTTTTGCCCGCAGCGAGGTCCAGCACCGGCTGTGAGCCGAACAGGTGCATCTGAAGCCCCACGACGTCGATCTTCGCACCGCGCGCGATCAGGTCGCGGATAAAGGGCGGATAGACCCCGCGCCACGAGTCGTTGATATTGAAGCGGACCGATGCGGGAAAGCCTTCCTCGGCCCATTTGAACACCTTGAAGGTGTAGTCTTCCGGCATCACACCGTAACGCGGCTTACCGGGCACAGGATCGACGCTCTCGTTGACGATGTCCCAACTCGGGATGCGCCCCTTGTAGTAGCCGCAAATTTCACGGACGCGCTTTTCAAACAGGCGCTCCATCTCCTCCCGCTTGTCCGGATCTTTCGAAACCCACGAGGGATGGTTCCAGCCGGTGTTGCCCCAGATCAACGGATGCCCGTGCATCGCGAGACCCTTGGACTCGCAGAACTCGATGATTTTTTCCGGCGACGGCCGCCGCCAGTGGAACTCCTTCCAAGGTTCCTTGAGCGCGTTCCAGTATGCCGCCGTGTCCTGTTTCGATGCCAGGTAGCGCGGCTTGCCCGGTTCCGGCTCAAACGCCTTCCAGTAGAACGCGATCGTCGCCGAATTGAAGAGGGTGCCGAACATCTCCTTATACTTGCGGTTCAGGTCGTCAGCACCCAACTGGTCGAAGTTAAAGATGTGGGCGCCGAACAGAAAGGCGTGGTCGAGTTGTTCGACCTTCACCTCCGTGCCCGGCTTGACCGACGGCAGACGCACCGCGGCTTCGGCCATGCGGTTCTCGCGGATGCCGCGCTCGATGCGTGTCTTCACCTCGGGCGCGTTCCACTGCGCACGGTAAGCCGCGCTCATCACATCCGCCTCATTCGCAAGCAGCGTCCCCGCCGCCAGTACCATCATTCCGATTTTTTTGATCATCCTGTTTTCCTTACGTCCTTGTTATTGTATTGTGAAGACCGTGCCCCGCTGGAACACGCTCACACTGAAAGTTGTTTCGCTGGCGCGGAACACGGCGGCTGTCGATGGCTGTGCCGGCTCGACCTGCCATCCCGCCACGCCGTCCGGCGCGATGACGGACGTAGCATCCA
>Ga0209407_1000368_pt1 | contig 59459 bp, 51 predicted proteins | sample AD_JPNHG3_MetaG_FD_184410 | JGI IMG/M metagenome (GOLD analysis project Ga0209407, IMG submission 184410) | Active sludge microbial communities of municipal wastewater-treating anaerobic digesters from Japan - AD_JPNHG3_MetaG (SPAdes) (version 2) | ecosystem: Engineered > Bioreactor > Anaerobic...
CGATGGATTCGATTACATCGTCCGCAGCGCTTGGCTGATGTTGTAAAAGGAGTTAAATTCATTAATGGTATTGAAGAAAAACGCATCGCCGCCTAAATTCTCAATACACAACTATTGACTATAGCTCCAGCTTATGAGCATAAATATTTATCACAATATTTAGTTATATTCATTTTTTTGTTAATAAAAATAAATCTACACAAAAGACAGGGTCAACAAAAGACAAGGTCAGGTCTTGAAATATAAGATACGTGATATCCCAAGACCTGACCTTGAATTTCCAGCTAATTCTTTAATATTATTGTTACTTTAATATCTTGCCTATTTGCTGTAACAGAGAAAATCCACTTTTTCACCTGTTCACTGACACATTTTTTAATCTTTGCATCTATCCCGCTAGCAATAACTTCTACTTTTTTCACCGTGCCATCAGGATTGATAGTTAAATTAATTGTACTATTGCCCTGCCAGTTACTTGCGGCAAAACATTTTTCAATATCCACAATATGCGCCTGGGCAACTTTACGAATTTCATCTTTGGTTAAGCCTTTGTCTGTAACTACATCTGTGATTTGGATTTTTGAATTGCCTTTTTTGTCAACTTCCTGCTCCGTGAGTGATGCATCTTTGCTTTCTTCTTTACCTCTCGTTATAGCCATGCCCTTGACCATCATCGGCGATGCCGCGTACATGCCGTTTCCGCCCACAGCAAAGTCCGAAACACCTTCCGGCAAAGGCAGAGGCTGCTTCACCGTGGTGACTTTACCGTCTTTATTCACCACTTCATTATCCACGGCCACAAACGATGTATAGGCGGTGAGCAGATTATACGTAAGCCCCAGATCGGTAACTTCCTTAACGCGCTTATCGTCGCTTCTTAGTTTATTGTAATCAGACAAAATCGTGATGCGGTGACGCGCCCAGAGATATTTCAAAACGGCATTTTCAGCGGCGGGCTGATAATCGGCCACATTAATCGTTTGCGTGTATTTGGCGTCACCCGCTATGCCGGTTAATTTAATCTTCCCTTCGAGCTTGCCTCGCCATTTGCCGAAAATCAGCACCGGACGCTCGGCCAGCAAATCGGGAATGGATATTGGTTCAACATCGTAGGCGTTAAATCCCTGGAAACTTATTTTGGCCTGCGTCAAAACCGGCGTCTGAATCATCTTGCGGAAACTTTCCGCCTGCTCTGCCGCCTGATCCTGTCTGGTAATAACAAACGGTTCGCCCATGCCGACACGCGCCATGCCTTCGATTATATGGCGGTTGACGCTGGAGCCGATGCCGAAAGCGAACATATTGGCATTGCCTAAATTGTTACGAATCAGGTCAAATGCCTCTTCTTCAACCGTTACATAGCCGTCGGTCACGATAACCACTGTTCGGGAAAAATCTTTATCTTTTTTCAAAGACAAAGCGCGTTTGAGCGCGGGCAGAAGCTCCGTCCCCCCGCCGCCTCTTTGCTGTTCGATTACATTGATTGCTTTTTGAATATTTTCCTTAGTTGCCGGCAGAGATTCTTCGGCCAAAAGCGTGGAGCCGCCGGAGAAAAGGAGAACATTAAATTTATCCGTGGCGCGCAGCTTGCCGATAAGATTGGATATTAATTTTTTCGAGATATCCAGCGGAAAACCATACATGGAGCCGGACACATCTACGATAAAGATATATTCGCGGCCGGGAATATCAGCTTTCTTGATGCGCTTGGGCGGCTGGAGCATCAGCAAAAAGAAATTTTCTTTTTCGCCTTGAGATAGAAGCAGACCGGTCTGGATTTTATCTCCGTCCAGCCGGTAGCGTAAAATATAATCGCGGTTGCCACCGTTTTTCTCAGATTTATCCAGAGATATTTTTGCGGCATCCGGCGCGCTGAAGAGTGTATTTATTTTGTGCGAATTACAGGTCAAATCTTTAATCGGCATGCCCGCGTTAATTGCCACGTTTATATCAAATGTAGTCGTAGACAGTTCCCCCTGGCGCAGGTAGGGATTCGCCACCCAATGTTCGGAAGGCGGCACATCACCCGCTTTGGCGTTCGAATATCTGGGCCCCACCACCGTGGGATAAACAAATTCATAGACTCTGTCGGTGGGCACCAGCAGTTCCGTGTATTTCATTTCTACCTTGATTTCATCGCCGGGCATGATGTTGGCCACGTTCATCTGAAAAACATTCGGACGCTGCTGCTCCAGAAGAGACGCTCTTTTACCCTCTTGTTTTGCCTGCTCATAATCTTTTTTGGCATCTTCGCGCTTTTTAATCTGCGCCTCGATAATTCGTTTGCCGATGGTCATTTTCATGCTGTAAACCGCTGTGCGGGTGGAAGCGGGGAAAATATAGATTGCCTCCAGCGGTTTTTTGCCCTCGTTCTTGTAAACCTGCGTGACCAGCACATCGGCAATGACGCCGGAGATAGTCACAGAGGCCGAAGTTGCCTTAAGCGGCAATCTGTCCGTGGCGGGATCATTGCCAGGGATAAAAAAATAAGGGGAAAGTGTGCGGTCATCGGATTCTTTCATGCCTGTGGCAAACGCCTGCGACCCCGAAAATAACATCAGCAAAGCACTTAATAAAACCAGCCAATTTTTTAATTTTTTCATAATAACCTCCTTGGTTTTACGTTGTTTTGCTGATTAGACAAAAGAGGTCCCCGGAAAGTTCCAAAAATATGTCACATCGGCTTATGACCTTCAGGTTATGAAAACCGGCCCGCAAGACTGTGTCATAGAAGAATGAAGAGGCATAAAAGCTGTCATACCGGCGAAAGCCGGTATCCAGAACTTGCTGATAATACTGGATTCCGTATCGCGCTTTGCTTGTACGGAATGACGTTCTCTTTTTCTTTCACATTTCATTCAACACTTTGCATGTTTCATTGAATAATCAGCAGAAAAAAGTGATGATTTCATGTATAATTATGACCGGCAGTTCAGTTATTTATTCCATATTATCAAATAGTTATAACTTATTATTACCTTTTTTGTAATTTTGGCATGATCTTTCCATTAGATAAGGTCAAATAAGATCAGAAGGAGGATACAGATCATGAAGAAGACATTAGGGACAATGATGGTGGCGGCGGCGGTGGTCATGCTGACCGGGACTTTTGCTTTTGCCGAATACGCGGCGGCGGGCACGGGCGCTTTCCCCTATTTCCAGCTGGGCTGCCTGGTTATCGGGGGCTTGATTGTCGTTTCTTTAAAGCGTAAATATGAGCAGATGTATACGGCCGAGGCGGTGGGTGTTTTCGCTCTTTACACAGTTTTGATGGCTCTGTTCACCAATCCGGTGATTGAAGCGGTTAAAACGATGGTCAGCTAAAGGATAAAGGGTTGAATTATTAAGGAAAAAGAAGAGGAAAAGAAGATGCAGGCGGCTCACCAACAGACACAATTTGACAAGTTTGCCACTTTGGGCGGGATTCTGATGCTTTCGGCCTGGGGTTTTGCGATGGTGATTGCTTCGTTTCTGTTCCTCTATGTGGGGCATTTACTGGATCAGCTTCTGGGGACTGCTCCCAATTTCATGCTGGGTTTCTTCTTTTTAGCGATTTTCCTGTGTGTGATGCGTTTCTATCAGGAGGCCTGGAAAAAACGCAAGGATGTCTGACCATCCCTTTCAAAACATGATCTGACGATATAAAGCAGGCCCCCTCAAGGTAATTAATTGAGGGGGCTTTTTTATTGCCGGTCGATAAGACAGATACTTTCCAAGTCAGTGACAATCATTTTTTATTTTTTACAAGATGTGCTACAGGTATGCAATGCATCCCTGGACACAAAAAAGTAAAATACTGGTGACTTGCCCCAAGGGCGCTTCCGCCTATTTAAAAAAAGAAATTGAAGATCTGGGTTTTACCGTCCGGCGGGAAATTGATACCACCGTGCAGACGGAAGGCACGCTGGAAGACACGCTTTTGCTCAACCTGCATCTGCGCACGGCGCAGCGGGTTCTTTATCAATTGCAGTCTTTCAAGGTTGTATCGCCGGGCGAACTTTACGCGAAACTGAACGCCCTGCCCTGGGAGGATATTGTTCATGGCGGGGGAAAATCGGCATATCTTTGCGTCACCTCAATTGTGGACAATCCTTCGATCACGGACTCGCGCTTTGTGAATATGAAAGTCAAGGATGCCGTCGTGGACAGAATCAGGGAAAAAACTTCACGTCGCCCCGATTCCGGGCCGGAAAAGGACAAAGCGGTCATTCATTTGTATTGGAAAAACGATCAGGCCACTGTTTACATTGATACTTCCGGCGAGAGATTGTCGATGCGTGGTTACCGTAAAATACCCTTGCAGGCCCCTATGCAGGAAACACTGGCGGCGGCGGTAATCATGGCCACCGGTTGGAGGGAAAATTCTTCTTTGGTCAATCCCATGTGCGGCAGCGGCACACTGGCCATTGAAGCCGCCCTGATGGCGCTGGGACGCGCGCCGGGACTGACGCGCACCAATTTTGGTTTCATGCATATCAGGGGATTTTCCCAGGACATCTGGCAGGAACTGCGCGAAAGAGCGCGTGAAGCGGTAAGAAAAACATTGCCTTTTAAAATTATTGCCTCAGACATTGACGATTTCGCCGTCAAGGCCGCGAAAATAAACGCGCGCGGCGCCGGCGTCGATCACACAATAGACTTTCTAACTTGCTCTTTTGCTGAAACGCCACTGCCACACGGCAGGGGCATTATTATTCTTAATCCGCCTTACGGCGAGCGCCTGGAAGCGCGTGAAGACAAACCCGCGCGCGATTTCAATAAAAAAGAAACGCGCGCCGGGAAAACTTTCATTATCCGTAAAGGCGCTGCCGCTAAAGAAAAACCGGTATCGGGCAGGCAAAAACTGGAAACTCTCTATGCGGGAATCGGCGATTTTTTCAAAAGCGCGGGCGCGTCCGGCAGCAGATTTGGCTATATTTTCACCGGCAATCTGGAAATGGCCAAAAGCGTCGGCCTGCGCACCAAACAGCGAATGCTATTTTATAACGGCGATATCGAATGCCGCCTGCTGGAATATGAACTATACGCAGACAGCAGAAGACGACCAAAAAGCAGTTAATCGGTTTCACCGGGTTTTAATATCTTCTGGTAATCGGACACGAGATTTTTTTTCGGCACGCCCAGCTCGATTATATCCCACGGCAGGATTTCCTTTACTGGTTTTTGCCGGTAGACATAAAAATCCGGATTAATGTTTACATCCTTAAGCGCTTTTTTCCAATTGCCGTTTAAGCGCTGCACGGCCAGCAATATTTCTCCCACCCTTCTGTCGCCCAGCGACAAAAGCGCCTGCACGTAATTCCATTTCGGAACATCACAGATAACTTTAATCTGCTTGTCTTTTCTGAACGCGCCCTCTATTTTCTTTATTTTTTTACTGACTTCCTGCACATCATCGAGCGCGCACCACTGCAGGGGCGTGTGCGGTTTGGGGATAAACTGATTGATGCTCAACGTGATGCGGCGGAATTTTTTCTTTCCCTGCGTGTGGCGCAACGCTGTGTGCTGCACCTTTTTGGCAAGCTCGATAATCGCGTCGATATCCGCCGCATCTTCCAGCGGCAGCCCGACCATAAAATACAGGCGCAGGTTGGGAATATCCTTTTCAATGAGAATTTCCGCGGCTCTCACTATATCCTGTTCGGTGATTCCCTTGCGCAGCAAATCCCACAGCTTTTGCGAACCGGCCTCCGGCGCCAGAGCAACCGTCTCAATTCCGGCATTTTTGAGCAAACCGATCAACTCCGGCGAAATTTTGTCAATGCGCAAAGAGCTGATTCCGGCCTGTGCGTTTTGGAAAACAATTTCATCAAGCAGCGTGATTAATTCCGGATGATCGCAGACTGCGGTGCCCACCAGACCGATTTTACGCTTTTCTTTCAGTCCCTGACTGGCAGATTTTAAAACCTGTTTAGCGCTGCGGAAGCGTGGCGGATGATAGGCGTACGCCGCGGCGCAGAAGCGGCAGTAATGCCCGCAGCCGCGGTTTATTTCCACCAGAAACATGTCTTCCATTTCCGTTCGCGGCGCGCTGATTATTTCCTGAGTGGTAAAGGCGCTGATATCCCTGATGGGCCTGATTTTTATTTTTACCGGCAAATCCTGATTTACCGGCTCGACCGACTTAATCCTGCTTTCCTTGTCATATTTAACCTTATATAAAGATGGCACATATACGGATGGAATATTTTTTTGCATATCGGCCAGGTATTTCAGGCGACTCTTGCGCCTGCGCGCGGCCTGCGCGAAAGACACGGCGAATTGCGGCAGAGCTATTTCCGCTTCGCCCAGAATAAATAAATCAAAAAAATCGGCCAAAGGCTCCGGATTGAGCGTTGGCGCGATACCGCCGCCAATAATCAGCGGATAACTATCATTGCGCTCGGCGGCCAAAAGCGGAATTCCCGCCCGCGCCAGCATTTTCAGAATATTAGGATAATCGTTTTCAAAAGAGACAGAAAAAGCCAGAATATCGAATTGCCTGAGAGGTTTTTGGCTTTCCAAGCTTACTACCCCCGCCGCGCCGGAGGCGAATTCGGCATCGTCTTCCGGCGCGGTCAGGAACAGTCTTTCGCAAAGAAAGGAAGGTTGATCGTTAAATATTTTATATACCGTCTGGAAGCCCAGATTCGCCATGCCCACCCGGTAGTAATTGGGATAAGCAAGGCAAACACTGTGGTATGTCCCCCAAACTTTTTTTAAATAGCCCCGCTCCTGCTCCAAAAGAGCTTTATATTTTTTCCTCAGCTTCCAATCCATGTTTTTATCATGGCCTATAACCCTGCATAAATGTTCGCATCACGCGTTTTTCGCTAGTCCGCCTGGCGGCGCAGAAACGTGGGAATTTCCAAATCCAATTCCTCCGTGCCTTCGTCCAGGCCCAGGTTTATGACCGCGGCGCTGTTGCGCGTTTTTTCCTTGCGCACGAACGCCGGAGTGGATAAATCTTCGCGCCGGAAACCGGAAAGGCTCATGACATTTTCCGGCAATACTTTTTTCTTGATGACGTTATCGTCAAAACCGGTAGCGATAACCGTGATGCGAATTTCATCCTCCATTTTTTCATCGATTACCGTACCGAAAATTATATTGGCGTCTTCATGCGCTTCCGCCTGAATCAGCGACGAGGCTTCGTTGACTTCATACAGGCTCATATCCTGGCCGCCGGTAATGTTCAGCAATATGCCATGCGCGCCCTGAATGGTGTTGTCTTCCAGAAGCGGCGAGGAAATAGCTTTCTGCGCCGCTTCTACCGCGCGGTTTTCGCCGCGGGCTACACCCGTGCCCATCACGGCCATACCCATGGAGCTCATGATGTTGCGCACATCGGCGAAATCCAGATTGATCAGGCCTGGAACCAGAATCAGGTCGGAAATTCCCTTGACGGCCTGATAGAGAACATCATCGGCCTTTTTGAAAGCTTCCAGAAGCGACAGGCTGCGTCCGCCCAAGCTCAAAAGCCGCTGATTGGGAACGACAATCAATGTGTCCACCGAGTCGCGCAAAAGCTCTATCCCTTCCTCCGCCTGCATGTTGCGCTTTTTACCCTCAAACTGAAACGGTTTGGTAACCACGGCGACTGTCAGAACGCTGCACTCGCGGGCGACTTCCGCGATGATCGGCGCCGCGCCCGTGCCCGTTCCTCCGCCCAGACCGGCGGTGATAAAAATCATGTCCGCGCCTTCCAGATACGGCCTTATTTCGTCGCGTGATTCGAGCGCCGCCTGACGCCCGACTTCCGGATTTGAGCCAGCGCCCAGTCCCTTGGTTATTTCCATACCAAGCTGAATTTTAATCGGCGCTTTGGAAACATTCAGCGCCTGCGCGTCCGTATTGGCGTTGATGAAATCGACTCCGCGCAGGGAATACGAAATCATCGTGTTCACGGCGTTGCCTCCGCCGCCGCCCACTCCCACCACCTTGATTTTTGCCGAATTTTCGTTACATACCTCTTTTAATTCAAACATGGCTCACCCTTCCTTTCAGAAAAATTCTTGAATTAGTTTTTTTATGGACCTTGACACCCTGCCGAATAAATTTATTTTTCTGCCGTAAACCGACTCTCCTTCCAACTGTTTGCTTCCGTAAACGATCAATCCGACGCCGACGGTGTGCGCCGGAGAATTGACCACATCGGCGAGCCCTCCCACGCCGGTGGGATTGCCGGGGCGCGCCGGCATATCGAACACCTGCTCAGCCAGTTCATTAACTCCCGGCATCAGCGCCGTTCCACCAGTGATGACCACACCCGCGGCGAGCGTTTCCTCAAACCCGGCGCGCACAATTTCCTTGAAGGCCAGGCTCAATATTTCTTCCATGCGCGGCTCGATTATCCTTCCCAGAATCTGGCGGGATACTTCTCTGTCCTCACGACCACCCACGCTCGGCACGCGTATTGTCTCCTCTTTTGGAATTAAAGACGTCATGGCGCAGCCGTACTTCAGCTTAATATTATCCGCTTCATTCAGCGGCGTGCGCAAACCGGTGGCGATATCGGAGGTGACGTAATTTCCACCCACCGGCAATATCGCTGTGTGCTTGATGGATCCTTCGGTAAAAACGGCAATCCCGGTATTCGCCCCGCCGATATCAATCAGCGCCACTCCTAGATCCTTTTCATCCGAGCTGAGCACCGCTTCGGAGGCCGCGAGTTGCTCCATAACAATATCATCGATATCCAGACCGACGCGTGTGACGCATTTGATGATGTTTTGAATAGCGGCGGAAGACACGGTCACAATATGAACTTTCGCCTCGAGCCGGACACCGGCCATGCCTTTGGGATCCCTGATGCCGTCCTGCCCATCGACAACATAGCTTTGGGGCAGCACGTGCATAATTTCTCTGTCGGCGGGAACGGCAATGGCGCGGGAAGCGTCAACCGCGCGCTGCACGTCGCCTTCATCGACTTCGCGTCCCTTGATGGAAACAATGCCCAGTGAATTCTGTCCTTTCACATGATTTCCGGCAACGCCCACATAAACCGAGTTGATGCGGCAACCGGACATGTGCTCCGCTTCATCGACCGCGGTCTTGATAGATTCCACCATATTGTCGATATTGACCACGGCGCCTTTTCTCATTTCCTTTGCCGGTGACGTACCGATGCCGATTATGTCTATGCCTATATCCGTAACTTCACCGACAACTGCCGTAGTTTTGGTGGTTCCGATATCAAGCCCAGCCAGCACATCATGTTTTTTACGCATCACTTTTCACCTCGCCTTGTATTTACTTTTCCCGACTTTTATATGCGATAACCATTGCCCTTTGTTTCCGTCTGATTTCTGACAAACGCGCCTTTACGCTGCACGGTGATTTTGGAATTATCGGTTAGATCGAAGCATATCAGGCCTTTCAGCATTCCCTTTTTTTCCAGATCAGCCATCACCGCCTTCACCTTGCCCAGTTTGCTCTCCAGTCCGTCCGTGCCGAGCCGCAGATAAAATCCTCTTTCCGTCAGGACAGACAGGCCGAAGATCTCATTGATATTCACTTCGGACACAGAACCTAAGTAGCCGTATTTACGCGTGTTTTGCAAAGTAGCGACCAGCTTTAAAGCGCTTGAGAAATACGGCTCCTTTGTTTTTCCCACAGCATCAAGGCCGGTAATCACGGGCAAATCAGTCTCGTCCCCTTCATTTACTTTTTTAAAAACGTCTCCTTCGGTATCCACCAGGTAAAAATCGTTTTTAATCTGCAGCAGCGTCAAGGGCTGCCTCTCTCTTAGCTCCAACACCAGACGGTCGGGCAGTTCCCTGCCGACATAAATATTTTTTACCCAGGGATTTTCTGCCACTCTCTTTGCTATCGCTTTTTTATTTATGGCCAAAAGATTCTGCGCGGGTTTTACTTCCGCCAGCGTAAGGATATCTTTTTGGGTCAGTTCCTTCAGGCCGCGCACATCAGTTTCTTTTATGGAGAAATAAGTAGCGCTCAGAAGCAAACAGTAGACGTAAATGAAAGCGCAGCAAAGAACAGCCGCCAATAAAATAAGCCCGAGCGCCCGGAACAGATCGACGCACACTTCGCCAAAACGGCGGACCAAACGGTATCTTTTTGCTTCGTAACTTTTCTTCAGTCTTGCCGTCATTGTTCCTCCCCGATAATAACCACTTCGGGCTCCAGCTTAATACCTTTTTTCTCTTTTGCTTCCCTTTGAACAAAAGCTATCAATTCTATAACGTTCGCCGCCGTTGCTTTGCCTGTGTTGACGATGAAGTTCGCGTGTTTGGGAGAAATCTGCGCCTCACCCGCTTTTTTCCCCTTCAACCCCAACTCTTCTATAATCCTTCCCGCTGGCTGGCCGGGAATATTTTTAAAAATCGAACCGGCGTTGGGATATTCCAGCGGATGCTTTTCCTGCCGCCACTGCATTATTTCCTTCATCCGGCCGCGTATTTCATCCGCCTTGCCCTTCTTCAAATCAAAGGCAGCGGAAAGAACAATCGCCTCAGCGGGCAAATCTGTTTTTCTGTAGGAAAAAGTTATTTCATCGCGACGAAGTTGTTTTCTTTTACCGTCAGCGTCCAGCAGTAAAACACGAGAAACAACATCCTTGATTTCCCTGCCGTATGCACCCGCGTTCATGCGCACGGCGCCGCCAACACTGCCGGGTATGCCGGTGCAAAACTCCATACCGGTAAGCTCCTGCGCCGCCGCCATGCTGACCACCGCGGAAAGCGAAGCTCCCGCCTCGGCATCAATGCAAAAATGATCTTTTTCCACATGGCGGATGCTTATTTTTTTCATCCCTTTCATCAGTAAAATCGCCCCCCGGTAGCCGCCGTCGCGCACAATGACATTGGTCAGGTTCCCGGCAGGAAAAAAAGCAATCTTATTTTTTTTCAGGCTTCGTATCGCTTCAGCCAATTGCCTTTCATCCTCTATGACAACAAGCGCGGCGGCTTTTCCTCCCACGCAAAGCGAAGTGTGGCGGGACATGGGCTCGTCATAAAATATTTTATGCGGAGAGATCATCCCCAGTGCCTCCCTTATGTCATTTTGCGCCGCCATTATTTTCTTTTATCCCTGGCCTCCAGCTTTTTCAAAAAAGCTTCCCCGGTTCTGTAAACATTTCCGGCGCCCAGAGTAATTACCGTGTCATTTGGTTTTGCCGTCTCCAGTAAAAACTTTATCGTTTCGTTCGCGTCCGCGATATATTCCACCCGCGGATGGCCTGTCTGTTTGATTGCCGCCCAGAGCGCGGCGGAATTAATTCCGGCAATCGGCTCTTCACTGGCCGGATAAATATCGTTAAGAATGAGGATATCCGCATCATCGAACGCCTTGGTAAATTCGTCGAAAAGCGCCTTGGTTCTGGTGAACCGGTGCGGCTGAAAAACAACAATGAGTTTTTTCTTCCAGACCTGACGCGCGGCGGCCAGCGTCTCTTTAATTTCCGTGGGATGATGCCCATAGTCATCGACTACCGTAATATCCCCGGCAACGCCTTTTACCTCGAGTCTTCTCTGCACGCCGGTAAACTCCTTCAGACCTTCTTTGATGGTAATCCAAACAAGATCAAGCTCGCGGCATACCGCCACCGCGGCCAGAGAATTGTACACGTTAAACATTCCGGGCACTTTTAACTCCATCGCCGCGACTTTTTCCGTTTTATAAAACAGATTATAAGTTGTTTTATGCGCGCTAAATTTGATATCGCGGGCCATGTAGTCCGCGGGATATTTTATGCCGTAGGTGACAAATTTGCGCTTGATCAGCGGCAGAATTTCCCGAACGTGCTCACTATCCGCGCATAAAACCGTGCTGCCGTAAAAAGGGACGATGTTGGCGAATTTGAGAAAAGCGTCCTTTATTTCTTCGATGCCGGCGTAATAATCGAGATGCTCCCGATCGATATTGGTGATGATGGCGATGGTCGGAGAAAGCTTGAGGAAAGAACCGTCGCTTTCGTCCGCTTCCGCGACGATAATATCGCCACCGCCCAGCCGGGCGTTGCTGCCGATGCTGGCCAGTTTACCGCCGATAACCATCGTCGGATCCAGGCCGCCTTTGGCCAAAGCGGTGGATATCATGGACGTGGTGGTTGTTTTGCCGTGACTGCCGGATACGGCGACGGAAAATTTCATCTTCAGGAGCTCCGCCAGCATTTCCGCGCGCGGGATCACAGGAATATTTTTATGATGCGCTTCCACAACTTCGGGATTATTTTCTTTCACTGCTGTGGAAATTACCACCACGTCGGCGTTGCGCACATTTTTTTTATTATGGCCAATGGCCACGGTGGCGCCCAAATTTTTCAAACGTTCGGTGGTATCCGAACTCTGCGCGTCGGAACCGCTGATTTCATAGCCCAGATTCAGAAGAACCTCGGCAATGCCGCTCATGCCGATGCCGCCGATGCCGACAAAATGAATCCGCTTGACTTTTTTCTTCATTAATCCGCTTTGTTTTTCTTCTGCCATTTTTTCTTTTCTTTCCTTTATCTCAGGCCATCAGTTTTATGCAGGTATCGACAATATTGGCCGCCGCTTTGATATTACCCAGGCTGGCCGCTTTGGCCTCCATCTGCCTGATTTTTTTTTCATCTATCAATAATTCTTCAATGATATCATAAAGTTTTCCATCAGACAGTTCGTGCTCGTAAAGAACTACCGCCGCGCCGGCTTCGGCCATGGCGCGCGCGTTTTTTGCCTGATGGTCATTGGCCGCGTAAGGATAGGGAATCAAAATTGCCGCCCGGCCTGCCGCCGTGATTTCCGCCAGCGATGTCGCGCCCGCACGGCAGATAATCAAATCGGCGCTTTTGTAAGCTTTGACCATATCCACAATAAATGGCAGAACATGCGCCTTCATGGCGTATTTTTCGTATACTTTCTTGATTTTATCCGCCTGCTTCGTTCCGGTCTGATGGATAATGCAAATTTTTCTTTTCATTTTTTGCAGCCGCGGCAGGATCCTGATGATGGCCCGGTTGATGGCTTCCGCGCCCTGCGAGCCGCCAAAAACAAGCAACTGCCGGCAGTCCTTCTTGTCTCTTTCCGTATTATTGATCGCGGCAAAAGCGGCGCGCACCGGATTGCCGCTGACCATGACTTTGGCAGGGGGAAAATATCGCGCGGTCTGCTGATAAGTGACAAATATTTTTTTCACGAATTTTCCCAAAATTCTGTTGGTCAATCCGGGCAAAGCGTTCTGTTCGGCAATGGCCGTGGGTATCTTCATCAGATAAGCGGCAATAACCGCCGGTCCGGAAGCGTAACCGCCCACGCCGATGACGATGTTTGGCTTGAACTCCTTTATAATCCCGCGCGATTGCCACATGCTCACGGGAATCTGATAAACACTTTTGACAAGCGCGCCCAACCCCCGGCCCTTAATTCCCTCCACGTCGATTGTTTTCAGTTCAAACCCCAGTTGCGGCAGTAATTTTGCTTCCATGCCCCTTTGGGTTCCGATAAAAAGAATCTTCGCTTCGCCGCTTCTTTTCAGGAATTCTTCCGCCAAGGCAATGCCCGGGAATAAATGCCCTCCTGTTCCACCCCCGGCGATAATCACGCGCATACGTTACTCCGCTTTTTGCAAATATTTATCTTCATTTCTACCTCGACGCCTGCGAGGAAATATTAAGCAATATCCCCACAGATATCATACTCATCATAAACGCCGTTCCTCCGTAACTGAGAAACGGCAGCACCAATCCCTTAAGCGGGATCAGCCCCATGACGCCGGCAATATTTATAAAGGACTGAATGGCAACCACCAAAGTCAGGCCCGCCGCCAAAAGCGCACCGAAAAGATCCGGCGCTTTCAGGGCAATCATAAAACCGCGGACGGCAAAAAGCGTGAACATAAGAATCACAATGGTCACCCCAATAAATCCGCTTTCTTCGGCGATAATTGAAAGAATAAAATCCGTGTGCGGCTCCGGCAGGTAAAACAGCTTTTGCATGCCGTCGCCGATGCCCACACCGAAGGTTCCTCCGGAACCAAAAGACAGATACGACTGGATAATCTGAAAGCCGGTATTGCTCGGGTCTTTCCAGGGATCCAGAAACGCCGTCAAGCGCGCCAATCTGTATCCTTTAAATAAAATCAGCATCACGCCCGCGGGAATAAACATGAACACCAGTATCATCATGTGCCTTATCCGGGCGCCGGCAACGCACATCATAAACAAAAAGATGCCAAAAATGATGACAGCAGCGCCGAAATCCGGCTCCAGCATAATCAAAGAAACCAGCAGCAGCGTGACCGCCAGTGGAAATAAAACGCCGCGGCGGAAATCCTTCACCTGGTGAGCGCGGCGCGCGAAAAAATGCGCCAAAAAAAGGACCATCGCGATTTTGACCATTTCCGTCACCTGAAAGGAAACACCGCCGACGTTCAGCCAGCGGGTGGCGCCACCGCGTTTCAGCCCCAGACCGGGCATGAGCACCAGAACCAATAGGACAATCGCCAGAAGCAGGCCGGGATAGGCCAGTTTTCTCAGATGCTCGTAAGGAATCTTGGTGAGCAAAACCATCATCATAATGCCCAGAAAAACAAAAACCAGCTGCTTCTTCAGGAAATAACGGCTGTCGCCGAATTTTTCCAGGGCAACGATGGAACTTGAGGAATAAATCATCGCCGTGCCGATGGTGATGAGAATCATCGTTACGAGAAGCAAAACTATATCCGGCGTTCTTTCTTCCGGCCTGATTGTTGCATCCATTATAGATTCCTCACCGCCTTTTTAAAGAATTCGCCGCGTTCCTTGTAGTCGCGAAATTCATCAAAACTCGCGCAGCCTGGCGAAAGCAGGACAATATCGCCGGGCGCGGCATTTTTATATGCTTCCTGTATGGCATCGCCCAGATTTGACTTCTTTATCTTTTCCACACTGCTGCCAATCAGAGAATCGATGCGTTCCCTGGCCTCGCCAAATAAAATTACTTTTTTCACTTTTCGCGGAAGAATGGTTTTCAGCGCGTCAAAATCTCCGTTTTTGTCACGGCCGCCGAGAAGCAGAATCACCGCCGCCGGAAAAGTTTCCAGCGCGCGGATGACCGAGCCGACATTAGTTCCTTTGGAATCGTCATAGAACTTGACCGCGTTTTTCTCGCCGGCAAATTCCAGCCGGTGCGGCAGGCCGCGAAATGCGGCAATGCATGACTTTATGCTTTCCTGCTCAATGCCGCAGAAGCGCGCGGACATGATCGCGGCCATTACATTCTCCACATTATGTAGGCCCGGCAGTTTGATTATGGAAAGGGGATAGATCTCACGCGCGAAGCCGCGCATCTGGAAAATTATCTCCTTATTCCGCAAAAACATGCCTTCCGGCAATTCCCGGGCCGAGCTGAACAGCGCTATTCTGGCGCGGATATCCGGAATTAAACCTTGCAGCGCCGGGTCGTCAGCGTTGAGCACGGCAAAATCATCTTTGGTCTGCCTGGCAAATATTCTGCTTTTCACCTTAAGATACGCTTCAAAAGAACCGTGATAGTTGATGTGGTCTGATGTTACATTCAAAAGTGTCGCCACGAAGGGATGGAATTCTTCCACCCACTGCAATTGAAAACTGCTGATTTCCGCCACGGCAATTTCGGCCTCGGCCGCGCCTGCCGCGTACTCAATCAGCGGGTTGCCTATATTGCCGCCGACAAAGGCGTTTTTGCCGGATTTTTTCAAAATTTCCCCCACCAGCGTCGTGGTCGTTGTTTTTCCGTTGGTTCCGGTTATGGCAATCAGCGGCGTTTTAATAAAACGATAGGCTAACTCTATCTCGCTCATCACTGGTATTTTCCTTTTTAACGCCTCGAGCAGCAGCGCGTTGTGCGGCGGAAATCCCGGCGACGGAATAACCATGGTCACGTCATCCAGGGCAGCGGGATCAAACGCCGCCGCTTTCAGCCAAGATTCCCGGGCAATTTGTTCAAAATCGGTGCCCCAGTTATTTAACGGCTTTTCATCCGTCAGCGTTATTTTGGCGCCCTGCCCCGCCAGAAACTTTGCCGTGGCAATACCCGTTTTCCCCACCCCCAAGACCAATATTTTTTTATTCTTCAAATCCATTTACGCCCTACCGCAATTTCAAAGTACTGATCGCCAGCAAAGCCAGCAGGATGGAAATTATCCAAAAACGCACAATTACCTTAGGCTCCGGCCAGCCCTTCAATTCATAATGGTGATGCAGCGGCGCCATGCGGAATATTCTCTTTCCTTTGGTCACTTTAAAATAACCGACCTGGAAAATAACAGAAAAAGTTTCCACGACGAAAATACCGCCGACAATCGCCAAGAGTATCTCCTGTTTGGTAATAATCGCCATCGTGCCCAGCGCGCCGCCCAGCGATAGAGAGCCGACATCGCCCATGAAAACTTCCGCCGGATACGCATTGAACCACAAAAAACCAAGCGCGGCGCCGACCATCGCGCCGCAGAAAATCGCCAGTTCTCCGGATCCGGCGACATAGGGAATCTGCAGGTATGAGGCGACTTTGATATTGCCGGCAAAGTAGGCAAACAACACAAAAGTGGCAAAGCAAATGGTGGCCGGGCCGATGGCCAGGCCGTCAAGCCCGTCAGTGAGATTTACGGCATTGGCCGCGCCGACAATGATAAATGTAGCCAGAAGAATATATCCCCAGCCCAGATCAGGCAGGACTGTTTTAAAAAATGGAACCGCTATCTGCGTGTTAAAGCCCGGCTTGAAATAAATGATGATGCTGACAAACAGGGCGATGATTATTTCCGCGACCAGTCTCTTCCTGCCGGATATGCCCTTGGAGCTTTTGCCGGTAAGCTTACGGTAATCATCGGCAAATCCGATCAATCCGTAGCCAACTGTCACCAGCAGTATCAGCCAGATATAATTTACCGAAAGATTTGCCCAGAGAATAGTCGAGATTACCACGGCAATGATAATCAATATCCCGCCCATCGTGGGCGTGCCTTTCTTGAGATGGTGGCTTTTCGGACCATCGTCTCTGATGTGCTGGCCGATCTGCAGACTCTGCAATTTACGAATCAGCCAGGGCCCAACAAAAAGACAAATCAAAAGAGCGGTGATAGAGGCAAAGATCGTCCGAAAAGTAATGTAACGGAAGACATTAAAAAAAGAAAAGATTGTGTGTAAAGGATATAAAAATTCGTAAATCACTGTTTATCGTCTCCCTGCTTTGTTATTTCGTGTTTTTATCGCCCGCCGTGTCGCAGCCGAAATCATCGCAAACGCGTGCGGAAATTCTCTCCATTTTCATGCGGCGAGAACCTTTCACCAAAATCCAGTCGCCCTTTTTCAGGTTCTTTTTCAGATAAAACACCCCTTCTTCCGGCGCGGATAAAAAGACAATTTTATCGGCAGTCATCCCGCCTTCCAAGGCGCCCGCGGCAGTAACTTTGGCGAAATCGCCCTGTAAAAAAAGCATGTTCACGCCGGTCACCGCCGCCAGCATCCCTATCTTCCTGTGCATTTCTTCGGCGGCATCTCCCAACTCCAGCATATCCCCCAGAAAAGCGTAACCGGCATGGGAGTTTTTCAGGTCTTTCAGCGTCATCAGCGCTTCGCGCATTGACGCGGGGTTGGCATTGTAGGAATCATCAATAAGGTAAGCTCCGTTTTTGAGCTTCATCACCTGCATGCGTCCAGCAACGGGCGCGAAGGACGCCAGCCCGACCAGTATATTTTCCACGTCTATACCTAAAGCCAAGGCCACGGCAGCCGCCGCCAGCGCGTTATAAACATTGTGCACGCCGGCAATCTTCATTTCCGTTTTATGCTCTTTGCCCAAGATAATCAGTTTCAGGCATATTCCTTTCGCGCCGCTCTTTTCCATTTCGGCGAGGCGGATATCGGCATCCGAAGCCATGCTGAAGGTTACGCGTTTCCCCTTCCAGCCATCGGCAATGACTCTGATGTTTTCATCATCAAGATTTATCACGGCCGTGCCGTTTTTATTCATGTGCGCGAACAGATCTCCTTTCTCCCTGCGCACGCCTTCAATGGAACCAAAACCGGCCAGGTGCGCGGGACCGATATTCGTAATCACGCCGAAATCAGGCACGGCAATCTGCGTCAGCCTTTTAATCTCGCCGGGGGTATTGGTGCCCATTTCCAGAATCACCGCTTCATGTTCATCGTTGAGCCGGAATATGGTTTGCGGCAAGCCGATCAGGTTGTTTAGATTGCCTTCCGTCTTTAAGATATTTTTTTGGCGGCCGATAATTGCCGCCATCATTTCCTTGGTCGTGGTTTTTCCGGAAGAACCGGTAAGCCCAATCACCGGCACGAAAAATCTGCTTCTCCAGTAATGGGCCAAATCACCAAGCGCGGTTAATGTGTCAGCGACTTTTATTACCGCGGCGCTTTGTGCTCCTTTCCAATGAGCCTTTACGACATCATTTATAATGATGCCCGCCGCGCCCAGTTCTATGGCCTTCTGCGCGAAATCATGCCCGTCAAAATTGTCCCCCTTGAGAGCGACAAATAAATTACCTTTTGCGAGCAGGCGCGAATCAGTGCAGATGCCGTGAAATACCGTATCCGGCCTACCGTCAGGCGCCGTGGCGCCGGTAACCGTGATAACTTCCTTAAGCGTAAGTCGCGGTGATAATTGCTGCATCTATTTACCGCTCCTTAGTTTCAGCGCTTCCGCCGCAACGAGGCGATCGTCAAAAGGCGTCTTTTTTGTGCCGACAATCTGATAATCCTCATGGCCTTTACCGGCGATAAGAATTATATCGTCTTCTTGGGCGATATCGATGGCTGTCTGAATCGCAAGCCGGCGCTCCGGCACAACCATATAATAATGGGCTCCCTTGCCGTTGAGAGAATTTGCCGCGGCGATTTTTTTTGTTTTGTTTCTGTCGATGCCTGCTTCTATTTCCGCGATGATTGCCAGTGGATCTTCGCGACGGGGATTATCCGAGGTCACAATGGTCAGGTCGCTCAGGCTGGTGGCAGTCCCGCCCATAAGCGGTCTTTTGCCGCGGTCTCTATTGCCGCCGCATCCGAAAACAGTGATAATACGTTTTTTTCTGAATTGCGCCAGATTCTCCAAAACCTGCTGAAGGGCGTCCGCTTTGTGCGCGTAATCAACAAAGACGTTAAACCCCAAAGCCGAATCAACTTTTTCCAGTCGTCCCGGCACATGTTTCAAATTTTCTATCCCCTCTTTGATTTTTTCCGACGCAATCCGCAAACCGCGCGCGGCGGCGGCAGCAGCCAATATATTATAGGCATTGAATTTGCCGATAAGGCCGGATTTGATACAAATCTTTTCTCCGTTGAAAAAAATATCCGCGTCGATTCCGTGCAGTGACAAGTCTTTGATATCCGCCCTGACGTCATTTTTTTTATCGAGGCCGAAACGAAGCGCGGCAAGCGACACATCGCTGAGAATTTTTTTGCCCCAGGCGTCATCGCCGTTAATCACCATCTTATATAAAATATTTTTTTTGCTGCGCGGAAGAATTTCTGCGAATAGGCGCTTTTTGGCCTGAAAATAATTTTCCATCGTCAGATGATAATCTAGGTGCTCCGGGGTTAAATTGGTGAATATCCCCAGGTCAAAATCGCAGGCGTCCACTCTTCTTAATTCGATGGCATGAGAAGATACTTCGGTTATCACATGAGTCACTCCCGCGTCGGCCATCTCGCGCAGTATTTTGTGCATTTCGTATGATTCGGGCGTGGTGTTGGGCGCCGGAAATATTTTCTCGGCGTAGCGGTAATTAACGGTGCCTAAAACACCACAGTTAAATCCGGCCGCTTTGAATATAGATTCCAAAAGATAGGCCACCGTAGTCTTGCCGCTGGTGCCGGTAATAGCAACGAGCGACAGATTGCCGGAGGGATCGTGATAGAAATTTTTTGCCAGCATCCCCAGCGCGTCGCGGCTGTTTTTCACCCTGATGGCCACGACACCCGCGGGCAATTTTATTTTTTTCTCAACAACAATGAAGCGCGCACCCCTGGCGATGGCCTGATCAATAAAATCATGGCCATCGTGCTGCAAACCTTTGACGGCCACGAAAAGAGAATCGGGAGAACAATTTTCCGCGACATAACAAACGGCCGAAACATCGGCCGTCATATTCAAAGAGCCATCAATGATTTCCACACTGTTCAGCAGATGCCCAAGCTGCATATCAACCTCAATAGCCTGATTCAAAAAAAACTTTGCAGACGCGCGCGCTACCCAACGGCGCGCCGGCCTGTGGATACTGGCGGATGGCCCAGCCGCTTCCCGATACTTTTAAATCTATTGAGTTTGCTTTTGCTTTTCGCAAAGCCTGCCTTATGGTCAGACCGGTGAAATCCGGCATTTCCGAATCATCCGCGGCGAAAGAACTACTCCGGATATGATCGTTTTGCGCGGAAATTAAATTGACTCTATCCGAGACATCCGCCTTTACGATTTGCGTCCGGCTGATGTTCGTTTCAAAGCAATTAAGAATCTGCTCGCCGATGTTTTTGAAGACGGGAGCCGCGGCTACGCCGCCCCATTTATCCGTCTGCGGCTCATCGAGAATAACCAAAATCGATACCTGCGGATTATCGGCGGGGAAAAATCCGATGAAAGAGGTGCGCACACGATCCGATGAATAGACATTGCGCGCGAAATCGAACTTCTGCGCCGTGCCGGTTTTGCCTGCCACCGCGACATTGGCAATATAGGCGTTTTTCCCAGTGCCGTCCTCGGCGGCTACAACCTGCGTCAGCATTCTGGTCATACGTCGGGCGGTTTCAGGTGATATTACCTGGCGGACGATTTCCGGCTCATTCATCTTTACCGGATTATTTTCTTTATCCGTCAGGCCGCGCACAATGTAAGGTTTCATTAAAACACCGTTGTTGGCGATTGCCGACATCGCGGCAATCAGCTGAATGGCCGTAACGGAAATTCCCTGCCCGAAAGCGATGGCCGCTGTATCAACGGAAGTCCAGTTCTGCGCCGGCCTGAGGATCCCGGCAGCTTCGCCAGGCAGCTCAATTCCCGTTCTCGCGCCGAAACCGAAATTCTCTATGTAGCGGAAATATTTTTCCTTGCCCAGCTTCTGCGCGATTTTAACCGAGCCGATATTGCTGGAATATTTCAGAATATCTTTTACCGATAAATAGCCATGACGCTTGTGATTCGCCTCGCGGATTGTTCTATCCGCAACAGTTAAAGATCCGTCTTCGCAGAAAATCCGGTCTGATTCCCGAACAACTTTTTCCTCCAGCGCCGCCGCCACCAGGAAAGGCTTGAATGTCGAACCGGGATCAAAGGCATCGGTCACCGCGCGGTTACGCCAGCTATTCGGCGAAAGCCCGCTGATGTCGTTCGGATTAAAAGCTTTTTCATTGGCCAGCGCTAGAATTTCTCCCGTTTTCGGATTCATCACAATGGCAATACCGCCTTTGGCGCCGCGTGCTTCCACCGCTTCCTTCAGATGCGTTTCCACCAGATATTGAATGCGGTTATCGATAGTTAGAACAAGGTTTAAACTTTCCTTGTTTTGCGTTTCCGTCTGCTCCGCGCGCAGGAATAATTTTTTCCCCTTGGCGTCGCGCACCCAGGCCAGGCTCTGCGCGTTTTCCTTCAACACATCTTCATACTTATACTCCAGGCCTTCCAGGCCGCTGTTGTCCGCGCCGACAAAACCAAGCAAATGCGCGCCCAGTGGGCCGTTGGGATAGAAGCGTTTCGGCTCTTTAATCAGAAAAATTCCTTCGATATCCGCCTGCCTTATCTGGTCTGCCTGTTCGGGCGATATTCTTCTAGCCAGCCAGGAAAAATTTCTGGGCGCGGATATTTTCTGATGAACCGATTTTCTGTCGAGATTGAGAATTTGCGCCACCTTAGCGGAAACCGCCGCGGCATTAGTAATTCTGGAAGGATCGGAGCAAACGGAATCCGCCAAAACAGTGATGGCCAGTTTTTCGCCGTTGCGGTCATAAATAATCCCACGATCCGGCTGCATCGTTAGACTGGCCGTGTGCTGTCTTTGCGCCATTGTCTTGAGGCTTTGACTGGATAGAATCTGCAATTGAAAAGCGCGGGAAATCAGGGCGACAAACAGCACCATGAAAACAACCATCATGCTGATGATTCTTACTTTGAGCCATTTTCTCGCGTCCGCTGCCATATCACTCTCCCGAATATTTCAAGACAATAATCTGACCGCTTTCCGGATAGGACATCTGCAATTTATTCCGGGCAACACTTTCAATCCTTTGCGGCGATCTCAGCGTGGCCAGCTCCAGGCGCAATCTTTTCTGTTCTTCCAGTTTTTTCTCTCTGTCACTCAGTTGCGCCGCCACTTTGTATTCCAACTCTGTCATACGGATATGCGAGCCGACATAAACGACGAATACGAGCATCAAAATCACCGCTGTCACGATGAAGGTGGAATGCTTTACGCCGAATGATGTTCTTTTCGCCTCGCGAAAACGGGGTATTGCCTGTGCGCCTGCGGTATGGGCCATATCAACACCTCTCGGCGGCGCGCAGCCGGGCGCTGCGGGCGCGCGGATTTGCTTGCACTTCCTCAGCGGAAGGCTTTTGCGCTTTCGCGGTTATTAATTTGAGTTTTGCCTGCCTGCCGCAAACACAAAAAGGTATATCTTTGGGGCAGGTGCAGCCGCCAGCCAACAATCTAAATTCGTTTTTGACAACGCGGTCTTCCAGCGAATGAAAGGAAATAACACACATCCGCCCCCCGGGCTTCAGCGCGTCTGTGGCAGCCTGCAGCGCCGGTTTTATTTCCTCAATTTCGTTATTGACGGCAATTCTGATGGCCTGAAATGTTTTGGTGGCCGGATGAATTTTTCTGCTGCGGAATTTTACGGGAATCGCCCCGGTGACAATCGCCGCCAGTTGCGTGGTTGTTTCAATCGGCGCGCTTTTTCTTTTCGTCACGATCGCCCGCGCGATCCGCGCGGCCATTTTTTCTTCCCCGTAAGACTTGATTATCTGCGCGAGTTCCTCCTGCCCATATTTATTTATGATATCAGAAGCCGTGAGTTTCGCGCGGCCATCCATGCGCATATCGAGCCGGGCTTCAGCGCTAAAACTAAAACCCCTTTCGGGTTTGTCTAACTGGCGCGAGGAAACACCGAGGTCAAAAAGAACGCCATCAACTTTTTCGATACCTAAATTTTTCAATACTTCACCGATCTCGGAATAATTTGCGTTGACCAGAACTTTTCTTTGCCCGAAGCGCGCCAGTTTCTTTTCCGCGAAGGCCAGCGCCTCTTCATCGCGGTCGATGCCCACCAGAAAACCTTCAGTGTTTTCCAGAATCGCCTGGGCGTGTCCGCCGCCGCCCACTGTGGCATCAACATAAACGCCTTTTTTATCTGCCCACAGCATCTCGATAACCTCTTTAACCATCACCGGTTCATGAAAGAAGTCATCTTTCATTTTTTTATATCCCCAAATCAGCCACAAACGCGCCAAAGCGGCTGATATCGGAGGCGGCTTTTTTCATTTCACTTTCAAAACGGTCTTTCGACCAGATTTCAATCACCTTAATCATGCCGGCCAGAATCACGTCTTTTTCCAAACCGGCGTACTCGCGTAGCGCCGGCGGAATGAGCACCCTTCCCTGATTGTCCAGGTTGCAATCAACCGCCCCGGACATGAAAAATCTCTGAAACGCGCGGACTTCATGGCGCAGGATTGATTGATGAGATATTTTTTCTTCGATGATGCGCCACTCATCATAGGGAAAAACCATGAGGTAACCGTCCCAGTTGGTAATCACCAGACGGTTGTCATACTCCTGGGTGAAAACCTCGCGGAACTTTGCCGGGAAAATTATCCTTCCCTTTTCGTCTATAGTGTGATGATATTGACCACGAAAAACGGACACTACTATCCTCCACTTAAAACCACTTTGCTCCACTATAAGAGGGCAAAAATAATTTGTCAAGTTTTTTTTCAAATTAATAACTTAAAATTACTAAGAAAATTGATAAAAAGAGACGAGTCTTTTTAAGTTGTTTGTTTATACTGCCATCGCCAAAAAGACTCTTTTTTGCTTAAGTTTCGTGTCATGGTGGTAAATTTTTTGTTTTTAAACAAAAACATAATATTATTAATATCTTACTTATGAAATACTCAGCTTTTTACCGTAAAGCAGTCAGTGCGCTAATTTTCATCCTGTTCCCTGGCACACTAATGTGCCGCGGGAATGATGTGCCATGACACATTTTAGAAAATTCTGTTATGTTTTAAAAAAATAAAACTTAGTAATTTCAAATATTTATTTTTAGATTATTTGTTTGCGCCCGGGGCATGTATCTTGTATCGGAAAAAGAAAAAATACAAACTACAAAAAATATTCACTGAAAGAAGGAGAAAAAAATGGCTAAAACAGAAATCAAGATTTTCGACATTATGGCCTGCGATGTTTACTGGGATTTTGAAGAATCGCGCATGCCGAAAGAAACACATAAATTCTTAGTAGCCCTGTATCCGACACCGGGCGTGGTGGCACCCGAAATGATTAAAAAAATCATGGGCTACGGCCCCGGCGGCTATGAAGTAAAATTTTCCAACGAAAAATACAATACCGACGCTCTCAACGGCTGGTTTTACGACCCGAAAGTTAACAACTACTGGTACATGATCAATTTACCCACAGGCTTCATGAAGGAGGGGGAATACACCATTGAAGTAACCTGCAAAGACGGCACGGTAGTGAAAAAATCCCGCATGCAGAAAAGCGCTCCCTCCCAGGCGATGGTTTCGTCTTACTTAAAACACAGAGATCAGATTTTGGATTCTTTCACGCCTTCCCGAAAGAATCCGTTAAAACCAGGCGCGGCGCTCAAGAATATCAAATGCAGCTGGAAGACGCTCAAGGACGTGGATAATCATGACGCTTTTTACGTTTATCGTTTGGCGCAGTGCACCAAACCTAAAGAATTTGACGGAAATCAGCTTGTTTGGTTCGACAATATCTACACGCAAAGACTGTTTCAGAATCAGCCCAAGGCCGGACTGAACAGAGGCGAAGTTGTCATAGAAACAGATTTAAAACCAAACACGAGCTACGGCTACTTTGTCGAGATAACAGACGGCAATATCGCCGGCGACGCGAATATCTGTATTTTTCAGCCGCACCAGTTTTTTAAAACCTCCTGACTTCTCGAATTAGTTTCAGCGGGCGTTTTTAAAACCCTACCCTGAAATATCTAACTGAGTTTTTTTAAATTTTTCCACCAGGGCAAGTCGCCTAAAACAGGCAACTTGCCCTGATAGGAAAAATATGATTACAAATACTAATCATATTTTACGCAGAGAGGAATTATCACATGCAGAATTTCACGTTCCACAATCCGACAAAAATATTTTTCGGCAAAGGCCAGATTAAAAAACGCGTTGGCACGGAGACAGCCAAATACGGCAAAAAAGCCCTGTTTGTTTACGGCCAGCAGAGCGTTAAGAAAAACGGCGTATATAATCAGGTGGTCGACGCGCTTAAAGAATCCGGCGTCGCGTTTGTCGAATGGCCCGGCGTAAAATCCAATCCCGTTCTTTCACACGTGGAGGCAGGCATTGAACTGGCGTGTAAAGAAAACGTTGATGTAATTTTGGGTGTGGGCGGCGGCTCGGTCATCGATTCCGCCAAGGCAATCGCCGCGGGTGTCAAGGCCAATCATAGCGTGTGGGACTTTTTTACTTTTGCTCAGCCGGTAAGAGACGCCCTGCCGATACTGGCTGTCGCCACGGTTTCGGCCAGCGCATCGGAAATGAATAACGGCACCGTGCTCACTAAAGAAGACTGCTGCCATAAATTCGGCATCGCGTCCCCTTTATTTCAGCCGAAAGTTTCGGTTCTGGATCCCACGACGCTTTTTTCACTGGATAAAAAATACAGCGCTTACAGCTCCATTGATGCTATCGCGCATATGCTGGAGGCATATCTGAACACGCCAGTTGCCTCCCCTGTTCTGCAGGACCGGCTTCACGAAGGGCTGATAAAAACTATTATCGAAAGCACTGATATAGTTATGAAGCAGCCGGATAATTACGAGGCGCGCGCCAATATTATGTGGGGCTCTGTCGTGGGATTTAACGGCATCACCACCGCCGGCATGGGGTTTTCCGCTTTCCCCGCACATATGATTGAGCACGCGCTCAGCGCTCTTTATGATATCGCCCACGGCGCTGGACTTTCGATTGTTTTGCCCGCCTGGATGTCTTGGGCTTTGGAAAATAAAAAGGAAAGAATGGCGCGTTTCGCGCGCGAGGTTTTTGGCGTGAAGGAAAATGACCCTCTTCAGGCTGCGCGTGAAGGCGTCGGGCAGCTGAAATCATGGTTTTCCTCACTTGGCGCGCCGGTTTCGCTAAAAGAGGCAAACATTCCGGCAGACGATATAGCAAAAATCGCCGCCAACGCCTTGAACAACGCCCAGATGTGGAAAATGACAAATTACACGAAAGAAGTAATCAGCGAAATATTAACGATTGGTCAATGAACTATCAGATAGAAAATTTAATTTTACTGCGCCTGTTCTTTTTCTATCTGGTAATCATCGATTTTACGGTAAATCGTCCGCCTGCCGATGCCCAGAAGCCGTGCCGCCTTGGCCTTGTTGCCTCCGGTTTTTTTCAGGGCGTTGATAATTTCTTCTTTTTCGCGCGGCGCCTTCCTCTTGCTTTTATGCTTAATGTAATGCCCGGATGGCATAATATTACGGATTTCCGGAGGTATCTGGTCCACGGTAATTAAACCGCCGTGACATAAAACAAAGGCGTGCTCCATTACGTGTTCGAGTTCACGCACATTGCCCGGCCAAGAATAATTCATAAATATATCCAACACTTCGCTCGATATTCCCTCAATATTTTTACTGAATCTCTCATTGAATATGCCGCGGAAATGATCAACGAGCAGGGGGATGTCTTCGAGCCTTTTGCGCAGCGGCGGCAGGACGACTTCCACCACTTTGAGCCGGTAGTAGAGATCCTGGCGAAATTCGCCTGTTTGCACCTTTTCCCTGAGATCTTTATTGGTGGAAGCAATTACGCGCACATCCACTTTGCGCGACGTGGATTCACCCACGCGTTCAAATTCCTTTTCCTGCAGGACGCGCAGAAGTTTCAACTGAATCAACGCAGAAATATCGCCGATTTCATCCAAAAAAATTGTTCCGCCATTGGCGGTCTCGAATCTTCCTTGACGGTCTTTTATAGCGCCGGTAAACGCGCCTTTCACATGTCCAAAAAGTTCGCTCTCCAGAAGACTCTCCGCCAGCGCCGAGCAATTCACCGTGGTGAAAGGTTTAAACGCGCGGTTGCCGCTGTAATGCAGCGCGCGCGCTACCAGTTCCTTACCGGTGCCGGATTCACCGGTAATCAAAACCGTGGTGTCGAGGTTGGCCAGATCCTCCAGCAGGCGGTAAATATTCTGCATCATCCTGTTACGGCCCACAAGATTATGAAACTGATTTCTTTCGCGCAATTCACGTTCCACATCGCGCAGTAAAGTGATATCGCGGATAACCAGAACCGCCCCCAAAAAATTTCCGCTTCCGTCGCGCAGCGGCGAGCTGGAAACGCTTACCACCTGCTGCTGGCGCTGCTGATGCTCGCATTCCACGCGGTATTCCTTAACGGCGGCCTTGCTATCCAACGTCTGACGCAACACTTCTTTACAGGCGCGGCTGCATAAAAAACTGCCCTGTGAAAACTCCTTGCCGACAATCTGCCCCACGGTAATGCCGCAGATATTTTCCGTGGATTTGTTTGCTTCAATCACGCGCAGTCCGGGATCAACGGTGATAATCGCGTCCTTGACGCTGCCGAAAATAGCCTCGAGGCGTGAACGGTGCTCGATGAGTTTGTTTTCCGCCTCCTTACGCTGTGTGATGTCACGCGTGACGATGTGAAACCCGCAGATCGAACCTTCCGCATCGCGCGCCAGAGAAATAGATTTTTCAATCGTCCTTATCAAGCCCTCGCGATCTTTCACTTCAAAGACGATATTTTTGACGGGCAGTCTCGTTTTAAAAACATTCCTGTAAACTTCCGTAAAACGTTTTTTTGTTTCATCGCTGACGTACTTCTCGTAGTTCTTGCCTAAAAGCTCCTCGCGCGGCAGTTTCCACATCTTGCACACGGCGTCATTGACAAAAGTGATGTTGCCTTGTAAATCCATTTCGGCCAATTGCACTTCGACATCGTTAAATATTGTTTCATAACGCATGAGCGAGTCGCGCAGAAAATCAACATCATTTTTCAGGGAAGTCATATTGAACAGGCAACCCACGAAGGCCGGCTTTCCTTCGTAAGAGCTGGAAAGGCCCTTTATCATCATCCACAAAGGCCTGCCGGATTTTTTCAGAAACCTCAGCGCGTTGACCTGGGCGTCATCGCCTTTGCCCTGCCGGTCAAGCTCCTGACGCGCCACGGCATGATCATCAGCGTGGATAACATCTAAAAACTTCCTATTCGTTAATTCTTCAGGATTTTTATAGCCGAGAGTTTCACAAAAAATCTGATTAACGCGGACAAGCGCGCCGTTTTGCACGACAAAAAGACCCGCGTCGGAGCCATCCAGCCACGCATGGAAAAATGATTCGTTTTGGCGCTGTTTTACTTCCGTTTGACTCATCAATTTATTGCGCTGTTTTCAGGAAACGTGTTTTGTCAACAAACTAACGATTATCGCTTTATATTAAAAATATTACTTGCCGGCGGAGTTGCTGCGCGCTTGTTTTTGCAGGCGGCGCAGTTCTTTAACCGCTTCGTTGTGCTGTTGAATGGTTTCGGAAAATGCGTGCGTGCCGTCGTTTTTGGAAACAAAGTACAGATATTTCACCGGCGCGGGATTGAGCACGGCTCTAATCGAAGAAAGGCCCGGATTGGCAATCGGCCCCGGCGGAAGACCTTGAATAATATAGGTGTTGTAAGGCGAGTTTCTTTTCAGGTGGCTTAGTAAAACCTTCCCCTGAAAATCCTCCAAATCGTAAACCGCGGTGGGATCGCTCTGCAGGCGCTTTTTCCTTTTGAGGCGGTTGTGGAAAACGGCGGAAATCAGCTCTTTTTCGTCATGATAGCCGGATTCCTTGCCGATCAAAGAGGCAAAAGTGACCAGCTCATGCAGATTAAAGCCCATTTCCTGCGCTTTTTGCACCATTTCCGGCGTGACCTTGTTCCAGAACTGGCTGACCATGACCGTCATAATCTGCCGCGTGCTCATGGAGCGGTTGAAGGTATAAGTATCCGGAAAAAGATAACCTTCAATGGAATTAGCCGGAATACCCAGGGAAGCCAAAAATTTTCTATCTCTGGCCAGCTCAAAGAAAACATTTTTATCAATCAGCCGGAAATAATCCAGGCGGTGCGCGATTTCCTTCATGTTGAAATCTTCAGGAATGGTTACCCGGTAAACCTTGATTTCCCCCCGCACCAGTTTTCTGATTACCGTCGCGGGAGTCATGGAAGTGCTAAATTCGTATTCACCGGCGCGGATGACGCGCGTCGCTCTTTTGGTAAACGCCAGCATGTTGAAAAGAAACCTGTTTTTAATCAGGCCCGCTTCATCGAGAATTTTGGTGGTCCTCAGAAAACTGGAGCCAACCGGTATATCCACCGTCACCACCGCGATATTATCTTCATCAATCGGAGCCGTCGCGTAATCCAGCAAAAGTATTCCTAAAACAATCACCGCCGTCAGGGAAAGAACCAGAATATAGTTAATCACACGGATAACCGCGCGCGGCAAAACATGCTTCACGGGCTTGCCGCTCTGAATCGGTTTCTTCGCGGCGGCGCCGGTTTTCCCCGGTTCGCCCTTGGCCGAATTTTTCACGGTATTTTTTTTCTTTGTCTCGTCCATACCCATTAAAATGATTTACGGCATTTTACGCGAAGTGTGGTCCAGATAATCCTGCAGAATCAGGCCTGCGGCAATCTTATCCACCTTCTCTTTTCTTTTTTTCCAGTTCACGCTAAAATTCTTAAGTATTTCTTCCGCGTCTTTCGTGGACATGGCCTCAGGCCATTTGACCACCGGCAGGGAAAATTTTTCCTCCAGGAGCGCGGCGAAACGGCTGACTTTTTCGCATTGGATGCCTTCGGATCCATCCAGGCGCACCGGGTAGCCAATGACGATTTTTTCTATATGGTGATCTTTCATCAGCCGCGCCAGAATATCCAGGTCATGCTTTTTATTTTTTCTGATCAGCGTCGGCAGGCCGGAAACGGTCATCCCTCCCTCGTCACAAACGGCCAGACCGATTCTCTTCTCTCCGTAATCAATCCCCAGCACGCGCAAAGCAAATACCTCGATTTGCGGCTTGTAACAATTCCCGTCTGTATTTTCAACAATTAAATGAGCGCCGCTGCTTTGTAAATACTGAACAAATTTAATGTTGTGAAAATACGCTTTGTTTGTTATTTCAAAAAAACCAATATTTTAAAAAACCATCGGGCAAAAAAATGAGGCATTTTGTTTTAGGAACGGCCGGTCATGTTGATCACGGAAAAACGGCTTTAATCAAAGCGCTGACCGGAATCGACACCGACCGCTTAAAGGAAGAAAAAGAAAGGGGTATTACCATCGATCTTGGCTTCGCTTCGCTTAAATTGCCCTCCGGTCAAACGCTGGGCATTGTCGATGTGCCCGGCCATGAAAAATTCATTAAAAACATGGTTTCCGGCGCCGCCGGCATTGATCTAGTTCTGATGATCATCTCCGCCGATGAGGGCATTATGCCACAGACGAGAGAACATCTGCACATCTGTTCGCTTCTGGGCATCCGCACCGGCCTTGTCGCCCTCACCAAAACAGACCTCGTGGAAAAAGAATGGCTTGATCTGGTAAAAACGGAGATCGAGGAATTTCTGCGCGGGACTTTTCTTGACGGCGCGCCGGTTGTGCCCGTCTCGGCGCTTAAGCAAGAGGGGCTAAAGGAATTAATCGCGGCGCTGGATAGCACTGTCGGTAAAATTCCGCAAAAAAGCGACTGTGGTATTTTCCGCCTTCCCGTGGATCGCGTTTTCACGATGAAAGGTTTCGGCACGGTAGTCACCGGGACGCTGGTTTGCGACCATGTGCGCGTCGGCGAAGACATACAGATCATGCCGGAGGAAATCAGCGCCCGCATCAGGGGCCTGCAGGTGCACAATCAGCCGGTGGAAGAGGCATGGGCGGGACAGCGCACCGCCATTAATCTGCAAGGGATAGAAAAATCATCGCTGCAGCGCGGCGACGTTCTGGTCAGGCCTAAAACCGTCCGGCCCACCATGCGCATGGATGTTGTTATAGAGTACCTGAATACAAACTCAAAAAGCTTCAAAAACCGCGCTTTAATCCGCCTGCACACGGGAACGGTTGAAGTTATTGCCCGTGTTATTTTAATGGAAAAAGAGGAATTGAAACCGGGGGAAAGCGGCCTGGCCCAGCTCGTCCTGGAGAAAAAGGACGTGGTCGTCGCAGGCGACCGTTTCGTCCTGCGCAGTTATTCACCCATAACCACCATCGGCGGCGGCCTGATTATCGATCCACTTGCGCCCAAGCATAAAAGACTGGATAAAAAGGCTCTCCAGGAAATGCAGGTGTTGCAAAACGGAGAGCTGGGACAAAGAATTGAGATTATCTTAAACAGGTCTGGATTTGCGGGAACCGATCCGCGTCATCTTGCTTTTCGACTCGGCGTTAATGTCAAATTAATCAACGAAACACTGCATGAATTGTTCTCCAAAAAAACCGCCCTGATCACGGATAAAGAAGAAACGAACATTATTTCTTATCTCTTTTATGAAAAACTGGAGAGAGACGCTTTGGAAATTCTCCGGCAATATCACCAAAAAAATCCCCTGCGTGAAGGAATTTCCAAGGAAGAACTCAAAGCATCGCTTACCGGAGAAGTCAACCCCAAACTTTTTCACATGCTTTTGCAGAACCTTGCCGCAAAAAAAGCGCTTGCCGTGGAAAAGGAAACCGTCCGTCTCTTTGGCTACAAAGTGCAGCTGGCCGATGACCTGAACTTAATGCGCCAGACCATAAACAAAACATACAGCGACGCCGGACTGGCGCCGCCCGTACTTTCGGAAGTCATCGGCAAATTTCCCGACAGGAAAAAAGAAGCGCAAAATATCATCAATCTGATGCTGAAAGAAGGCGCTTTGATTAAAATCAATGAAGAACTGGTTTTTGCGAAAACCGTTCTGGAAAAACTACGCCAGGATTACAAGGCTCTGCTGATCAGGGACGGCAAAGCCACTCCGGCCAGCTTCAAAGAGCTTACCGGGCTTTCCCGTAAATACATAATTCCCCTGATGGAATATTTCGACACCAGCAAGCTTACCGTGCGCGTGGGCGATCATCGCATCCTGAGAGAAAATCAATGACAAATAATAGACCGGTAAAAACAATGCCGATATTTTCGGCGGGGAAAAGCTCATTAATCGCGACGCAGGCAAAAATTATTGAAGAGATCGCGCTGAAAATTTATCTGCACGGCCGACTGGTGGCCAACATCGCCTGCGCCGGAAATCATCTTGATGAACTGGCGTTGGGCTTTTTAAGGGCGGAACGCATTATCCATAAGCGTGAACAAGTTTCCGGCATAAACGTTGACGAAATAAATCACAGCGTCTGTGTTGAACTTAAAAACGGCGGCGAATTTTCCGGCGCCTCTTTTCAGAACATCGCCTCCAGCGGCGCGCGCGGTCATGCCCATCTCGATGCCCTAACGCCCCTCCCCGACGCGACAGATTTGCAAATCAATTCAGGAACGATCCTGCGATTAATGGAGGAACTCCTGGAGGGATCAGAGATTCACAACGAGACACACGGCACGCACTGCTCAGCGCTGGCGCGTGGAGATAAAATATTTGTGCTGCGCGAAGACATCGGCCGGCACAATACCATAGATATGCTCGGCGGTTACTGCCTGTGGCAAGACATCAGCCCGGCTGACGCCCTTATTCTAACCACCGGCAGGATATCCTCAGAAATCGTCTATAAAATATGGAATCTGCGCGTACCGGTTATTGTATCACATTCCGCGCCCACAACAAAAGCCGTGGAGCTCGTTAAAAAAGCGAATATCACGCTCATCGGCTATGTGCGCGGTGAAAAAATGAACATCTACTCACAGGAAAGGCGGGTAATTATTTGAAGAAGAAAGAAATTTATCTCAAAGACATCCGACAGGGCGACAAGGTAGCAGACACTTTTCTCGTCGCGGAAAAAAATATGGCTTTTTCCCAGAAAGGCGCGCCTTACCTGACAGTGCGTCTCAAAGATAAAAGCGGTGAAACAGACAGTAAGGTGTGGGAAAACGCGGTGGAGCTTGACCGTGGCTTCAAAAAAGGCGACATCGTTTTTATTGAAGGGCGCGCCGCCAGTTATAAGAACGCCCTGCAACTGTCTATTATCAATATTGAAAAAATCCCCTGGGCGCAGGTCAACCCGGCAGACTATCTGCCCGCCGCTGCCACTGACGCCGACATCATGTTCAAGGAAATAATAGACTATATCAATAAAATTCAGAATGAACACCTACGGGAGATGCTTAGTGTTTTTTTTCAGGACGAAAAGAACGCCGAACTATTCAAAAAGGCGCCGGCTGCCAAAGGTTTTCATCACATTTACCTGGGAGGTCTTCTGGAGCACACTCTTTCGGTGGTGCGCCTTTTGGAAAAAGTCTCTCAGCATTACCCGGCACTCAATAAGGATATGCTAATCGCGGGCGGTATCCTGCATGACATCGGAAAAATCTACGAATTCAAGTACGAAGGACTGATTGATTACAGCGATGAAGGGCGGCTTATCGGCCATATTGTCATGGGAGTGGAAATGATCAACAAAACAATCGCCCATCTTCCCAATTTTCCCGAACAGTTATCGCTGGAGCTACGCCACCTGCTCTTGAGCCATCACGGCGAATTTGAATTCGGCTCTCCCAAACGCCCCAAGACTCCGGAGGCCCTCGTCGTTCATTACATAGACGACCTTGACGCCAAGCTCAACGCATTTGAAACATTTATTGCCGGCGCGGAAAATGATGATTCCGACTGGACACCTTACAACCGTTTTTTTGAACGCTTCCTTTACAAAAGGAAATAACCAACAGCGGTAAACGCCTTATTTTCTCGCGGTGAGCTTTCTAATTTTGGCTACCGTCAGCCAGCCAAGCAGAAGCAAAGCGCACAGAATAATCAATCCGACAAGTAACGCCCCGGTGGTAATGAAATTACCCCCAGAAAAACGTCCCTTCAGGCTTTTATCGGGCACGGCCTTGTAGCGCCCCTCCGGCGCGCTGTATTTTGCCGGGATATTGGGAATACCGTTTCTGTTGGTGTCGGGCAATGACCGCAGATATTGCAGCAGCGCGAGCCATTGTTTTAATTCACGCTCTTTACCGGCCGACCTGTCCATATAGATAATGGCCTGTTTCAACTCGGATATTTTATTGCCGTCTTTGTCTTTCGGTGTGATGCTTAATAAGCGATAAGTGACCTTGGAAACATAGCCGATCATTCCCGCCGCGTACATGTTGGAGCAGATACGGTAGAGTTTTTCATATTCCAGCGGTTCATAATCGCCCCTTTCGTTGCGCACGGAAACCTGCGTGACACGGTCAAACAATATACGGTGCGGATTAAACGTGAATTTGACGCCCGAAACCTGCAGATGCGCGCCGATCTTTTTAAGCGGCGCCACCGACGCCTCCACTTCCAGAATATCTTTAAGTTCCTTGCCGGTGACATAAAAGGCCATCAGCGGATAACCGGGAATGCCGTCCTTGCCGATGCCCAAAGACAAAACCTGAAAAACATCCTCCGTAGTTATCCGGCCTTTCTGAAAAGATTCCCTGATGAGCCCCAGCGGTTCAAAGGAAACATGAACATATTCATACTTTGGCCCTTCCGCTTTTTGCACCGCGTAACGATAAGAATCAGCAATCAAATTTCCCAACCCCATTTCCCGCGGCTTTTCATAAGCGGAGACAATTGTTTCCATGTTGAAATCGCTTTCGGCGATTACCTGTTCGAAGGAGAGCCGGTAAGGGGCTAGAAATCTCGCGTTGACGATATCTTTATATTCCTGCACCGCTTCGGAAACCAGGCGATCGTCCGGAATGCCGGAGGTGATATTTCTTAACTCATAGGAAGCAACGCGCAGAGGTTTATTCTTGGTGTGATATACTCTTAAAATTCCCAGATGCTCGCCGTAGCGGCCGCTGGAAACAATGACGGTTTTTCCGATTTTAATTGGTTTGGCTAAAACAGTGTGGGTGTGGCCGCTGACAATGACATCGATTTCCGGAACTTTTTGCGCCAGCAGCTCGTCTTCGGATATTATTTTATCTTTTTCTCCCGGCGCCGCCCGATATGTGCCGCTGTGTGAAAGACAGATAATCATATCCACTTTTTCTTTTTTGAGCAGAATTTTCACCACGCGCTTGGCGGCGCTGACCTGGTCAGTGAAGCGAATGGACTTGGCAAAGGGCGTGTCGGACGCGGCGTCTTTACCTAAAAGACCGAAGATGCCGATGCGCACTTTGTTTCTTTCCAGTAGCTTGTATGGCGTCACCGGATATTCTTCAAAGGCCTGCTGCAGCGCCTTTCCCTCTTCTGTTTTTTTATCCACTTCAATATTGGAGGCGACGATGCCCGGCAGCGCTTTGCCTTTTGCCTTCGCCGCGCGCAGCATTTGGGCCAATCCCGCCGTGCCGAAGTCAAAGTCGTGATTGCCGAAAGTGGTCACGTCATAACCCATCTGCCCCATCAGTAAAAGTTCGGAGGCCTCGCTCATGAAAGACGTATGGAACAAGGTTCCCATGGAAAAATCACCTGCATCCAGCCTGATAGCCTTGTTGCCGTGATAGATGCGCTGTTCCTTTATGATATAGGCGAGCTTGGCAAAGCCGCCCCGCTCTTCGCTTTGGCCCTCCTCAGTCAAAACACGGTGCGGCAAAAAATATGAATGCAAATCATGCGTGAAAAGGATGACCAGCTCCCTGCTTCCCGGTCCCTGTGCCGCAAGATATCCGACGGGAAGAAAAATTAAAACAAAAGACAAAATGATTAACGTGCTTTTCCTGAAATATTTCATGAAACCATCCTTTCCCTCTGCCTAAGAAAATTACAGTTATTTTTATCTTAAATTATTTTATCTTATGCGTCAAATAGTGAAAGCGGCTCAACCGGAAGGTTTTAAGACAGGGATCGGCCTTTGCTCTTTTTCCAGAAAGCATCCCGCCGCGCATTCTTCGGGGCAATCGCCCTCGCACGGCTCGACATGAATGTTTATCGTCGTATGCGGAAATTTGTCCATGATAATTCTTTTTAGTTCGCGGGTTATCTGATGAGAAGAAACCACGCTCATCAGCGGGTTTACCTTAATATGAAATTCGATAAAGCGGAAATTTCCCGCCTTACGCGTTTTCAACCTGTGAAACCCGTGTATATCCGGTCGGCGTGTCGCAATGATGGAGCGAATCCATTCTTCCTCCTCAGAAGGCAATTTGACATCCGTCAGATCGCCCAACGCTTTCCTTGTTAAGTCATAGGCCGCCTTTAAAATAAACACGGCAATAAATAATGCCGCTGCCGGATCCAGCCAGCTGAGATTCAACCCTGGCCAGAAACGATGCCCGAACCAGATTGCCAGCAGGCCGAACATGACACCCAAAGAAGTGTAAACATCCGTGCGCAGATGCCAGGCGTCCGCCTCCAGCGCGATGGAATCGGCCTCGCGCCCGACCTTAAATAATTTGCCGGAAACGAAATAATTCATCACGGCGGAAAAAAACATAACCGCGACACCCCAGGCGGGAGCCGCTAATTCTTCGCCCGTGATCAACTTTTTCACTGCCTCGAAAATAATCCAGCCCGCGGCGATAAAAATCAATACCGCTTCCACCAAGCCGGAAGTGCTTTCAAATTTGCCATGCCCGAAGGGATGACTCTCGTCGGCAGGCAGATGGGATTTTTTCACGGAAAAAAAGGCGATCAGCGCCGCGAGCAGATCCATTGCCGAATGAATCGCCTCCGATATAATCGCCACGGAACCGATAAGCGCGCCAACAACGAGCTTTACCGCCACCAGCATGGAATTGGAAGCTACCGACAATATGGCAACATTTTCTTTGCGTTTTTGCAGGGGTTGCATATGAACCTGCTTTGGCTTTATTTCATAAGCTCGACACATTACCCAAAGCAACATATTAAAGAGGGATTGTCTTTGCAAGCGGCAAAATTTATGATAGAAAAACCGCCTTACTCCAAAGGTCCGCTTTTTTTATTTATGAACAAAAAAATCATTTTATCTTTTTTAAATAACGCCGCTTCAAGCGACTGGGAGAACTGGCGCTGGCAGCTAAAAAACCTTTTCACGAAAACGGCGAAAATAAGCTCTCTTCTCGCCAAGGATTTTTCCTCGCCTTCAATAAACAAAATATTAGGCATTTATCCCCTGGCAGTCACACCGTATTATCTCTCGCTCATCGGAGAAAATATCGATGCCGACCCGATAGCCGCGCAGTGCCTGCCGGACGCACGCGAAATCACGCTATATCAAAATTATCATGATGACCCGCTGCAGGAAGAAACCTACATGCCCGTCACCGGCGTGATTCACCGCTACCCCGACCGTTGCCTGGCGCTGGTCACAGAAAGCTGCGCCATGCACTGCCGCCATTGCAACCGCAAACGTTTCTGGCGGCGCCCGGCAAATATTTCCTTAAAAATGCGCATGAAAAACATTGTTCATTACCTTGAGCAATCAACACAGATACGCGAAGTAATTATTTCCGGCGGCGATCCGCTTATTTATGATGATGAACAACTGGAATACATTCTACGCAGCCTGAAAAATATTCCGCATGTGGAAATCCTGCGCGTCGGCAGCCGTATGCCTGCGACATTACCGATGAGAATCACAAAAAATTTGTGCCGAATGCTCAAGGGTTACCGTCCTTTGTGGTTCAACACGCAATTCAACACACCGGCGGAAATCACGCCGGATGCGACTCGCGCCTGCAACCTGCTTCAGGAGGCGGGCATTCCCGTGTCCAGCCAATCCGTGCTGCTCAAGGGCGTCAATGATGCCGAAGAGGAGCTGCGTTCCCTTTTTTACGGTCTGCAGAAAATATCCGTCCGCCCTTATTACCTCTTTCACTGTGAACCCGTGAAAGGATGTGGTCACTTCCGCACCAGCATAACGGCAGGCCTCAAAATAATGGAAAGCATACAAAAAAATTGCTCCGGCCTCGCCCTGCCTCAATACACGGCGGACTTGCCGGGAAAAGCGGGGAAAATACCCCTTATGGGCATTTCTCCAGCATTGAATAGAGAGATGAAAAAACATCAATATTTTTTTGACAATTTTACCTAATTAGATTAGGAAGAGCATCAAATTAACCGGGAAATTGCCGCAGGGCCAGTAATCAAGGAGATAAGTTTTTTATGTATACCGCAAGCGACCTAAGAAAAGGGCTGCGCCTGAAAATCGATAACGAACCTTATGTAATTGTTGAATTCAACTTTGTCAAACCGGGCAAAGGACAGGCCCTTTACCGATGCAAACTGAAGAATATGATCACCGGCAGCCAGTTCGACCGTTCTTTCCGTTCGGTGGACACATTTGAACCAGCCGACCTGCGTGAAAAGAAAATGCAGTACCTGTATAAGGAAGGCAACAAGTATTGTTTCATGGATAATGAAACTTTCGAACAGGTATATCTGACGGACGATCAGGTGGGGGACAACAAAAACTTTCTGATCGACAACCTCGATGTGGAAATTCTCCTCTTCGAAGACCGCCCCATCGGCCTGAGCCTACCTAATTTTGTTGAATTATTTGTCACCGAAGCTGAACCTTGGGCCAAGGGGGACACGGTTTCCGGCGCGACCAAGCCGGTCAAGGTAGAAACAGGTTATACCATTCAAGTGCCGACTTTTATCACCGAAGGCGAAAAAATCCGCATTGATACGCGCACGGGAGAATATCTGACGCGCGTCAAAGGATAGTGGCTTTTCTTGAACGAAGCTAACCTCGACGATAACTTTCACCTGGCACGTAAAAAATATTTTCTGGAGCTGCGCGCCCGCTTAATTCAAAATATCCGCCAGTACTTCATCAATTATAACTACCTCGAAGTGGAAACACCGCTGAGAATTCCTGCGCCGGCGCCGGAAGAACACATCGAGGCTTTTCCCTCAGCGGACTGGTTTTTACAAACATCGCCGGAGCTGTGCATGAAGCGGCTGCTCGCCGCGGGATACGGAAACATCTTCCAGATTTCTCACTGTTTTCGCCAGGGAGAAAGGGGCAAAAAACACCTGCCGGAATTTACCATGCTGGAATGGTACACGCTTGAATCCGACTATTTTGGCCTGATGAATCAGTGCCAGGATATGCTCTGCGCCGTTTTCAGAGAAACAGGATATAAGCATCAGATACTATTTCAAAATAAAAAAATAGACATGTCACCGCCTTGGGAAAAAATTACCGTGATCGACGCCTTTGCCCGCTTCGCGCATACGGATTGCGAAAGTGCGATAGCCGCGGACAAATTCGATGAAATACTGGTGGAAAAAATCGAACCTTGCCTCGGCGTTGAACGCCCCGTCTTTCTTTACGACTATCCGGCAAAATACGCCGCGCTGGCCAGAACAAAAAAGGATGATCCGCAAATTGCCGAGCGATTTGAGCTGTATATCGGCTCTTTAGAAATCGCCAATGGTTTTTCGGAGCTTACCCGCGCCGCCGAACAAAGAAAGCGCTTTGGGGATGCCCAAAAAGCACGAGCCGCAAAAAATTGGTTGTTGTATCCTTTGCCGGAAAAATTTCTCTCAGAATTGGAAAAAATGCCGGCGGCAGCCGGCATCGCGCTGGGCATTGACCGTTTGGTCATGCTTCTTGCCGATACACAATGCATTGATGATGTGGTGGCCTTCACACCGGAAACATTATAGGCACATTCTACCGCGCTTCCTTTAAAAAATCTTTATTAACGTCATTTATCTATCAGAGATATCACCAACCCGGGAAAACATCCTAAAAGATTTATTGACAAGGTGGCCTTTTTCCTTTACGGTACGCTACCGTAACAAATCCAACCAAGGGAGATCGAATAGTGAGAGAAATCGGCTCATTAGATTTAGGCGGCAGTTTTCACGGCAGCATCCTGGGCATGGTCCTGGACGCGGGATTGATGGTCAAATTTGTTCTGCTGATTTTGCTGGTTTTTTCCGTTGTGTCTTGGGCGATCATCTTTGTTAAATACAAATATTACCGCAAGATCAAAAAAGAAAATGATGAGTTCCGCGCGGCCTACCTGAAAAGCAGCAGCCTATCCGAAGTAAATACTGCGGCGCAAAAATATAAAATGTCGACAAACGCGGAGGTCTTTCGTGTGGGTTATGAAGAACTTTCCAGGATGAACGCCTCAAAAAAAGAAAAAGAGAAACACAGCGATGACATCAGTCTGTCCTCTCTCGACAATATCGAAAGATCACTAGCCAACGCCAGCAACAGCGAAATGGCCAAGCTGGAAAGTTCCATCGGTTTTCTGGCGACCACCGGCTCGGCCAGCCCCTTCATCGGCCTGTTCGGCACGGTTTGGGGAATCATGGACACGTTTCAGGGAATCGGCGCACGCGGCTCGGCAACACTGGCTGTTGTCGCGCCGGGCATATCGGAGGCACTGGTGGCCACAGCGGCGGGACTTGCTGCGGCAATACCCGCGGTTATCTTCTATAATTACTTTTTAAATAAAGCCAAAACCATGGTTCAGGAGATGGACAACTTTGCCGCGGAATTCTTAAACATCGTCGAAAGATACTTCATCCGCAAATAATAAATGTATGCGTTCTTTACGAAGAAGAAATTATACTTCAAAAGCCATGTCCGAAATCAACGTCACGCCTTTTGTCGACGTAATGCTGGTGCTGTTGATTATCTTCATGGTTACGGCGCCGATGCTTTCCATGGGCATCGATGTTAATCTGCCCAAGGTTAAATCAAAAAGCGTCGATGTGACCGAAGAAAAGCTCGTTTTGACCATCACCGAAACAAGGGAAATCTATTTGAATAAAAATAAAATGCAGCTTGGCGAGCTTTACTATAAACTTGAAGCGATATTTGCCAACCGCATCGACCGCGAAGTTTTTCTGCGTGCCGATAGAAGCGTCCCCTATGGATTTGTTGTTCAGGTAATGTCGGAAGTACGTAAAGCGGGCGTCGATAAACTCGGGTTGATTACAGAACCGCCCGAGGGAATGAAATGAAACTGAGGATGCCCCATTACACCTCCCGCGGCACTCCCGAAAACTTCCACAAAATGATTTTACTTTCAGCGCTCGTTCATTTTGTCGTACTTAGTATTGTGTTCGCCTCAATTCCCGGCTCTTCCCGTCGCATAACTTTCGGCCCCATTTATTCCGTCTCGCTGGTGGGCGCCGATGTCGCCCTAACGGGTTCTTCTCCGGGTCTGAGTGATTTTATCCCGCAAAGCGAAAGCCCCGGTTCGTCATTTATCAAAAGAGAATTTGAGACAGCGTCTCTTGCGCCCCTTAAAAAAGACGAGACAGAAAGATTAAATGTTGAAAAAGCTATCGAATCTTTAAAGCAAAGGGAAGCGGCACAACCGCAGGATAATACCACAACTATGCAAGCCGGCGCTGGAGCTGCCGCCACCGCGGGAGAAAGATCAGCGGCGGGCGACCAGGCTGCCGCGCAAAGAAACGAATATATAGCTCTGGTATGGTCGAGGGTTAAGGGAAACTGGACGCTGCCCCAGGCGCTGATGCCGAAAGATAGTGTGGAAACAATAATTGACGTGAGAATATCACGCAGCGGCGCGTTGGAACACATCGGCTTTGAAAAAAGATCCGGTTATCAATATTTCGACGACTCGGCGCTGAATGCCGTTAAAAAATCCACACCCTTTCCGCCCCTACCCTCCTACATCACCGGCAATCACATTGAGATCGGCATTCGTTTTCATTCACGCGAATTGCGTTAAAACAGGAAAGGCCTGACTATTTTATGATTAGATGCAAAAAGATAAACTTAATCAAAGCTTGTTTCATCATTATCGTCATTTTTTTTCTTCCGGTGGCGTCCGCGGCAAAAATCTATATCGATATAGATTCGCCTGCTTTCCAGCAGTTCCCCATTGCTGTTACTGACTTGAATAATATTTCGCCGGACGCCACAACAGCGCCGGCTATCGGGGCAGCGCTGGCTGACGAAATAAAAAAGTATCTTTCGCTTACCGGGATATTCAATATCCTGGACAGGAGAAGCTTTCTGGAAAAAATCGAACCGGGCAATCCAGAGACGCTGGAAAAAGTGCATTTCCCGGATTGGTCTCTGATCGGCGCCGATTTTTTAGTGCGGGGAAATCTTTTGCACGATGTCAAGGGCATTACCGTTGACTGCCGTCTTTATGACGTCACGCGCGGCGATAAACTTCTGAGCAAAAAATACAGCGCGCCGGCGGCAGGCCAAAAAGAGCTGGCAAAAAATATTGCCTCGGACATAATGCTTGCCTTGACGGGAGACGAAGGAGAATTTAACACCAAAATCGCCTTCATCGTCAAATCCAATCAGTCTGCCGACATACAGGCCATCGATTACGACGGAGAAAATCAACATAAAATTACCGGTCATCAGGCTATCATGATGTCTCCCCGCTGGTCGCCGGACGGAAAGTATCTTGCCTTTACCTCTTTTCGGGACGGGGCGCCGCATGTTTTTATCAAGAATTTGCGCACCGGAGTGGAAAAAAAAGTTGCCGCCTTTGAAGGGTTGAATCTGTCCGGTGCCTTTTCCCCGGACAGTAAAAGGCTACTTTTGACCCTGAGCAAGGAAGGAATCGAAGATATTTATGCTCTTGATGTGGATACCTTGAAGCTGCGGCGACTGACACACAGTTATTCTATTGATGTCTCCCCCACTTGGTCGCCGGATGGCAGCCAGATTGCTTTTGTTTCCAGCCGTTCCGGCGATCCGCAGATATACGTGATGGACGCCGATGGCAACAACGTTAGAAGAATAACCTTCGAGGGAAATTATAACACATCCCCTGCCTGGTCGCCGCGCGGCAACCGTATCGCCTATGAAGGAAGAAGCGGCGGGCGCTATCAGATTTTTTCTATCGACGCTGAAGGCAATAATCTGTTGCAGCTTACTTTTGACAATGCGGATAACGAATCACCATCCTGGTCGCCTTCCGGCAGACAAATTGTGTACAGTTCAAAAACACATTCGCGCAGCAGAATATGCATTATGAATGCCAACGGCTTGAACACAAGAATTCTCCGCGAAGCGGCAACCCCACTGGTCATGCCTGCTTGGTCGCCGCGGTTTAAATAATTAAGCTTGCCTATAGAGTTTGATTTTTTTTGCGATTTATGTATAATATAAATAAATGATTAATGCAGAATTCCTCAAAGCCGTAAATAACCGTCGCAGCTTGCCTTTTTAAGATTACACCTTATATTTGTTGCTTTTTTATTGACGATGCGATGCAAGTTGTGTTTTAATTTTTGAGGATTTGAAAAAACACTTTAAAAACAACAAGAAAGGAGAGAGTAAGCGATGAAGAAAAAAATGACATTAATGGGGATATTTGTGGCGGTTTTGGGATTGATGATGTTTTCCGGCTGCGCGGAAAAGAAAGCGGTCGTGACAGACAGCACCGCTCAGCAGCCCGCGGCGGTGGAACCGGCGAAAACAGATGCCTTGACCGCGGCACAGGCGGCACTGCAGGACATCAATTTTGATTTTGACAAATCCAACATCCGCGAAGACGCGCGCCAAATCATGAAGGCGAACGCGGATTTTCTTATTAAAAACAAAGATGTCAATATAATTATCGAAGGACATTGCGACGAAAGAGGAACGGCTGAATACAACATGGCCCTGGGTGAAAGACGCGCCCAGGAAGCCAAGAAATACCTGATTAACCTCGGTGTCGCGTCCGCTAGAATGAAGACTGTAAGCTACGGTGAGGAACGGCCTTTGGACCCTGCCTCTAATGAAGAAGCCTGGGCAAAAAACAGACGCGCTCACTTTGCCGTGGTTAAATAGTAGCCGCTGAAGGCAGTATCATAGAGGTAAGTGAAATTGAGAAGATTAATTTATTTCCTGATATTTGCATTGGTGCTGGCGTTATCCGGCTGCGCGACCACATCCGATTTAAAAACCGTCCAGTCTGATCTTAACCAGAAAATGGAGGAAAAACTGGCGGCCATGGATGAGGAAATTTCTGCCATGAAAAAAACCGTTGCCGCCATGGACGCGATGCGCAAAGGACAGGCCAATACGGCGGCTGATCTGACGGAATTAAGAGACAGCCTAAATCAGCTGCGCGGTCAGGTGGAAGCGCTGAAAAACGAACTTGCCACCAATACCAGAAAGCAGGAGCAGGCGCTGGACAATTTGATGCTCAAAATCAATTTTATCGAAAACTTTCTGGAAATCGGCGGCAAGAGCACCTCCAACGCCAACGACGATAAAAATAAGACCGCTGACGCCGCCAAAACTCCGGTGCAGGATAAAGACCGCGCTTATTCCAGCGCCTACCAGACATTTAAAGAAGGAAATTATGCCAAGGCCAGAGCGGAGTTTCAGGCTTTTCTCGCGGAATACCCGAAAAGCGAATATTCCGACAACGCTCAATTTTGGATCGGCGAATGTTACTTCTTCGAAAAAAAATATGAGCAGGCCATACTGGAATATGAAAAAGTGGTCAAAAATTATCCTGGTGGCAGCAGGGTGGCCTACGCGCTGCTTAAACAGGGTTTGTCTTTTTTCAACCTCGGAGACAAGACAAGCTCCCGGCTGCTGCTGCAACAGGTAATCAAGGATTACCCCAATACCAATCAGGCGCGGATTGCGCGCGCAAAACTTCAGGAAATAAAATAACCGGCAATTTCCATAACCGCAGATGTGCAAAAGGGGGCTTCCGGCCCCCTTTTTTTATCGATTTTTTATCGATACAAAACCTATTCTAAATCGACCGGTTTTATTCCCGACGGCACGTGCAGATTAAAAATACTTAGATCATCGCTTTTCTCAACATGGGCTTCATTATACTTGACACTCAGCGAAGTAATACCGTCAGCCATTTTGATGACAATATGGACGGGCAACCGGGCTTGGCGATCGCCATATGTATAATGCACAGTGTATACCTGCTGCCCATACTGGTCTTTCCGCACAAATTGCCGCAGACGGCCATCAGTCAATTCGATAGCCTGTGAGCCATATCGCGCTGATGCGGCTTCGATGGCAGCGTTATTTTCTGTTTTACGCATTTTATAAGAAGTATTAGCATCATCAAGCGCGGGAAAACCGCCGGTAAGAATCATTACCGCATCTTCCACATTAAAGGGCCAGCCACCAAACCTGTATAAATTTCGCGCGGTCGGTCTGCCTTGATAATACTTGCCCTGTGCTGGAATAAATATACGCATGTTGTCCGAATCAGCGACAATAAAGTAATCAGGCAAACCTATCGGAGACAGAATTTCCAGCCGTAAATAGCAAGGCCTCCGTAAGACGAGTATGGCTTTCGTAGGGTAATGGCCCTGAGGTATAACCAGGTCTATCTCGGCGCCGGCGCTGACTGTTTCTTCCGCGGGAATATTGCCGGCGGCATTTAGGTACGCCTGGCGCGCTTGCGCCTCATTATGGCCTACCGCGGCGCGAAAACATCCGGTTAGTGCAAGAAAAACAAAAAACAGAATTGTCACGGGCCCAAGCCCGCGCTTGCCGAATATGGCTTTGATTGAAACAGCTTGATTATTTGGGTGTTTTGTCTTCACGCAGCTCAGATAGTTTATTCTTCAGTGAAGCATTATCGGGAACAAGTTTAAGCGCGCGCTCGTACATCTCCCGTGCTTTTTGTTTTTTGCCCATCTTGGCATAAACATCACCTAGGTGCTCGATGACATTGTGGTCATCAGGCAGAATTTCCAGCGCTCTTTTCAAATGAACAAGCGCGCTATCCAGCTTGTTCTGTTTGAAGTGCACCCAGCCGAGGCTGTCGATGATATAACCGTTGTCGGGCTTAATCTGCAGCGCTTTCATAATCATTTTTTCCGCCTCTTCCAGCTTAATGCCGCGGTCGGCATAGCTGTAACCGATGAAATTCAGGGCGTCAGCGTGCTCCGGATCCTGGCGTAAAATCATTTCCATCTCCTTGATGCTCTCTTCAAACCTGCCCGTCTTTTCATAAATCACGCCGAGCGAATATCGCGCATCCGGATTATTGGGAAATAATCTGATAGCTTCAAGCAGTGTCTTTTCTGCCGCCGGAGTATTTTTTGTTTCCTCGTAAAGAGAAGACAAATATAAATACAAAGATATCTGTTCTTTATTGATTTTAATAGCATCATTAATCAGGGATATAGCTTCATCAGTTTTGCCTTCTTTGCTCAGCAGCATGGCGCTGTGAATCTGCGCTGTCGCAAAAAGCTCTGATTTAACGGTTATTTTTCCGTATTCCTCAAGCGCCCTCTTTTTTTCCCCATTTTCCTCATAGGTGCTGGCCAGCAAAAAACGTACTCGGTCGTCAGCGTTGTTTCTTTCCAATATGCGGGAAAATTCATCTGCGGCATTATTAAATTTACGCAGGTCATAGAACAAAATTCCCAATCTTAATCTTGCTTCGCGGTTCTCAGGATCCATCTGCAAAAACTCCTGATATTCCGTGATAGCTTCATCATATTTTTTTTCACGCGCGAGCAATTCCGCCACTCTCATTTTCATATTAAGACGCGTCGGGTTGCCTTCGTAGTATTCACGATACAGCGCGATCGCCTTGTCGGATCTGCCCTGTTTTTCATAGAGAGAGGCAAGGTCATAAACGGCCGGCTCAAAATGCGGCCGCAGGGTCAGAACTTTCCGATACATGGATTCGGCATCCGCGTGCCGTTCCATATCCCCCAGAAGTTTGCCGTAGTAATACAGGCCCGTGACGTTTTCCGGATCAAGTTTCAGCATTTTTTTAAAGTTACTTTCCGCGCTTCCATAATTATTTTCCGCGGCATAGATTATTGCTAGATAAAGGTAAGCGATGAGATTTTTCTGATCCAGTTCAATCGCCTTTTCATACTCGATAATGGCTTTTTTATATTCCCGCATGTTCAGATAAAGACCGCCCATGATCAAACGCAGATCAACATTGTCGGCGGATCGCTGCAGTTCCTTCTCTCCCAACGCCAAAGCCCGTTTAAAATCTCCTTTTTCCGAGGATAAGGAAATCAGTTCCATCACCAAATATGGAGAGGCGGGATCAGCGACAATCGCCTTTTCTACCGCGGCGATTGCTTCATCGGTTCTCCCATTAAGCTTCAGAAGAATACCCATCGAGTAATAATACATGGCGTCCGCGGAAGTTTGCTCTTCCTTATATATATCCGTCAGACGAACATTCTGCGCGATGGCGCACGCCGACAAATTAACCAAGAGCAGCAGGGACAGTATAAATAATCTGGACTTTTTAGAAATATCTATCATTGATTTTATCCGTTCTTTTTTCACCGGCAGGCCTTTATTCTAAGAAACACCGGGAGGAGATTTTGGCTTAATCAGTTGTGATACGGGAACAATCAGTATTCCCTTTTCCCGCAGCGCTTTCGAAGCGTCTTTAAGAGCGCGGATCGTCTCCGGATAAGGATGGCCGATAACAATTACGGGGGAAGGATCATTTTCATAATTTTTGACGCTCATAATATTTTTATAAATCTCATTATAATCGCGCTTGTTATCAATGAATATTTTTCTTTCCACAATTGGCAATCCGACGACCTTTGCCGCGGCCAACGCTTCGCTTTCCGCGGCGGTGCGCGAATCAACAAAATACAGGTTCTTTTTTTTGAGTAACCCGAAAACAAGCGTGAGCTTTTCCCTGTCCGTCATGAATTTTGAGCCCATGTGGTTATTCACCCCGGCTACATAGGGAACTGCTTCCAGGTTCATTTTCAGCTGGTGTAATATCTCCTTTTCATTCATATCTGTAAAAAGAGCTCCCTCGCCCGGTTTATCCGCCGGATAAGTCACCGGCTCCATCGGCAAATGCAACAGAATCTCCTTGTTCCCTTGGCGCAACATCTCCGCGGCGGCGCGGGAATGGGACAAGAAAGGCAGCACGGAAAAGGTAATGTCCGCTTTTATCTGCATCAGTTCCCGCACCGGCGCCAGGTCATAGCCGATATCGTCAATGATGATGGCAATTTGCTTCCGCGGCAGGGGTATTTTCTCTATTTTGGAAACAACCGCCTGATCTTTATCTTTTTTCTTACCGGATATGATGCCCGCTATTTTGTCCCTCGCTGTTTTTTCTTTTTGCTGTGGCTGCTGGCTTTGCTTTTGCGCTTCTTCGGTCTGCGGCTCCTTTTTTTGCGGTGCTAATCCCGTTTTTTGTTCCTGAACGGATAAAATATAAACTATCGCGGCGACTGATACGAAAATAAAAAATACCAGCAATCCATTCAAATACTGCTTTTGGGACTTTCGGGTTTTCGTTTTTCTTTTTTTTGCCAATTAACTTCCCTCTGCGATAAAACCCTCAACCCTTAATGTTGCTTTTCATTATTTCCCAGCTTCTTAAAATATCCACCGCGGTTTTGAGCTGATTGTCCAAAGCGAAATCGGGCGAATCAGTCAGATCTCTCGTCTTTAGTTCATCCGGCTTCTTTCCGTCCTTCTTTGTCGGCTTAATATGCCCTTTCAAATCCTTTTCACGGGGACGGTCTTCCCTCTCCCAAATAGCGGGAGCTTCCTGATCACCGGACGGCCGCACATATTTAACAACGATATCCGGCACAATGCCTTCCGCCTGTATGGATCTGCCATTGGGCGTGTAATAGCGGCCGGTCGTAAGCTTAAGAGCAGAGCCGTCTTCCAAAGGTATTATCGTCTGCACTGACGCCTTGCCGAAAGTCTGCGTACCGACAATCAACGCTCTACCGTTGTCCTGAAGTGCTCCGGCAACGATTTCCGCCGCGCTTGCTGTTCCTTCATTAACCAGCACAACCATTGGGCAGGTAACCTCATTCATGTTATTCTTGGCGACAGCTTTAGTCTCCATGTTCTTCGTCCGCCCGCGTGTCGAAACAATCACGCCCGAGGAGAGAAACATATCCGCGACTTCGATGGCCTGAATCAATAATCCTCCCGGATCGTTTCTCAGATCAAGAACGAGGCCCTTCATCGGTTTAACCTTATCATTCAAATCGCGCAATGCTTTGCGCATATCCTCAGCTGTCCGTTCATGAAAAGAAGCGATACGCACGTAGGCGATATTGTCATCATAAACTTTATACCGGACACTCTTAATCTGAATGACCGCCCGCGTTAACACAATATCTTTTGGCGCGTTCATGTCTTCGCGCATAATGGTGATCGTTACCTTCGAATCTTTCGGACCGCGCAGTTTCTTCACCGCTTCCATAATGGTTATGTCTTTTGTTGTTTTGCCGTCGATGCGGAGAATCTGATCACCTGGTTTGATGCCGGCCGCGAAGGCAGGCGTGCCTTCAATGGGAGAAACTACGGTTAAAACATCCTTCAGAATGGTTATTTCAATGCCGATGCCGCCAAACTGTCCCTGCGTTTCTACCTCCAGCTCTTTGTAAAGATCTGGTGTCATAAAAGCGCTGTGCGGATCGAGCGACCTGATCATGCCGTTGATAGCGCCCTGAATAAGAGTAGTGGAATCAACCTCGTCGACATAATTCTTCTTCACCATATCGAATACTTCGTTGAATGTTTTTATGTCGCGATAAATATTTTTATCCAGCGCGGAAACATTGCCGCTTTTATACAAAGCCAGAAAAACCAAAATTGCGATGCAGGAAATAACAACCAAGGATATTTTTACCGATGTTTTCTTCATAGCATTCCTCGCTCTCGTGAAGATATATTTATCATTTTTATATTTATACCACTTTTCCTGATATTTTCCATTAATTTTGCGCCAAAGGATTCTCGTTTCCCGAACCACGCAAAAAGCTTTAGAAATTTTTAAAAAAAGAAAAAACGGGGATTATTCGATTATCCAAGTAGTTGTATTGCTTGTATCTTTGACGGAAACGCCCATACGCGCGAGACTTTCTCTGATTGCATCGGCCTTTGCCCAATCTTTGTTTTTTCGGGCGGCTGTTCTCTGGGTGATTAGTTTTTCTATTTCTTTCCTGTCCAAATCTCTTTTACAGAGCTCTTTTTCTTTGTCGGAAATGAAAAAATCGTCCGGATCAACCTGAAATATTCCCAGGACAGCGCCAAAATGTTCGAAAGATTTGCCGGCTGCTGTCAGTGTTTTAATTTTATCGGTGGGCGAAGCGCTTTTTGCCGCCATAAAATAATTATTCAGCAGCCTGACCGCTTCAAAAACATATCCCAATGCCTGAGCGGTATTGAAATCATCGTCCAGGGCCTTATCAAAATTTTCCTCCATTTCCGTGAACTGCTTTATATAATCACGGGCCTGCGCCGATATTTTGTTTTCCGGCAAAGATCCGGCAACCGATAATTTTGCCAGCATTTCCTTTTTTGTCTGCAGAGCCGTATAGCAACGCACCAGCGCCGATCTTGTTTCGGCCAGATAGCTTTCGGAAAAATCAATGGGGCTGCGATAATGACTTTGCAGGATAAACAGGCGCACGACTTCCGGGTGGTGCTTTTTTAGAATTTCACGCACCGAAAAGACATTGCCAAGCGATTTGGACATTTTTTCCGAATTTATCCTGACAAAACCGTTGTGCAGCCAGTAATTTGCCAGTGGTTTTCCCGTCGCGGCCTGCGACTGGGCGATTTCGTTTTCGTGATGCGGAAAAATTAAATCCTCGCCGCCACCGTGGATATCAAAAGTTTCGCCCAAATAGCGCCTGCTCATGGCTGAGCATTCGATATGCCAGCCGGGGCGGCCCCTGCCCCAGGGACTTTCCCAATACGGTTCTCCTTCCTTGCTGGCCTTCCATAAAGCAAAATCAAGCGGATTTTTTTTCTTGTCGCTTATATCCACCCTGGCGCCGGCAATCATATCCTCCAGGTTTCTGCCGGAATTCGCTCCGTACAAAGGAAATTTATCAACAGCGAAATATACGTCGCCATCGGCACTGTATGCATATCCTTTTTCCACCAGGACGCTGATCAGCGCAATCATGTCTGGTACATGCTCGGTGGCCTTCGGTGTCAGCGTTGGCGTCAGGACATTGAGCGCCGCCATGTCCTCATCATGCATCGCGATATAACGTTTCGATATTTCCCCGATACTTACGCCTTCTTTTTTCGCCCGATCGATTATCTTATCATCGATATCGGTGAAATTCTTAACATAAACAACCTCATAGCCCCGCGAACGCAGATGACGCGCAACAACATCAAAAAACACCGCGCCGCGGGCATGGCCGATATGGCAGGCGTCGTAGGCGGTGATTCCGCAAACATAAATGCCCACTTTGCGTTCCTGCACGGTTTTCAGTGTTTCTTTTTTTCTGGTCGCGCTGTTGTATATTTTTTGAGGCATTATTTTTCTGCCATAAACCTTTAGGGATACAACGGAACCGCTTGCAGTCCCGCGTCTTCTCTCAATCCGCACATTATATTCATGTTCTGCACGGCCTGACCAGCCGCGCCTTTAATAAGATTATCAATCGCCGCAATAATAATCGCCCGGTTCGTGCGCTTATCAACGTGCACTCCGATATCGCAGTAGTTCGAACCGCAGACGGATGAAATATTCGGATATTGCCCCAACGGACAGACGCGCACAAATTTTTCCCGCTCGTAGAAAGATACATAAGCTTCATGCAACTGCTTGAGCGAAACTTCTTTTTTGAAATTGCCGTAAATCGTGCTTAAAATTCCTCGTTTCACCGGTAACAGATGCGGCGTGAAAGTTATATTGAACTTTTGACCGGTTATTTTGCCCAATTCCTGTTCAATTTCCGGTGTATGGCGGTGCTTGCCTACTTTATAGGCCTTGTATCCGCCGTCCACTTCGCAAAAAAGCGAAGTTATCTGCGGCTCCCTGCCGGCGCCGCTGACCCCTGATGCTGAATCGGCGATGATGCTGGATAATTCCAGAAAATTGTTTTTCAGCGCCGGCGCCAGACCCAAAATTATACTGGTGGGATAGCACCCCGGATTGGCTACAAGTTTGGCCTTTTTTATTTCTGGCGCATAGAGTTCCGTCAGCCCGTAAACTGCTTGAGACAAAAGACTTCCGCTTTTATGAGGGCCGTACCAATTTTCATATTCTTGCAAATCCCGCAGCCGGTAATCAGCGCTCAGATCAATTATTTTTTTATGCGCGTTAACAAATATCGGCGCAATGTTCATGGAAACACCGTGCGGCAGCGCCAGAAAAACAATATCACAGGCGGAAGCTATTTCCTCAGGCGTGGTGTTTTGATATTTTAAGGCAGTGAGGCCGGATAATGCCGGATAAATTTCCGCGACCGGCATGCCGGCAAACCGCCGCGAAGTCACCGCCGCCAATTCCACATCCGGATGGCTCACCAAAATCCTGGTAAGCTCAAATCCGGTGTAGCCGCTCGCTCCGTATATTGCTGCTTTTATCATTGTAAATCCCCAAAAAAAAGGGAGGCCTGAAGCCCCCCTTGCCTGAAATTAACGCTTGGAAAATTGGAATCTTTTCCTTGCTCCCGGCTGCCCGTATTTCTTTCTTTCCTTAACGCGGGCGTCTCTGGTTAAAAAACCCGCTTTCTTCAGAACAGGACGCAACTCGGCATCATATTCTAACAGCGCCTTGGATATGCCGTGCTTGACCGCTCCCGCCTGACCGGCCACGCCCCCGCCGACAACATTAACATAAAAATCAAACTGATCTTTCTTTCCCGTAATTTCCAGCGGCTGCCTGATAACCATTTTCAGGCTGGGACGCGTAAAATATTCATCAAAATTTCTTTTGTTGATGACGATATTTCCGCTGCCTGTTTTCATATAAACGCGGGCAATGGCGCTTTTTCTCTTACCTGTCGCATAATAACGTTGTTCGGGCATAAATTCTCCAATATTTCTTTAAAATCTTTTTAAATTGATAATTGCCTGGGGCACTGAGCCTCGTGCGGATGCGCGTTGCCGGCGTAAACTTTCAATTTTTTCAGCATTCTTCTGCCGAGATTGTTCTTGGGCAGCATGCCGGCCACGGCCATGCGGATTACTTTTTCCGGTTTTTCGGCGAGCATTTTTCCCGCCGGAGTTTCGCGCAGTCCCCCGGGATAGCCCGAATACGAATAATAAATTTTATCGGTCATTTTTTTCCCGGTAAGCCTGATCTTTTCTGCGTTGACCACCACGACAAAATCCCCGGTATCCACATGAGGCGTATAAACGGCTTTGTGCTTGCCTCTGAGGCGCAAAGCCACCTCGCTGGCCAATCTGCCCAATATTTTATCAGACGCATCTACAATAAACCAATCTTTGTTCACCGCGTCCGCTTTTGCTGCAAATGTCTTTTTCATTTTAAAACCACCATGTTATATTGTGAATGAGCAGTGATGTTTATGCAATTTACGGGCGGATGTCAAGAAAAATGTTGAAAAAACTGGCGAAATGACAAAGCACAAGGGGAACATACACCCTATGCCTGCTTTTGTCCCAATGCCTGAAAGCCACGTATCTATTTATTTATATTATATTAAAATAATTGACTAATTAAGCTAATTCCAGCATAAAAGCCTTTGGCCTGCCCCCCTCAGATTGGACAAAATATGTTAGAGTAGTTGACAGGAACCCAAGTCCCGGGGAACGGGAGAAAGGATCTTGCCATGAAGCGCCGAAGAAGTTTTGCTATCGACCTCAAACGCCAGATTGTCGAAGAACTGCTCAGTGGCGTCAGTACCGCCGGCTCAACTCATACGCCGTTATGAGATTTCCTCAAGCCTTCTTTATCACTGGAAAGAGCAATATGCCAATGGCCGGTTTAACAATGAACCCAACAAAGAGGCCGCCTTGGAAGACCGCGTCCGCCAATTGGAACAGCTGGTCGGCAAACTAACCATGGAGAATGAGTTTTTAAAAAAAGCCGTTCAGAGGGGCCTTTTGACACTGCCGAAGAAAAACGACAGTTCCTTGTTGAGCACAGTCACCTCCTGGAAAGCACGAAAAGGGGGTGCAACTTATGAATCTGCCCCGTAGCACATATTATCATCAATCAAAGAGCAATAAAGGAGATGATCAGGAACTCATCGCCCGGATTGAGGCCATCATCGAAGAGTTTCCCGGCTATGGATACCGCCGTGTCACCCGCGCATTGCACCGGCAGAATATGCCGGTTAACCACAAGAAAATATTACGTATCATGCGTCAACGGGGACTTCTTCGAAAAACCAAACGCCGTTGGATAAAAACGACGGATAGCAACCACGGTCATCGGATTTATCCTAATCTTATCAAGAATCTTATCGCAACAGGCCCCAATCAAGTCTGGGCGGCGGATATCACTTATATCGGCATCAGAAACGCTTTCGTCTATCTGGCCATCATTCTGGATTTATTTGCCAGAAGAGCCATCGGCTAGCTATTTCACGCCACATCGATACCGCCTTGTGCCTTTCCGCCCTGACGATGGCCATCAATAATCGGCAGTCGCCCAAGAACGTTATTCATCATTCGGATCGAAGCGTCCAATATGCCGCTCACGTTTATGTGGAAACGATCCTATATTACGGCTTTCTGATCAGCATGTCGGGCAAGGGAAATCCCTATGACAATGCCGCTGCTGAAAGCTTTTTTAAAACGGTCAAAGTCGAGGAAGTCTATTTCTGCGAATATCGAACTTTTGAAGATGTTCAAAGTCGACTTCCTTTTTTCATCCAAGAAGTGTATAACCGCAAACGTCTGCATTCCTCTCTCGGATACAGACCACCGGTGGAATTTGAAGAAATGTTTTTTAAAAACCAAAAAACCTGTCCGACTGCTCTAACCCAATCTGTCTAACCACAGGGGTGCAGTACACTTCCTGCTATTCAAAAACAGCCAAAAAGCATTCCCTTCTCGTGCCTCATTCCCCTTCCCTGCTATTCCGTTGGAGACATTGGCCCCATTTCCACTATGCGGACAAAATCGACAACCATTCTTTGCTCAACCTGTAACGGCATACCATGCCCTATTTGCTGAACGAAATAAATACTATTTAGCGCGAAGTTTGTTGGAACAGGCTTATTTAGCTGCTTAAACATATTATGTATATTATCTACTATGACTTCTCCCTTGTCAAAAGTAAAATACCCTGCATTGTAATCATACCAAAACTGACCGTCTAAGGATAATTGCAGTTTGTATCCGTTATTAAAGCTGAACACCATTCCTTGATAATTTATAAAATTACCCTTTTGAGATATGGACATTTCATCTATTTTAAATTCGATGTATGTATTTTTAGTAACAGGTATTGGGAATATATTATTGGCGTAAGTTTCGCCGGATAGATTATCAACGCCGATAAATGAATAATTAAAATGACCTGCAATATTGCAATCAGTCTGATAACGTATATTAGTTTTAACTAGCTTTCCCTCTGTTATTTCATTTTGAGCAAGTCCATGTTCAGCATTATGCTCGGGGCAATAATTACTTCCAAACACAGTCGATTCCATTTGGAACCAGTGGTAATCCCCTTTAGGTGATGTATTCCATTCTTCATGAAAGCCAAGCGGCTTGGCCGCCCCGAATTTGCCGATAATGCCGCCACTTTCATTGTTTGCAATGCTTGCCATTTCCTCTCCTAAATTACCCCTGTAGATCAACATGAATTTAACGTGCTGGTATTCAACGATAGGTATTTCCAGCGGAAACGGGTAAAGATATATTTCAGCTTCATAAGCATCTCCCTCCAGATCATTGCCGCTATCGTCTTTTCCATACATAAGTTCATCAAACAAAAGATAACTGTAAGGCACTTTGCCATAGATATCCCCGGAACCATCTTCGGGCGCGCCGGGCGGAGTGTACCGGTAAGCCAGCATAAACACGCTGTCCTGCCCGCCCATTCTTTCTTTTGACGGGGTTATATTGCGAACTTTGATGTGGACAGATTTTAGTTTTTCAGCGTCGAAAACCGGCAGCAATTTCGCTTCGATTTCCCCACGGAAAAAGTAACTCAAAACCTGTGAAGAATAGCCGATAGCGCGGGGAATAAGTTTTGCCGCATAATTTTCGTAAACTTTCGGATCATTAAGCGTCAAAGCAAGTTTTTTATAATCACCAGGAAGATAATTATAGAAATTATTCGCACGCGCAAGATATTCAATATTTTCCCCATTGCCTGTTTTTTTCAAATATAAAATGTTTTTATCGGTTGATTTATCAATGTTTGTCTCCGCACTTCCGTAGCTAGGATAGATAAATACTTTAAAAATGTTATCGGGGCTGAGGAAATTGGCATTGCTATATTCTGCTAAACCTATCGCCGGTTGCGTTGTTACTTCAGGATTCATTCCACTATATCGATTTGTATCAAAAAGGTTATTAACAGATAATGGAAACGCCTCACTGGGCGCAAAGGTTTGCGCAGAATAATTACTAATTTTCAAACCTTTGGCCCAAACTTCATAATCGTAAAAGAAATAATGTCCATCGTTGCGTGTGTGCTCCGAAACGGACATGTCCTGAACCAGATGCATCATTTGCCCTAGACCCCTGAATGTTTGGGCAAAATATTTTTCTGAATCTGCTTTGCTATCTGACCACAAAGCACGGTAGTAGTAATACCGAACATCGTGCCAGGAATAATTGCCACAGACTTGCATATTTACCGGCTGATTGATCCAATCAACCACTGACATACCTTTGAAAATTCCCGTATCCCACCAGCCAGAAAATCCACTTTTGTCTTTCGGATTGTGGAAATGATTGCGTGAACGCCAGAACGGAACGCATCCGGATGGTTTATCCTCAAATATTCCTCCGTCAGAAATCCATTCTTTTGCCATTTTTGAATCGAATAGAGTCTTAACACCATCTCTCATACCGAGATTATTCTTCAAATAATTATCAAGATAAATTCCGTAAATAGCCGAATTTTCACCTACAATATGACTATTTATTGCTTGATGCGTTTCAACTTCGAGCGCAAAAGCGTGAAGAAGCAAAATAAAATTTAATATAATTAAAAAACTGAACGACTTAAAAATTTTCATAATTCTATTTGATTTCATTTTAGCTCCCCCTTATATCCTCTGTTTCTTCTATCTTCGTTTAAAGCTTTGAATAAAAGTGGCAACTTGCTAGAACGATAATCAGGTGGCATCACAGGATCTCTTTCACCTTTCTTCATCTCCACAATCCCTAGCGGGCCTTTGTATGAAAACCATCGCTCCCAACGGTCAACGTATTTGATTTCTCCTGCCTTACCCACCATGTCCTTCTCAACAGTGAAATAATTTTCTTCTGGTATCTCTATCCCATCAATTCTTGTTACCGACATATAACCGGGCTTGAAAATAATGAATGAAACATCGGATACTCTCGACAACGGTCCAATCATGGTTTTATAGGCAGGAAAATAAAATTCCCCTTCTTTATCCGTCAGGGTTTCCTTTGCGTCCATGGGCAAGGTATTGCCGCCACCGGGCCCGCCAAATTCCCATTTTTCGTATAGAACTACCACTACAACCCCCTCAATGGCTTGCTTGGTTTCCGCGTCAATCACTTTGCCCCTAAACTCAGGCTTGACATATACTAACCACGCGAAAGCTGGTTGAACAGCGATCAATATAAGGATAGAAATTATTAGGGCTACGAATGTTTTTATTTTCATATCGCTACCTCCTTTAGAATTCACGTATTAACCACAGTCCATTAACATCATTCACAAAAGACAACCTATAAGAATACGCTATACCGTTTTCTATGGTGTTAAGCTCATAATATGCCCTGCCATCTGTGATTGATTGCAAAACAAGCCCTGCATGCGTAGCCATGATCGCCGGCAATTGATCTCTGAGTAAATCAAACATCACTTGATAGCGTTCTCTGCTTCGCGGAGTCATCATGTTCAAAGCAGTAACTATATCTTTATCATTCAATGCCTCTGAAAATGCCGCCCACTTAGCTCTGAGGAGTGTATCAATTTGCGCAATAGGCAGAACTGTTATGCCTATCGAATCCGTATAACTAATGCCGTCGGGGCCGGTAACCGTAGCGGTGAAGGTGTATAGTCCCGCAGTGGTGATTGTGTAGCGATATTGTTCCTGGGTTTCACTTTCCAGTTGCTCCACGGCGCCCGGACCACTTGAGGAAATAACCGGATTTGCAATACTGAATGTACCGTTAATTCTCAGTGTAACTTCTAAGGGAGCAACTCCGGACTACGGATAAGCGGATAGCTGTATGAAGTTTTCCGCAACTGCCGCGTTAACCGTGATTGATTTTGTCGCCGTAGTTCCGTTGACATCAGTGGCGATAACGGTGATGGTATTCTGCCCGGTTTCCAGAGGCACATCATTGACGACAAACTGATTATTGCTTACTGCCGCGGGAATGCCGTTTACCGTCACTCCCGTTTCTACATTAGCGGGATTGGTTATCGCGCCTGTTACCGTGACGCGATTTCCGGCGATAATTGCCCCGTCCGCGGGTGATATTATTGTGATGGTAATCTGCCCGCCGAGTGTTTTAAACGTGGCGTCCGCGGAAGAAGTTGTTGCGCCGTTATCCGCTACAGCGACAACGCGAAAATGATAAGTCGTCGCCGGTGATAAATTGGCAAGCGTTACACTATGAGCCGTATCCTCTGAAGAATCGGAAGCGGTTGAATCATAGGATGTTGTCGTGCCGTATTCAACTCTTCCCTCGGTCGATTGATCTGTTGTCCAGCTTATTCTGGCCGAGTTTTCCGTGATATTCGTAACAGAAATATTGCTTATCTGGGGTTCACCAGGAGCTAAAGGTATACTCAGAGAAACCGTTTCTCCGGCGGCAACTGTTCCGGTAAATGAATAAGGCAAATACCAGGGCTTGATAACCGTCATCGTATAAGAGCCTTCGGCAACCTCCGTGCTGAACGTGCCCGTGGCAATTGTGGTTATGGTCTGTGTCTCACCCGCTGCATCTGTAATGGTGATAATCGCCGCGGGAAGCAATACACCGCTTAGCGCGTTGGCAACCGTGCCGGTTATTGTTCCTTTCTTCGGCAGCGTAACCTTTACCGTTATATTGTCACAGGCCGTGCGGCCGTATTTATCCGTGGCGGTGGCAGCAATAGTGTTTTTACCTTCCTTGAGGGTGATTGTTGCCGCAAGTGTATTGTCGTTAATTTCGGCGGAAACATCGTTTACCATAACTTTTTCGCTGTTTTCCACCGTGCCGGAGACAACAACATTGGATGAGGAAAGTTGCTCGCCGTCTTGTGGAGAGGTTATTTTAATCTTCGGCAATGGAGCTATAGTCAATAGTTGTGTATTGAGAATTTAGGCGGCGATGCGTTTTTCTTCAATACCATTAATGAATTTAACTCCTTTTACAACATCAGCCAAGCGCTGCGGACGATGTAATCGAATCCATCG
>Ga0209407_1000371_pt1 | contig 59286 bp, 35 predicted proteins | sample AD_JPNHG3_MetaG_FD_184410 | JGI IMG/M metagenome (GOLD analysis project Ga0209407, IMG submission 184410) | Active sludge microbial communities of municipal wastewater-treating anaerobic digesters from Japan - AD_JPNHG3_MetaG (SPAdes) (version 2) | ecosystem: Engineered > Bioreactor > Anaerobic...
GCACAGGGGCATTTACCACATGCACAGGAATCACTGTAATATAAGATCCAAGGGGCCACAAGCGGCAATCGGTTACTGGTGACAGACAACCCCGATTCATGGTACCATTCATATCAAATTGTGATCCTAGGACGAGGGGCCGCTTCATGACGGATGTCTTAAGCCTTTTCACTATCATCGCCTGGGCGCTCTGCGCGACAGGCATCGCGTGGTATTGCCTCCATATCGCGCAGCAAATCACGTATGTCACGCTGGCGGATGGTCGTCAGCAAGAGCGCAGATTACCGATCATTTTCCGTCTGCTTCTGCCGTTCGCGCCGAATCTCGACCACTTTGTAACCCGTCCCTCATTTGAAAAAACGCGCGTCGCAGCCGACCGCAAACTGGTGGCGGCGGGTTTCGAAGGGCTGCTGTCCGGCAAGGAGTTTCTGGCGTTGAAGCTATTGATGCCGGTGGTATGCGGAGCGTTCTGGTTCGCGCTGCTCCGGTTGCTAGCCGTGCTCAATCCGCAGTCCGAGCTGGCCAAGAACATGACCCTCGCGTTCCTGCTGGGTTGGGCCCTCTTTTATTATTTTCCGTTGCTCTGGCTGCGGCGCGTCCTGCAGGCGCGCCACGCGGCCATTCAGCGCGCGTTGCCGTTCGTCCTGGATCTGCTCACGCTCTCGGTCGAGGCAGGCATGGATTTCATGAGTGCACTGCAGCGAAATTGCGAGCGACGCAAACTGGATCCGCTCAACGAGGAACTGATCCGCATGACGCGTGAGATCCAAGTCGGCATCCCGCGCCGTACGGCGTTGCGCAACATGGCGCAGCGCGTGGATCTCGCCGACCTGCGTTCCGTCGCCCAGGCACTGATCCAGGCGGACGAATTGGGCGTCAGTATCGGCGCGATCCTGCGTATCCAGTCCGACCAGATGCGATCGCGCCGCTTCGACCGCGCCGAAAAGCTGGCCAACGAGGCGCCGGTGAAAATGCTCGGCCCGTTGATGCTCTGCATCTTCCCGGCCGTTTTCATCATCCTGCTGGGCCCCATCCTGCAACAAACCCTGAAAAACCTGTTCTAAGTTATGAGCACAACCACGTACGCCCTTGTCGTCGATGACGGCCCCCTGGCAGGAACACGATATGCCGTCACCCCGGCTGGACTCACGCTAGGCCGTGCGAGCCAGTGCGACATCGCGATCAAAGACATGCTGCTTTCCCGCAGCCATTGTCGTTTTGAACTGCGCGACGGCGCACTGTGGGTCGTCGACCTGGCCAGTGCAAACCAGACTCTGGTCAACAACGAAGCGGTTGACGAAAAGATGCTGAATCCTGGCGACAAGATTGAGGCCGGCCAAACCACGTTGCGCGTTGAAGCCGTCGCGGCCCCAACCGAGGGCGATGCCGTGGCCATGGTTCCGGGTGCGGCCTCTGCCAATGATGTGGTGATTGACCTCGGGTTCGGCAAGAGCGACGCGCAGGCGCACACCGCCAGAAAGTCTTTCTTGCGCCCGGTCATCTGGACACTTGGCGCGGTACTGGTATTGGTTGTCGGCACGACGTTCATCCTGGATCCCGCGCGTCGGTCAAAAGAGGCGGAGGTCGTAAAACCCATCAATCTGGAACAGGACAAAACCCTGTTGATTCAGTACGAGAAGGTTGAGGCATCGGTTGACAATCTCTTCCGCTACGAACTTTCGCTCTCGCCGGCCGGCATGCTGGCGGTCAAGATCGACGACCTTTCCGGCAAGAACCGCCATGTGCGCAAAGAAAAGCTGGTGGAACCGGCGTTGCTGTCCGAACTCATCCGCGATATCGAGGCCAGCGGCTTTTTCTCGCTCGACAAGAGCTACTCGGGTTTCGCAGCCAACCCCAATCAGCTCAACGAATGGACACTGACGGTCGCCATCGGCCCGCGCGTCCACACCTGTCGCGTCACCAACCGGATCGAGCCCGAGGGCTTTCGGGCTCTGCGCGAGCGTCTCGAGACCTTCAGCAAAAACGAATTGGGGATCTGGGCCATCCAGTTCTCTTCTGACAAACTCACGGAACTGGCACGCAACGCCCTGTCGGTGGCCCGCAAAAAGTTCGACGAGCGCGATGTCAAATTCGGCAACCTGCATGAGTCGATCCGTCACTACCATGAGGCGGTCTTCTACCTCGACACCGTCAACCCCAAACCCGATTTCTATACCGAGATCGTCGAGGGAGTCGAGGCGGCCGAGGACGAGCTTGACAAACGTTACGAGGAACAACGCTTCCAAGCCAACCGCGCCATCAACCTGCAAGACTGGCCAGCGGCGGCGCGTGAGTTGAGAATCCTGCGCGAGATGATTCCGGACACTGCGGACAGCCGCAACAAAGAGGCCACACAAAAGCTCATCGACGTCGAAGGACGCCTCAAGAAAATCCGCCGTTAACCCGCCTGCTCACTTATGGGAACTGCCATGACACGCCATTTCATCACTCGATTCCTCATAGTCCTATTCGCCGCGTTCACCTTGCGCGCGGCCAAGAAGGATGAACCGACCACCCGCCTCGACGTGACCTCGCAACCCGCCGGAGCAACGGTGCTGATCGACCACCGCGAACGCGGCGTCACACCGCTGACCCTCATTGATCTCGAGCCCGGCCCCCATCTGGTGCAGCTCACCAAAGCCGGTTGCCGCGACGCCTTTGAAAGTGTCTCGCTGGAGCCCGGCGTCATGCGCACACTGGGCGTTCGCCTCGAACCGCTCACCGGCATCCTGCTGGTCACCTCCGATCCCCCGGCGTGTGACGTGTCGGTCAAAGGGGTCTCGCTGGGCAGCACTCCGCTGCTTGTCACCACCCTCGAGAGCGGCACCCACCGCATCGCGGTCTCCTCGCCCGGCTATCAGACCAAAGAGATCGATGTGACCCTGGACGGCCGTACCCCGGTTAAACAGGAGGTTACCCTGCTTTCCGACTCCGGCACCCTGACGTTGACGTCCGATCCGGAGGGCGCCGAGGTGCTCATCAACGGTATCTCGCGCGGCAAAGCCCCCTGCCGCATCGACCGCATTCCCGGTGGAACGGTCACAGTCAAGGTTCAGGCCGACGGCTTTCAACCGCATACGCGAGACATCTCGCTGGCCGCCGGCGAAGTCCAGCACATGGAGGTGCAACTGAAACCGCTGCCGGGGACGCTGCGCGTGGTCTCAATCCCTGATGGCGCGCGCGTCTACATCGACGATGAATACAAGGGCGAGACGCCGTTCGATCTGACGAAGGCCGAGCCTAGGACCTATCGTGTCCGCGTCGAAAGCACCGGGCATGAGCCTGTCGCCCGTGACGTGACGCTCGCCAAAGGCGCCTCGATCACCGAGGAATTCCGTCTGGTCAAAATCACCGGACGCCTTGAGGTCGTCACCGCGCCGTCACGCGCCACCGTGCTGGTAGACGGCAAGAAAGTTGGCATCACCAGCACCCACGGCGCCGACAGCACGGCGGTTTCCGACCCGTTTGCGGTCGAAGAAGTTTTGGAGGGAGAGCATGAGATCGAAATCTTCCGCAAAGGCTTCGCCACGCAAAAACGGCGCATCACGGTGAAACGCGGCGAAACCTTGACCCTCCAGTTCAAGCTGGAACGGCAGTTCATCCCGAACTATGAGGTGATCACCGCCCGTTCCCACTACAAGGGCGTGCTGGAGTTCATGAACGAAGAGGGCATCCGCCTCGAAATCACGCCGGGCATCAGCCAGACGATCCCGATGAAGGACGTCAAGAAACACGGGCCGCTGACTGAAAACGAATGAACCTGTTCCCGGTCGACGCCATCCTGCCCGGTTTGGCCGCCTCACTGGCCGCCAACCGTTCGGTCGTGTTGCAGGCGCCGCCCGGCACCGGCAAAACCACGCGTGTGGCGCCCTTTCTGCTGGATGCCGGTTGGTTAAAGGGGCGCAAGATCCTGCTGCTCGAACCGCGTCGACTCGCGGCGCGCGCCGCCGCCGCATTCATGGCGCGCCAACGCGACGAGCCAGTCGGCGACACCATCGGCTACCACATCCGTCTTGAACGCCGCGCCGGACCGCGCACGCGTATCGAACTCTTGACCGAAGGCCTGCTCACCCAACGCTTGCTGCATGATCCCGAGCTCGTGGACACCGGGCTGGTGATTTTTGACGAATTCCATGAGCGCAGCCTGGCCGCCGACACTGCGCTGGCACTCGCGCTCGACGTCCGCCGCGCGCTGCGGCCGGATCTACGACTTGCCGTCATGTCGGCCACCCTGCGTCCCGAAGCCATTGCCGCACACCTCGGCGATGCCGACATCCACACGGCAAATGCGCGTATCTACCCCGTCGAGACGCGCCTGCTGGAGCGGCTCTCGCCCGCGTCCATCCCGCGGCAGGCCGCAGGTGCCGTGTTGCATGCGCTGCGCGAGGAAACCGGGAGTGTGTTGGTGTTTCTTCCCGGCGAAGGTGAGATCCGGCGTACGCTGGACCTGCTGCGCAACGCCGACCTGCCGCCGGATGTCTCGCTGCATCCGCTGTATGGCGCCCTGCCGCGCGAGGAGCAGGACGCCGCCGTGGCTCCCCCGGCCCCAGGCCGACGCAAGGTCGTGCTCGCCACCTCGATCGCCGAAACCTCGCTCACCATCGAAGGCATCCGTGTCGTGATCGACACCGGCTGGATGCGGGTGCCGCGTTTCTCGCCGCGCAACGGCATGTCGCGCTTGGAAACCTTACGTATTACTCGCGACCGCGCCGACCAGCGGCGCGGGCGTGCCGGCCGCCTCGGTCCCGGTGTCTGCTACCGGCTGTGGGATGAGGCCACGGACCGCCAGCTCGCGCCCGAAGCGTTGCCCGAGATTCTGGATGCCGATCTCGCCGCGACGGTCTTGCAGGCGGCCAACTGGGGGTCCAGCGCACGCGATGGCCTGCCCTGGTTCACGCCACCGCCCGACGCGACGTGGCGACAAGCGGTCAGCCTGCTTCAGGATCTCGGTGCCCTAACATCCGCCGCTCCCGCGCCAGCGATCACGGCACGTGGACGCGCCATGGCCAAGTTGCCTACCCATCCGCGTCTCGCCCACATGATTTTTGAAGCCGCACGCGACGGTGCCGCCCAACAGGCCTGCCTGCTGGCGGCGGTGATCACCGAGGCGGCATCCGAATCCTCGGTCCGCTATGAAACCGATGTCCGTCGCCTGCTGGACCGCGTGCGCGAGGAAGGACGCGACGGATTCAGCTTCCGCGTCCATGAGCTTGCCCGACGTTGGGGCCGCCATTATCCGGCCACCGACACTCGCCGTCTCTCTGAAGGCCTACTGCTGGCCTGGGCCTTCCCGGACCGGCTGGCGAGGCGACGCGACGCCCAAGGCCGTTATCTGCTGCGTAACGGGCGCGGTGCCGTCATCGACACCGCCGATCCGCTGGCACGCTCCGAGTGGCTGGTCGTTGCCGATCTGCTCGACGACACCACCGACGCCAAGATCCGTCTGGCAGCACCACTCGATGAGGACGAGGTTGAAACCGCCTTTGCCGATCAGATGGAGCGTCGCGCGCTCACCTTCTGGGACAAACGTAGCGAGGCGGTCGTCGCGGTGAACCGCCTCTGTCTCGGCGCGATCACGGTGCGCGAAGGCGGCCAGGCGACGCCCGACGCCGACAGTCTGCGTGCCGCCTTGTTCGACGGTATCCGCCAGAAAGGGATCGCCCAACTCCCCTGGAATAAGAGCGCGCGCGCCCTGCAGGCCCGCGTGATGTTTCTGCGCCGCGCCCTGCCGGAACAGGGATGGCCCGACCTCTCCGATGACGCATTGCTGGCCGATCTCGACACATGGCTGGGGCCGTTCTGTGACAGTGTCACCCGCTGGAGTCATGTAGAAGCGCTCGACCTGACCGCGATCCTGCTGCACCGGCTGGGGGCGTGCGGCTGTTCGCGCCACGCCTTGGACACGCTCGCGCCCACGCACCTGCCGGTGCCCAGCGGCTCGAACATCCAAGTCCGCTACGACCGCGATTTGCCCTACATGGAGGTGCGTATCCAAGAAGTGTTCGGCCTCACGCGCACGCCGACGGTGGCCGGGGGACGCGTGCCCGTCGTGCTTCACCTGCTCTCGCCGGCTCATCGACCTGTTCAGGTGACGCGCGACCTTGAGAGCTTTTGGGCAACCGGTTACGCGTTAGTACGCAAAGATCTGCGCGGGCGCTATCCCAAACACTACTGGCCCGAAAACCCGTATGAGGCCGAGCCGACACGCCGCGTCCGGCCGCGTCCCCACTCGTGACCAGAATCGCAGGAATTTCGTCTATCTTTGCCTACTGCCGATGGACAAACTGCTTACAAAAACCTGCTTACAAAAAATCAAAATGAGAATTGTTGACTAAAAATTTTACCCCCTTGTCAAACCGTAGTCATTTTTGCTAAATTGCGTCCCTCTTTTGCGCCCATCGTCTATCGGTTAGGACACAAGGTTTTCATCCTTGGAAGCGGAGTTCGACTCTCCGTGGGCGCGCCACTCCTTCTCTGTCATCTTGGCCTTTCGGGTTTCAGGTTGAGCGTTGAAAGTTGAGCGTTCTCCCCATCCTCCCTTCTCCCTCCTCTTCTTCTTGGCCGCAGAACCCCGTGATGCAGGCGTCTCGCCAGCCGGGACGGCAGCACCGCCTTCGCCTTCTAATCTGCCATGACAATCCTGCTCATCACGCCGCCACTGGTTCAGCTCAACACTCCCTATCCCGCGGTGCCCACACTGGCCGGATTTCTGGCAGAGCGCGGCGCCGTGGTGCACCAGGCCGACCTCTCGCTCGAACTGGTCTTGCGCCTCTTCTCGCCGGAAGGCCTCGACCAGATCGCAGAAGCCTGCCGCGCCCAACCCAAGCCCTCGTCTCTCGTACGTTTCTTCCTCGACCGGTTCGCCGACTACCGGTCCACCATCGCAAACGCGGTGGCTTTCCTGCAGGGGCGCGACGATGCCACAGGCTGGCTGATCGCGCGTCGCGGCTACCTGCCCGAGGGGCCGCGCTTCGACTCGCTAGCGCCAGCCGGCACCGGACTCGACTCCGACCAGACGCTCGCGGAACTCTTCGGCGATCTGGGCGTCACCGACCGTGCCAAGCTACTGGCCTCGCTCTATCTCGATGACCTGGCCGACATCGTACGTGAAGGTGTGGATCCCGCCTTCGGTTTTGCGCGGTATGCCGAACGCCTAGCGCTCAGCGCCCTGTCGTTCGATCCGATCCAGGAACGCCTGACCGCGCCACCCACACTGATCGACCGCCTGATCGACACGCTGGCTGAAACGGCCGTGCGCCAGCATGCCCCCGATATCGTCGGCATCACGTTACCTTTCCCCGGCACCGTCTATGCCGCGTTCCGTATCGCCGCGGTCGTGCGCCGCGTCGCGCCCGCCGCGCGCATCGTCTTCGGTGGCGGGTACGTCAACACCGAGCTGCGCGAGATGAACGACCCGCGCGTCTTTGCATACGTGGACGACCTCTGTTTTGATGAAGGGTTCGCCCCGTGGCTGGGCATCCTCGGACAGGGGCCCCGCGTGAGGACGATGAGTGCAAAGGACGCCGAAATCAACGTTCAACATTCCACGCTCAACGCTCAACGCTCAACGGACGATACGGGATCTGCGACGTTCCATGTTCCGAGCTATGACGGGGTCGATCTCTCACGCTACCTCAATCTGGTCGAAATGGCCAATCCGATGCATCGACTGTGGTCGGATGGAAAGTGGATCAAGCTTCAGCTCGCCAACGGCTGCTATTGGCACCGCTGCGCTTTCTGCGATGTCGCCCTGGACTACATCGGGCGGTATGAGGCGCCTAAGATCGAGACAATCATCGCGGCCATGAAGCGCCTGAAACACGAGACCGGCCAGAGTGGTTTCCATTTCACTGACGAGGCGCTGGCGCCGACGTTGATCCGCCGGCTCTGCGAAGCGCTGCTGGCGAGCGGCGAGACGATCACCTGGTGGGGCAACATCCGATTTGAGAAGGGTTTCACGCCGGATCTCGCCGACCTGATGGCGCGCGCCGGGTGCATCGCGGTGACCGGCGGACTCGAATGCGCGCACGACCGCCTGCTGCGGCTCATGAACAAAGGGATCACGCTGGAAAGCGCGGCCCGCGCGTGCCAAGCCTTTTCCGACGCCGGTATTCTCGTGCACGCCTACCTGATGTACGGTTTCCCGACGCAAACAGAAAATGAGACTTTAGCTACACTGGAATATGTCCGCCAGCGTTTTGCGGCCGGCCACATCCAATCCGCTTACTGGCACCGCTTTGCGCTCACGGCGCACAGTCCAATCGCACATGACCCTGCTGCGTTCGGCATCCGTTTGCTGCCGGAAGCCGATCCCGCGCGACGTTTTGCCCGTAACGAAATCCCGTATGAAGAGCCCGGCGCGCCTGATCACACCCGGCTTGGAGAGGGACTGCGCCTTGCCCTGTACAACTATATGCTGGGGCTTGGTCTGGATCGCCCGGCACACGTCTGGTTCGGAAAAAAGAGGTTGCCACAGAAACGCCGAAATGGTGTATAGTTTGGCTCGCAAAAATGGGAAGGCGCGATGTGCGGTTTTCCATCAGAGCCTATCGACAGGGAGATCACTATGGCAGATCATTCGGCGCAGCCTGATACCCGCGTGGTATCGGCGCAATATTTGTTCCCGTTCATATTGACCACCACGCTTTTCGCCCTCTGGGGCTTTGCGAATGACATCACCAATCCGATGGTCGCGGCCTTCAAAGCCGTCTTCATCGAGATCAACAACACGCAAAGCTCGCTGGTGCAGTTCGCCTTTTACGGCGGCTACGCCACGATGGCGATCCCCGCCGCGCTCTTCATCCAGAAGTTTTCCTACAAATCGGGTATCCTTCTCGGTTTGGCGCTCTATTCGTTCGGTGCGCTGCTCTTCCTGCCGGCCGCCATCACCGAGAACTTCTACTGGTTCCCGTTTTCGCTCTACATCCTGACTTTCGGGCTGGCCTTTCTGGAGACGACCGCCAATCCCTACATCCTCTCGATGGGCGACCCCGCGACAGCCACACGGCGGCTTAACTTGGCGCAGGCGTTCAATCCGATGGGGTCGATCCTCGGCATGGCGGTCGCCAGTAAGCTGGTGCTGCGCCGCCTGCACGCCGAGCAGTTTTTTGCCGACATCACAAACAAGTTGCGTGCGCAAGGAGTTCCCGAAAGCGGTATGGCCGACGCCATTAAAGCGTACGTCAGCGAACCCGCCAACCAGGCCGCTTATGCGGCGATGAAAACCCACGACATCACTGTCATCCGTGACCCCTACGTGATTTTGGGAGTCGTGGTGGCCGTCTTCTTCTTCATCTTTCTGTTCAGCAAGATCCCGGCTCAGCACACGGTCGGCCACATTCATCCCATCGAGTCTGCCAAGCGCCTATTTCGTAACCGGAACTGGGTTGGCGGCGTGATCGCGCAGACCTTTTACGTTGCGGCCCAAATCACCTGCTGGACGTATATCATCCAGTACGCCGACAGAAACTGCGGCTTCAGTTTCGAACGTGCCCAAGACTGGAACATCGCCGCGATGCTCATTTTCCTCAGCAGCCGATTCATCTGCACGTTCATCTTGAAGTACCTGAACGCCAGCCTGCTGCTCACCCTGCTGGCCGTTGCAGGTGGTGTTTTAACTATGCTGACGATCCTGCTACAGAACCAGGCGGGACTGGTCTGCCTGGTCGGCATCTCCGCCTGCATGTCGCTGATGTTCCCCACCATCTACGGCATCGCCCTTGACGGGCTCAGAGAAGACGCCAAGCTCGGGTCCGCCGGCCTCATCTTCGCGATCGTCGGCGGTGCCCTGATGCCGATGGGCGCGGGCTGGTTCATCGACCAAGGCCGCTTCAACCTCGGCGTCATCACGCTGACCGGCGAGAGCGCCGCCTTTGTGTTACCCTTGACCAGTTTTATCGTGGTCGCCCTCTTCGGCTGGCTGACCTTCCGGTCCCGCAAGCTCACATCCGCGTAACCTCACTTTCACGCCATGCCACCTAAAAAAACCGCCGTACGCCGCAAAAAAAAGCAGCCTGTCAAAACCTTCGTGCTCGACACCAACGTGCTGCTCCATTCACCGGTGGCCCTCGATGTGTTCGACGACAACCAGGTGGTCCTGCCGATGGCCGTGCTGGAAGAACTGGACAAGTTCAAGACGCAGAGCTCTGAACTCGGACGCAACGCGCGCGAATCGATCCGCAAGCTGGATGCGTTGCGCACGGGGGGGAAGCTCGCCAAAGGGGTGCCGCTCCCCAGCGGCGGCACGCTGCGCGTGCTGGTGACTCCTGAGATCGAAAAAGCCGGCTTGGAAGAGGACACTCCCGACAACGCCCTGATCCGCCTGGCCTACTGGCTCGGCCGACAAGGCGAGCGCGTCATCATCGTCTCGATGGACATCAACGTCCGCGTCAAAGCCAACGCCATCGGCTTGGAAGCCGAAGACTTTGAGCACGAGAAGGTGAATTTCGACGAGCTCTACAGCGGTTACCAGGAGATGGTCGTGCCGCGTTCGGTGATTGAGCGGCTCTATGACGGACAGGTGCTCGCCTCGGTTCCGGCCAAGTGCCACCCCAACATGTTTCTGCACCTGACCGCCGCCGGGGAAGACGACCTCAAAGCCATCGCGCGCGTCTTCCCGGACGGCACGATGTCGGAGATCAATCTCGCCATCGACACCGTGTACGGCATCCAATCGCGCAATGTCGAACAACGCATGGCATTGGAGCTGCTGATGGATCCTGCCGTCAGTATTGTCACGCTCGTCGGGCAGGCCGGCACCGGCAAGACACTGCTGGCGCTGGCGGCCGGCCTGCACCTCGTGCAGCGCGAACACCTTTATGACCGTATTCTCGTGTCACGACCGATCGTGCCGCTTGGAAAAGACATCGGCTACCTGCCCGGCGACAAAGAGGAGAAGCTCTCGCATTGGATGGAGCCGATCTTCGACAACCTCGACTACCTGCTGCGAAAGACGCAGCCTGACCAGCCTCCGGCCGGAGCCAAAAAACAGCCGCGCCTGCTGACGCCCCAGGAGCGCATCGCCCAACTGCTCGACAACGACACGCTGGAACTGGAGGCGCTCACCTATATCCGCGGGCGTTCCATCTCCAGGCAATACATCATCATCGACGAAGCGCAGAACTTGACGCCGCACGAGGTCAAGACCGTGGTCAGCCGCGCGGGCGAGGGCACGAAAGTCATCCTGACCGGCGACCCGTACCAGATCGACAATCCCTACCTCGATGCGTCCAGCAACGGCCTGACGTACGCGGCCGAACGGCTGAAAGTGCTGCCGCTTCACGGCCACATCACGCTCCATCAGAGCGAGCGTAGCCTCTTAGCCGCAGCCGCCGCCAAACACCTCTGACCGCCCTCCTCATGTTGCAGCGCACTGACGCACTAAAACGCTAATGACCTAACGTCCTCATGAACTTCCCCCTCCCCGCCATCCCCGGCACCACGTTCCACCAGAAATGGGCGGTTTTCGCTGCCACCGGCTTCGGGCTCGGGTTGGTCACGCCCATCGCTCCCGGCACGGTCGGCTCGCTGCCTGGCGTATTGCTTGCCCTGTGGGTGTCGCAGCAACAGCTCGCCCTGCAACTCCTCGTGTGTGTCGGCATGACCCTGTTGGCAGTGCCGCTGTGCGATGTCGCCGAGCGCGTGCTGGGCAAGAAGGATGACGGACGGATCTGCGCGGACGAATGGATGCTCTTCCCGATCTGCACGATCGGTCTGCCGTTGCTGCAGCACCTCTGGCTGGTGCCGCTCTGTTTTGTGACGGCACGTGTCTGCGACATCATCAAACCGCCACCGGCCCGCCAGCTCCAGGCGATCCGCGGCGGCCTTGGCATTGTGATCGACGACCTGTTCGCGTCACTCTACGCGCTTGCCATCAACCACGCGCTGTTCTGGGGCATCCGCTCCGTCATCGGATAGTGGCGATCATTGTCCCGGCAGACGAGACGCCTGCCCCCCTTTTTCATTCGAAACGCATGACCTTCGTGTATCCCAGCCATTACCCGATGTCGTCTGCGTCCTGCTGCGGTTCGTTTGCGCCCGTCTGACCGCGTCCCCGGAAAGCGAAATGTTTCGGCACCAGCATACCACCTGAGACAATCATCTTGATGCCGTCCTCCACCGGTATATCTGTGAAGTAGACCTCCTCTTCGGGATACAGAATAAGGAAGCCGGAGGTCGGATTCGGCGTGGTGGCAACAAAAACCGTAAGAAGTTTCTTCCCGTCAGGGCTCGACATGGCTCCAGTCACGAACCCGATGGCGTACGCGCCACGCCGCGGGTACTCCACCATGACCACCGCCTCAAACGAACTTTTCCCGCTCGCGGAAAAGGCGTCCACCACCTGTTTCGATGCTGAGTAGACGGTTTTCACGATCGGCAGCCGTAACAGGACGCGCTCACCGAAGTGGATCAAGCGACGCCCAACCAAATGTGTGGCCACCAGCCCGACCGCATACAGCACGGCGACAGTCACCGCCAGTGCGATCAGCGCCAACGCCGTCTCGTTCAATTCGCCCAGCCAGGAACGCAGCAGCGGACGGGCAAAAGCGGTCAGCCAGTTGAACAGCAACCGCAGAACAAAGAGGGTGATCGCGAGCGGGATCAACACCAGCAAGCCTGACATCAGGCGATTGCGGATGTGGACCCCGACACGCGCGGAAACCGATGGATCAGCAACACTTTTCATTTTTGGCGGCGGCGTAATTCGCGGAGGCAAAGTTCCAGTTCACCAGCTTGTCCAGAACCGCCTTCACATAGTCGGCGCGGCGGTTCTGCCAGTCCAGGTAGTAGGCGTGCTCCCACACATCGATGGTCAGCAGCGGCGTGACGCCCTTCTGTGTGAACGGTGTTTCGGCGTTCGGCGTTTTGACCACGCTGACCGCGCCTTTTTTCGCCACAAGCCAGGCCCAGCCGCTACCGAACTGTGTCGTCGCCGCATCAGCCAACGCCTTGTTACACGCTTCCATCGAACCGAAGGCCGCACGGATCGCATCACCCAACGCCGCCGACGGCGCGCCACCGGTTCCGGCCGGTGCCAGCGACTTCCAGTAGAACGTGTGGTTCCAGATCTGCGCCGCGTTGTTGAAGAGCGCCGCATATTCCGCACGTCCAGACGTCGCGCAAACCACCGCCTCCAGAGATTTTCCAGAGAAGGGCGAATCCGGCAACAGCTTGTTGAGGGTGTTCACATATCCTTGGTGATGCTTGCCATAGTGGAAACTCAGCGTCTGCGCCGAGATCAGCGGCGCCAGAGCGTCCTGACCATACGGCAGCGAAGGCAGGGTGATCGGCGCTCCGGAGGTGGCCGTGCAGCACGCGGACCTGGGGGCCGTCGCGCAACCGGCCGCCGCGCCTGCGGCCGCGGCCATGAAGGTCCGACGAGACACGGTGTACAAACGTGAGAGGTTCGTTTGATTCATGACTTGATCCTTTCCTGCCTGTTATTTGCCTGCTTGTTAGAAGGAGGCCGCCACCGAAAGGCCGCCCCACAGAATGTCCTCGTCCCAATACGTCTCCGTGTCACGCGCGCCGCTGTCGATCAGCGACATCCACGCGATACGGCCACCGACCGAGACCGTATCGGTCAGCGCGAAGTCCAGATAGACCGCCGCATTGAAATCCATGAAGCCCGCGTCGTCGGTTTCAAAGTACGCCATGTAGTCGTCGTCGCCAGCCCCCAGCGAAATCTCCGCGCCCAACGTCAGTTGATCGCTCAACGCCACCTCTTTGTTGAGGCCGACATTCAGATAGAAGCCGTCATAGTCCACATAGTCGTAGGCAAGGCAGGCGAACGGCGTGACCCAATCGTTGTTGTAGGCCGCATACACGTACATTTCGCGCGTGCTCGACCAATAATCCTGTCCGTTCGCGCGCGGGAAGGTGTACCAGTAGTGTCCGACTTCCATCGAGACATCGCCCACATCGATCCCGTAAAAGAGCTGATAGTCGATCTCGTTCAATCCGCCGCAGGCGACCTGATGGTTGCGCTTGGTCAGGTCAAAATTGCCCCAGAGACCGGCGCCGAACGTACCGTAATCCGCCGTGGCGTAGGTCAGCGTAACAGCCGGCTGGAAGACCGGGCGGTCATTGTACACGCACCCGCGCCAGACATAGGCCGAAAAGACATCCGCCGTGGCTTCTATCCCCCATCCGGTTTCAGACTCCGCCACCTGCGCGGCCACCGGAGCTTCCTGCGCCACCAGTCCCGCTGCCACCATCGCCATCACCGCCATCATCCCAGTCTTCATCGACGTCCTTTGTTAATCCGTTTTTGTCACACACCAGCGGCCAAGCCGTCGGCACGTCCTCGCCTCCGAGGCCCTACTGACCGTAAGATCATATCAGACCCGCGCTCCGAACAGCAATCCGCGAATGACATAAGCGTGACAACTTTAACGGAGGCGCGGTCGTAGCGAAGGCCGAAACGGCTGATTTTTTGGTGCCGACGGCCCCCTCCATTCACAACTTCTGCGTCAAAACCCTCCCCCACAGGCCCCTTTTCCTCTTCCTCGTCCCGCTCATTTCTTGTTCAACAGCAACCTTTCCACGGAATCGTCCGTCCGCTCCACCCGCCTTGGCGACGGTTTTGTCGCACCCTGATACCATCACCACCGGCACACCGTGCTCCGCCGCGATCGATGCATCCATGCCGATCTCGCCCACCTCACGCCCGTTCAGCCACATCCCCTGGATCGTGAGCGATGAATAGGAGTGCGCTAACACCGCCCCGGGCGTCAACGCCTTCTCGTGATACCCCAGCAAAGAAAATCCCTGCGTTTCGTGCTGATCCCTCATTCCGACCGTGGTTACCCGGCAACGGGGACCAGGCCGGTGGCCATCTGTTCCGCCAAGGCCAGGGGCGACACGGTGCCCCTGTAACGTTCGTTCCGACGACATAGGCCCCCAAAAAACGTCACCGACTTACAGCACTTACAATGTGCCCTCATGAACGTAAGCAAGGTCAACACGAAAAAGACCGCAAGGTTGGTGTTCGTTTTGACAACCACCTGCTAGAATCTGAACCAAAATTAAACGCGCTATCCTGTTGCCTGTCATTGAGCGATTCGTTATACTGCGCCGCAAGAAAGCTGGGGCATTTCCCTTTATTTCTCAAAGGAGTGGTTGATGAAAAAGAGCCTGCTTCCGTGTGCCGTAGCCGCGTTTTTGTCTGTGCCCCTTGCCTCCGCCACCCCCCCCCTGCGGATCATGCCGCTCGGCGATTCGATCACCTACGGCTCGTCAGTCGCGGGCGGCTACCGCCTGCCACTCTACATCGCGCTCACCAATCTCGGCTACAACGTGGATTACGTCGGCTCCAACACCGGCAACTCCGCTCCCGGCCTCGGTACGGAAATTAACCACGAGGGCTGGGGAGGCTGGCGCATTTCCACGTCCGGCGACAACGGCCTTCTCGAACACCTGCCCGAGTGGTTGCCGACCTATGATGACCCTGACGTCATCCTCGTCCACATCGGCACCAACGACAGCAACGACTCTGATTTCGCGAACGCCATCAACGAACTGGATGCGCTCGTCTCTTACCTCGCCACCAACCGCCCTTATGCTCACATCATCGTTACCACGCTCATGAAGCGCGGCACTGATGACACCAACGCCAACCACGTCAAGATCGCCACCCAGTTTAATCCCTTTGTTCCTGGTCTCGTAACCGCCCAGCAGGCGCTCGGTCGCCGCGTCCATTTTCTCGACATGTTCGAATCCGTTGACCGTTATCCGGACGGCGGACTGAGTAGCGACCAGCTCCATCCCGATGCCTCCGGGTATGCCAAGATGGCGAACGCTTGGCGCCCGGTCATCACCAACATCGTCGGACATTACGGCGACCACCTGCCACCGGGCATTTCTTCAGTTCGCTGGTCAAGTAGTGGCACGGTCGTTACCTTCTCGAAGTCCATCGACCTGGCCGCCTCGCCTGCCGTCACCAACCCCGCCTCCTATTCACTCGCCCCGGCCGGCACGGTCTCCGCCGTCTCCGCCCTCGCCGCCGACCTGCGTAAGGTCACGCTCTCCGTCTCCGGCCTCACTCCGTCCATCCGTTCGACCCTCTCCTTCAACGGCACCGTCACCGACCTCGTGCCCGCTTCCGAAGGCGGCCCTTACACTGCCACTGCCGCCTCGGCCACATTTGATGGTCCTGAAGGCCCAAAGATTTCCTCCGCGACCCTCGATGGAAGCTCTCTCACCGTTGCCTGGTCACGCGCCCTTGATATCGGCGCCTCGCCCGCCGTCACCAATCCCGCCTCTTGGACGCTCGCCCCCGGCGGCACGGTGACCGCCGCCGCCCTCACCGCAAACGGCCTGACGAACACGCTCACCGTCTCCGGTCTCGCCCACAACACGACCTACACGCTGACCTTTACCGGTATTGCCGGCGACAAGACCCCGCCGGAACAAGGCGGCCCCATCACCGTTGAGAGCGCCTCGGCCACCTTCCTCTCGCCCGCCGCCGCCGGCTTCGCCGCCGAGAATCTCCCGCCTGGCGCCTTGGACGGCTGGGATCCGCTCTACACACTCAACCTCCCGACCGGCGCCCGCTACGGTCGCGATCCCGTGCCCTATGCCCTCGACAACTCCGCTGCCCTCGCCCACATCCCAATCGCGCGCGTCGCCTACTACATGGCCCTTCAGCGCGTCGATGAACCACTCCGCTACGTCTGGGTGGAGTGCGACGCCTTCACGCAAGACGCGGTAAAACTTGGTGTCCCCACCACGGCCTCCGGCTCCTTCTTCCTGCAGTCCGTTTCGAACCTCACCGTGGCGACCTCCTCCCCGAACGTCACCCCCGGTTCTTGGCCGACCGGCAACATCGAATTCTGGCCCTGCAATTACAACGCTTCCAACGGCGCCAATGTGCCCGGCGCCAACGGAAGTGCCTACGACTTTGGCGACACGCCCACCGCCGGCACCTACGGATCCATGCAGATCCACAACACCGCGCTTGGCGAAACCCTTTTCGCCTTTAACCATTGGGGCAGTGACAGCTCTTCCTACCACAAGCCCTGCCTCGGTATCGGCAACAACCCAAACCCCATCAAGGACTCCAACACCTGCCACGACTGGACGTTCTTCGAGAACGCCGACCAATACCCCACCCGTGTCCTCCAGGTCTTCATCAAACGCGCGACCGCGCCTGTCCCGCACGACCCGCCCGTTCCCACCTCTGCTTATCTCGGCTTCTCCGGCAACCAGTTCGCCGTCACCTTCTCCGCGCCCATCGCGCCCGGATCCGTCGTGCCCGCGTCCTTCACGCTCTCTGACGGTGTGTCCGTCACCGACGCCAAGCTCGCCCGTGACCAGAAGACCGTTACCCTCACAACCGCCGCTCCGATCGCCTCGGGGCTGACCCTCACCGTTTCCGGTGTCCGCGACCTCCTGACCAGCACGATCGCTCCGGCCGTCTCGCTCTCCATCACCGATCTCCCGCCTCAACTCGCTGCCGATGTCGGCGCCGGAGCCGCTGCCGGTTACCGTGTCGTTTACGTCCTCGACATTCCGGCCACCCGCTCCGACTTCGGAGGATCCGCCTGGGCACCCTACCTTTTCGACCAGTCCGCCGCCATTCATCCATTTGATCGCGTCGCCTACTACCTCGAACTCGGACAACGTCCGCTCGCCAATCCTTCCCGCGAGTGGGTCTGGACTGCGATGGATGCCTTCACCCCGTATATCTCGAAAATCGGCGTACCCAACGTCGCCTCCAAAGCCGTCTTTCAGCAACTCGTTACCAATCTCGTCGTCCGCTCCAACAAGTCCACCATCATCGGCGGCACCTTCGCCACCGGCAACATTGAGTTCTGGCCAGGCAACTACACCGTCGCAAACGACCTTGCCATCCCCGGTGCGAGCGGCAGCTATTTCGATTTCGGTGATGGCGGTAAGGCCGTCAACGCCGGTCATGGTTCCATGCAGGTTCACAACTACTTGAACGCACAAACCGTCTTCGCCATCAACCGCTGGGGCAACAATCAGACTTCCCCCGTCGGCATCGGCATTGGCAACTGTGACGGTGCAACCCAATCCCCGGGCGGCGGAGCTAACGACAAAGACTGGACGCACGCCGCCAACGCCGCGCAGTGGGCCTCCCGCCGCCTCTACGTCCTCGCCCGCCCCGGCAGCACCATCAACCCGTCGCATGTTGCACTCACTCCGCCCGCCGAGGTCAGCGCCAACGTCCCCGACGTCGCGAATTTCTCGCTCCTTTACAGCATCGACATCCCCGCACAGTGTTCCTTCGACACGCCTGCCGGGCGTGCCGCTCACTACAAGGTCGACAACACCGCCACCCTTCTCGGCTGTCCGTACACCCGCGTCGGCTACTATTTCGAACTCGTCAAGAACAACACCACCTCTTACTGCTGGACCGCCTTTGACGCTATCACCAACGACGTGCGCCACCTCGGCGTCCCCTCCGACGACAACGTCTGGTTCTGGCAGACCGTCACCAACCTCGATGTGAAATCCAATGTCGCCGGCGTCGTTAACACCAACGGCTGCGACACCGGCAACATCGAGTTCTGGCAGCGCGATTACCAGGGCAACAACGACCACAACATCCCCGGCGCGAGCGGGAGCGCTTACGATTTCGGTGACCGCCGCGGCACCTCCGTCGGCAATTTGTACGGCTCCATGCAGGTCCACAACTGGGGGGCCCAACAGACCCTCTGGGCATTGAATCGCTTCAACAAGAACAGCCAGGGTGCCACCGTCTGCGTCGGCATCGGCAACGCCCCAGGCACCAATCCCGACTGGACACACGACAACACGGGCGGCACATGGGATTCTCGCCGTTTGCTCGTCTTCGTCAACGCCGAGCTGCCAGTCCCTGCCATGCCTGCCACAACACCGCCCGAGGTCTACGCCAACGTCCCCGACGCCGCAGAGTACCTGCACCTCTACACCTACGGCATCCCCGTCAAAGGCTATTTCAACAACACGGCTTCCAATAACCTCTACAAGTCCGTCAATAACAGCCTCGTCGTCAGTAACTTCCTCGCCCAGCAAAACCTGGCCGTCGGACGCGTCGGCTACTATCTTGAACTGGTCAAGAACAACACCACCTCCTACTGCTGGACCGCCTTCGACACCTTCGTGAAAGATGTCACCCTCACCCGCTTTGATGTGCCGCGCTGGATTTACCAGCAGTTCATTGCCAATCTCGACGTGAAGTCCAACGTCCCCGGCATCGTCAACACCAACGGCTGTGACACCGGTAACATTGAGTTCTGGCACGGCAACTATGGCGGCGCGATGTCGCAGGGCCTCCCCGGCGGCACCACGCTCATCGACTTCGACGACTCCTACACAACGACTTCCACCGGCTACGGCTCCATGCAGGTCCACAACTGGGGTGCCAAACAGACACTCTGGGCGATCAACAACTTCAACAACAACGCCACCCTCTGCCTCGGCATCGGCAACAACCCTGACGCCGCCAGCACCACTTCTGGCAATCCGCCGCAGCCCGACTGGACGTTCACGCCGAACGCCTCCTCCTACAGTTCGCGCCGTCTGTTCTGCTTCATAAAGCCCGTCCGCAACGGCATTCCACTGACCAACGTCGCGCGTCCCTTGCCTTCTCGCGCTATCGGACAGACCTCCCTCAACCGCGCCCTCGTTTTCTTCAACGTCCCCGTTACGGACGACGCTGCGGCCCTCTCGAATTTCTCCGCCGACAAGGGCCTCGCGATCCTCGACGCAAGCATGCACCCTGTCTACAGCAACACCTGCGTGATACTCACGACTTCCCCGCAGACCGTCGGCGAGACCTACACCCTCACCGTGCAGGCCGCCACTGCCCGCATGACGACTGCCAACGCCATGCTAGGCCCAAGAACGGTCACGTTCACGGCGCAGACCGAGGCTTCCGTCCGCCCCGACTTCCTCGCCTCCATTCATGAGGCTGCGGACTTCAAAGTCGCCCAGAAGCTCGTCCTCAACCGCACCACCTATTACGCCAAGGGCGCCCCCTTCGCCCTCGACGAGACCTGGCCCGCCGCTCCAGCCTTCGACCGCGTCGCTTACGCGCTCGATCTGGTCGGCACCAACGGCGTCCGTCAGTGGGTCTGGGCATCGATGGATCCCTTCACGACCGATCCCCTGCGCGTCGGTCTCCCCACCGCAGACCGCGCCGCGCGCTTCCAGCAGATTGTCTCCAACCTCAACGTCGCCGTCTCCGCCAGCGTGACCGCTGTCACGCCCGGCTCGTTCGGGGACGGCAACATCGAGTTCTGGCCCAACAACTATAACCAGGCAAACGAAGCCAACATCCCCGGTGCCAGCGCCTCCGCCTACGATTGCGGCGACCGTGTTGATGCCAGCGTCCCCGTCGGACACGGTTGTCTCCAAGTCCACAATTACCGGCTCGGCCAGACGATCCTCGCTGTGAACTCCTGGGGCTCAGACGGACGTAACTTGGAAATGGGTATCGGCAACCGTACGACCGGTGCACCGGACTGGACGCAGTCGGGCGACGCGGGTTACCTCCCTTACTCCAGCCGTACCCTCTACGTGCTGGTCCGCCCCTCCGCCGTGCCGCTGGCTGAACCCGTTCCCGTTCCTGGCTGGGGCACGGTCCCGGCGATCATCATCCCGCCCGCCGACATCCTTGTGGATGTCGGCGCCGCCGCATTCTTCGCGGTGCATGCCACCGGCGCGGAGCGTTACCAATGGCGGCACAACGGCGTGTTTATCCCCGGTGCAACCGCCTCGTTTCTGGAGATCACCAATGCCCGTGGTCGCGATGTCGGCCAGTACGACGTATTGGTCTACGGCACCGGTTCCAAGTATGCCGTGAGCCTCCCCGCCCGCCTCGCCATCAACTCCCAAGGTTCGATCCTGATGCTCAAGTGACACGGATACTCAAACGCACGGCATTGTGGTATTATGATGGCCTGTACGCGACCTCAAGTATCAAGTGAGAACCATCATGCCTGTTTACGACTATGAGGCAGTAAGCCCCGAACGGAATTGTCCTCGGTGCGCCGAAGGCTTTGAGTATGTCCAATCGATTCACGACCCGCATCTGGCCGTATGCCCGGATTGCGGAGCGCCTGTACGGCGTGTCATCACCGCGCCGGCCATCGGACGCTCGAAATCCAAGCTCGACGACCGCGCCAAAGCCGCCGGCTTCACGAAGCTGAAACGGCTGGGCAAGGGCGAGTACGAAAAAATGTACTGAGCGAAGGAGCCCCTGTGCAGCGAGCCATGCTTGAGCGCCGCAGCCAAGTCCTGCGGACGGTTCGGGATTTTTTTGACGCCCGCGGATTTATCGAGGTTGAAACGCCTGTTCGTATCCCCGCCCCGGCGCAGGAGACCCACATCGACGCGCCGCCCTCTGGCCGGGCCTGGCTACGCGCCTCGCCTGAGCTTCACATGAAACGACTGCTTGCCGAGGGACTCGAAAAGATCTACCAGATCGGCCCCTGCTTCCGCAGTGGTGAATGCGGCCGTAGACACAACCCTGAGTTCACCATGCTGGAGTGGTACCGCACGGAGGCCGATTATCTCGACATCCTCGCAGACACTGAGGCGCTGATCAATACCGTATCCACGGCTCTGTTCGGGACGTCGACGCTGTCTTATCGCGGCACCGCCATCCAACTGACCGGGCCATGGCCGCGCCTGACGGTGCGTGAGGCGTATCGCCGCTGGGCCGGATGGGATCCGGCCGAACAGTGGGACGCAGACCGTTTCGACTTGGACATGGTCACGCGCATCGAGCCCGCCCTGCCGCGCGCGACACCGTGCGTGTTGATCGATTATCCGGCCCCCGCCGCTTCGCTCGCGCGGCTGAAACCCGGCGATGCCAGTGTCGCCGAACGCTGGGAGGTTTATATCGGCGGGCTTGAGATCGCGAATGCCTACAGCGAGTTGTGCGATGCCGCCGCACAACGTGCGCGTTTCGAGGAAGCCGCACGTGAGCGTCAGGCACTGGGAAAAGACGCCTATCCGATGGACGAGCCTTTTCTGCAGGCGCTCGAACGCGGCATGCCTCCCTGCGGCGGCATCGCGCTGGGCATCGACCGGCTGGTCATGCTAGCCTGCGACGCCGACGACATCGCAGAGGTCCGCGCTTTCTGCCAACGCCCGGACGCGGGTCACTAGCCGTTTGCGAGGGCGGCGGCATATGTCGGTCGCGCACACCACAAAGCGTCGCGCGATCACGGTTTCATCGCTTAACCGATTTCCCAGCCTTTGCGGCTCTCTTCCCTGATGAACGCATCGGCTTCAGGCGCATGGGTTGCCCGCATGGCGACAGGATCCCACAAGATCTTCTTGCCCGTGCGCAGCGCGACATTCCCCAGCAGAACCAGCTCTGTCAGGCGCGCCCCGTACTCGAAGTTCGCGCTGGCGGGCGGCCCTCCCTTGCAGGCTGACAGCCAGTCCGCGTGATGGCCTTTGACACGCGGCAAGGTCGGAGCAGGGCGTTTGTAGGACCTATGCAGATCCAGAGGCAACAGGCGCGGTGTGCCACTGTTTGAGGGGGCGGTGATATAGCCCTTGTCGCCGACCAACAGCAGCCCGTCGTCACCATCACCCAGTCGCTGGCGGGGATCGTCGGCGTCAATCCCCTCGGGAAAAGGCGGACGCAGCCCACCATCATACCAAGTCACCTTCACTGCGGGCATATCACCGCGCGGCCCGAAGCGGAACGTGTACATGCCGCCGAACCCGGCGACTTCGTTGTCGACCCCACCGGTTGTGACGGCTTCGACACTGGCGGGATGTTCCAGGGCCAACGCCCAGACCGCACCGTCCAGATTGTGGACAGCCAGATTGCCCAGGGAGCCGGTTCCAAACGCCCACCAGTCCCGCCAGATGTACGGCGCGTATGAGGGATGGTACGGGCGGAATTCGCGCGGCCCCAGCCACAAATCCCAGTTGAAGCCGGCAGGCACAGGCGGCGTTTCGACGGGTCTTCCGGGTTCTTTACGCCAGTACCGAGAACGGCTCCACCCGTGGACTTCGCGCACCTGTCCGATAGCGCCGTCCCAGACCCATTCACAAATCATGCGGATGCCCGATCCCGAGTGGCCGTGGATACCCAATTGCGTGGCAACCCCCGTCTCTTTGGCAACCTTCGCGATTTGGCGGCACTCCCATGGGTTGTGTGCGAGCGGCTTCTCGCAGTAGACATGCTTCCCCATCCGCATCGCGGTGATCGTGATGAACGCATGCGAGTGATCCGGCGTGGCGCACAAAATCGCGTCGATGCCTCTCTCCTTCTCCAGCATCACGCGGAAGTCCTCATAGTCGGCACAACGATACCCGGGCACCGTCTCGGCGTAGTGTTTCTCAATCAGCGCCTTGGTCGGCAGACGTCCCGCGTGACAGCGGTACCAATAGGCGGTGAGGTCGGTGCGCTCCGCCACGTCGCAGATCGCGACGATACGCGCTTCCGGCTCATTCAAGAGGGCCTGCGCATTACGCATCCCCATCCCGCCTGTACCGATGATCGCGACGTTGACCTTCTCGCTCGGCGCGACAAAACCCGGCCCGCCCAGCACATACCGCGGCACAATCGAGAACCCTGCCGCCGACACCGCAGCCTTTTTCATAAACGCACGTCGTGTCACGCCCGTTCCTGTTGTCATTGTCCTCCCCCTTTCATCATCATTATTCTGGGCGAAAAAATGAATCCTCGGCAGTGTATACCGTGCTGCGGCAACTCGTCAAATGGATTTCCCCCGGATGATTCGGACGGTTGAAAACCATCAAAAATTTTACGGTGTCAAGTTTGACTCGACGCGAATCCCCCTCTTTTCGCATACTGTAGTTTTTCACATTACCAGGTTCTGACCTTAAATCTGTGCAAGGGAGAAAGATCGGCAATGAACAAATCCGCTTCCATTTTTCTGGCTGGCGTCACGACCGGGCTGCTGAGCGCCTGTATTCTGGGCGCGTTTGTGATCCGGCCCAAAGCCTCGGCCGGCCCGAACGCCGGCGGGCGCGGCATCGTGCTCAAGCTGGCCCACGGGCTTGACGAGTCGCACCCGGTCCATCTGGCGATGATCCTGATGAAGCGGCGCCTGGAGGATCTGACCGGCGGCAAGGCTACCATCGACCTCTACTCCGGCGGCGTGCTGGGCGGCGAGACCGACTGTCTGGAACAGGTGCAGAAGGGCGAGCTGGCCATGACCAAGGTCTCCACCGCCGCGCTCGAAGCCTTCATCCCCGAGATGAAGGTCTTCAGCATTCCTTTCGTGTTCCGCGACGAGACCCACTTCTGGAACACCCTGCACAGCGGCGTCGGCAAGGCGCTGCTCGCGAAAGGCGCCGCGCGGAACTTCCGGGGGCTCTGCTACTACGATTCGGGCGACCGCAACTTCTACTCCACCAAGAAGCCCATCCGGTCGGCCGACGACGTCAAGGGCATGAAGGTGCGCGTGATGAACAGCCGCACCGCCATGGACATGATCAACGCGCTGGGCGGCAGCCCCTGCCCGATCACGTGGGGCGAGCTTTACACCGCGCTGGCGCAGGGCACCGTCGACGCCGCCGAGAACAATCCGCCCTCCTTCGACACCTCGCGCCACTACGAGGTCTGCAAGTACTTCACCTTCTCGGCGCACCAGCGCATCCCCGACATGGTGATCGTCAGCATCAAGACCTGGGACGCGCTCCCGCAGGACGTGCGCGCGGCGCTGCAGCAGGCCGCCGACGAGTCCGAGGCCTACCAGCGCGAACTCTGGAAAGAGAAGACCGCGCAGTCCCTGGCGCTCGCGAAGGAGAAGGGCGTGGAACTCATCACGCCGGAACTCGACGGGTTCCGCAAGGCCTGCGCCGGCATCATCCGGCAGAAGGATTACGCCGAGATCGTCCCGATCTACAACGCGATCCAGGAGGTGAAGTGATGGCCGCCCTGCAGAACACGCGGCACGGACTGGTCCGCGCGCTGGAGGTGCTTATCATAGCGATGGTGGCCCTGCTGACGCTCACCGTCCTCTGGGGCGTTTTCACGCGCTTCGTGATGGGCCGTCAGGCTGAGTACACCGACGAGCTGGCGCGCCTGCTGCTGGTCTGGGTCTCCATGATCGGCGCGGCGCTCGCCTTCGGCGAAAAGGCGCATCTCGGCGTCGATTTCTTCGTCAACCATCTTCATCCGGAGGCGCGCAAAACGCTCAGCGTCGCGGTGCAGGTGATCATCGTCGCGCTGGCGTTCACGGTCTTCATCGCGGGCGGCTGGAGTCTGGCCATGGCGCAGATGGGGCAGGAGCTGCCGACGCTGCGGCCGCTGACGCGCGGCATGGTCTATCTCTCGCTGCCGGTCGCGGGCGGTTTCATCGCCCTGTTCGCGCTGGAAAACCTCGTCGCCATTCTGAGAACCCCCGCCGACCGGCTCGGCGCGCAAACCCAGTCGGAGGGCTGAACCCATGGCCGGCATCATCCTGATCCTGACGGTATCCTTCTTCGTCCTGCTGCTGATGAACGCGCCGGTCGCGGTCGCGATCGCGGTCTCGTCGCTGCTGGCGATCCTGGCCAACGGCGGCGACGCGGCCTACACGGTGGCGCAGCGCATGGCCAACGGCGTGGACAGCTTCCCGCTGCTGGCGATCCCCTTCTTCGTCTTCTCCGGCTACCTGATGGGGCGCGGCGGCCTGGCGCGCCGCCTGATCGACTTCGCGGCGCTGGCGGTCGGGTGCCTGCCCGGCGGGCTCGGCTACGTCAACACCCTCACCTGCATGCTGTTCGGCTCGATCTCCGGCTCGGCGGCCGCGGCGGTCTCCTCGATCGGCGGCTTCATGATCCCTGAGATGAACCGCAAGGGGTACAACCGCGAGTTCAACGTGGCCGTGACCGCCACCGCGGCGACCACCGGGCTGCTGATCCCGCCGTCGAACGCGATGATCGTCTACTCGGTGTCTGCGGGCTCGGTGTCGATCGCGGCGATGTTCATGGCCGGCATCCTGCCGGGCATCCTCGTGGGGCTCTGCATCATGGTTGCGGCGGCGGTGGTCTCGATCCGCAACGGGTACGGCAAGTCGGTTCCCGGTGCGGATGACGAGCCGCGCCGGCATCCATTGCTCGTCTGCTGGCGCGCCGTCCCCAGCCTGCTGATGATGGTCCTGATCATCGGCGGCATCCTGATGGGCGTCTTCACGGCCACCGAGGCCGCAGCCATCGCCGTCGCCTACGCCTTCCTGCTGTGCGTGGTGATCTACCGCGAGATTCCCTGGAAGGACCTGCCGGGCATCTGCCTGCAGACCGGCATCACCACGGCGGTCGTGATGCTGCTGATCGGCGCCTCCAGCGCGATGTCGTGGATCATGACCGTGGCCAACATCCCGCAGACCGTCTCGTCCGCGCTGATGGGGCTCTCGGAGAACCCGGTCGTCATCCTGCTCACGATCAACGCGCTGCTGCTGGTGGTCGGGATGTTCATGGACATGACGCCCGCCATTCTGATCTTTACGCCGATCCTGCTGCCGGTGGTGCGCCAGCTCGGGCTATCGGACATCCACTTCGGTATCATCCTGATCGCCAACCTCTGCATCGGCCTCTGCACGCCGCCGGTGGGCACCTGCCTCTTCATCGGCTGCGGCGTCGGAAAGACGACCATCGCCAAGGTGACCGTCAAGGCGCTGCCCTTCTTCCTGGCGATACTGGTCGCGCTGATGCTGATCACCTTCGTCCCGTGGTTCTCGACGGCCGTGCCTAAGGCCTGCGGACTGCTGAAATAAGTTTACCGGTCATTGCTTTTTCCGGCCGCACGGTGTTGGCGGGCCGAGGGGCCGGCGTCTTGACAGACGCCGGCCCCGGCACTTTAGCCTACAATTAATTTGTAAATGACAAGCACCACCATGATGGCAAGAACGACCAAAACAAATGCGTGTTGTTGTGTCAAACACGCTCCGTTTCCGCCATATGGCTGATGACGCACGGAGGATCCGTTTTCATGGCAATTCCCGACCGCCCGTGTTGCGCACAAAAGCGGTCTTCTGTGATTTCTCTTTGTTGCGGAGCATTCTGCATCCGCACTTTGTGACATGAAATTTTTCCGGCTCGCCAAGGACCCGCCTTCGTATCTGGCGGAAGGTTATCTGACGCCATCGGGTGCTCGTATGCCGGGGCATGAAGTCAAAATCATCGGCGGACTGCCGTACGGACTGGGCCAGGCGTTGATGATCGGCGTTTGACTGGTGCTGCTCTATCTGGCGATCGTGAAGGAGTTCGAGCCGCTGCTCCTGCTGCCGATCGGGTTCGGCGGACTGCTGGCCAACATGCCGTTCGCGAATGTCACCGCGCCGCCGCTCGTGGACGCAGCTACAAAACTCGTGGTGGAGCCCGGCGGGTTCCTCTACTACTTCTTCGAGTTCGGCGTCAGCACCGGTCTCTTCCCGATCATGATCTTCATGGGCGTGGGCGCGATGACCGACTTCGGCCCGCTGATCGGTTCGGCCGGTGTCTCGGCAGTGCCGATGGCGGCGCGCGTCTCGAACAAGGTGGGCCTGGAGTCCGATCCGGCCAACTATCTGCTGATGCACGCCATGGGGCCGAACGTGGCCGGCGTGATCGGCTCGGCGGTGGTCGCGGGCGTTCTTTACACGCTCTGCAAGTAGTCAGCTTTTCACACGAGAAAGCGAAGTATATAGAGAGGGCCCGCCAGGCCCTCTCTTCTTTGTTATTCGCTCTTTTTCCAGCGCAACAGCCGCACCGTGTTGGTGGACAGAGGCGACAATGGCTCGACATGCTCTCGTCCCGGCTCAGCGGCTGAATCCAACGTATACCCCGGCACCGTCAGCGTGAATGGCGTTGTGTCCTGAGACAGGTTCCAGACGATCACGCCGAACCTGTCACTCGTCACGAAGCCCTTGGCCACGAGATCTCGCCCGGTCAAAGTGAAACCTTCGTTATCCACATATCGACCGTACCTGAAGAACGCGGCGTTTTGGCGCTGGAACTCAAGCGCCTCTTTCAGATAGCGCGTGGCTTCAGCGGGTGGCGTGGCCTTCATCATCGCCACATCCGGCTTGTTGATCACATGCGCATAATCGGCCACGTCCGGCACGCGGTCCTCCAGCAGATAGGTCACATCGGGGCCATAACGCGATTCAAGCTCGAAGTGTAACCCGTACAAGCAGGTGTAGTTCACCATGTCGCGATCTGACATGGGGGTCGGCACACGCACCGTGCTCATCACTTCCGGAAAGGTCATGCGATACAGTTCGGGGAAAGGATCCGAGATCCGGCTGGCGCGCAGGCGCACTAACATTTCGGATGAGGATGCGTAAAACATGCCCAACTCGCAACCATGGAACAGCGAAATCGCGTCCAGCGCGCAATCGTACAGTCCCTCGGTCATCACAATGAACTCGGGATTGATCCGGCGCATATGATCGGCGATGCGCCGCAGAAAGGCAGGCCGCTCGGTCTCATGCACCATGCAGGGCACCGGATGCCCATGGCCCTCGCCATAACAGGCCATGGGCGACATCATCGCCAACTGGTCGTAGAGGATACCGTCCGCCCCCAACTCATTGGCTTGTATGGCCAAAGCCAACATACGGTCATACCACGTCTGCGCGTAAAGGCAGCCGAGATCAAAACGGTATTTTGGGATATTGGTGTACTTATGGTAAGTATGCTGATAGGTCTCTCCATCACGCCGGGTAATAGCGATATCTTTGCCGACCGTACGCCAAAACTCGGTGGCCTCGCGTTCCTGAAGCTGGCCGTTGGCGTAGATGATCGTGCGCTTACCGCGCCGCTTCGCTTCCTTCAAGCTTTTCTTCAACGCCTCGGAACCCCCCATCTCGGCGCAGGGATGGTAGTCTGGGTACAAATGGTCGTGCCCGCCATGTGCCCAGCCGAACAGGCCGAGAATGTCCAAGCCGCGGGCATCCGCCACATCGCACAGTCTGTCCAGCGAGGTGTAGGGCCACATGATCTCGCCATTCTGCTGCTTCAGGATGCAGAGCAACCAGCCCGAGGCCTCGCGTACCCATGCCGGCACGTCGCGCAGTGTGCGGTCCGAATCAAACCACGCACGATAAAGCCGTGCCGCCACATGCCATGACCCCACATAGGGCTGAATCACCACCGGCGGCAACGTCACACGCTCACCGCCATGGCAGAAGAAGTCGTGACGCACCGCCATGCCCAAGTGTTTGGAAGCGGGATCATAACGCAGACTCAGACGCTTGGCGCGGTGCAGCGGATCATGGCTGCCGACATAGAGGCCGCCCTCGCTCCCTGCGAGGGCAAACCACTGCATGGTGCCGCGCGCACCTGGATAAGCGACGCTTGTTTCATAGCCGTTACCCAGGCGCTGCCACTTTTTCTGCTTTTCATCAAGAGCCGGAACACGATTGATCCGTTTGCCAAACCCCTCGGGGATCAGTGCGGGATAGTCGGACAGATCCGCAGCGATCCCGTTCAGCACCGGGCCCGTGAAACCGGTCAGCAACCAGCCGCGCGCCGCGTTCGTGACCGACCCCGACACCGTGAACCCATCGCCAGACGCGCGGATCTCCAGCACGAGCCCGATCTTAAAGACGCGCTGGCCGTCCGTCAGCGTGTCGTAGGTCAGCCGCAGGCCATCCGGCAGCGTGTCGCAACGCACCGTTTTTTGCTGCCGATCGGTCATCACCAAGCTCTGACCCTGCGTGGGCGGTATCGCATCCGGCTCCAGCGTCAACGCCCAGAACGGCTCACCGGTGGCCCGACTCGCCGGGCACACCACCACCGACGGTACCAGACTAAGTCCGTTGGTGCCGACCCACAGCGTGCCTTTGCCTGCTACGACAGCATCACCGTCGTCCGCGAAAAGCCCGAACGCCCACATACCCGCCAGACATCCTGCAATCAGTCGCTGCATGACCTTCTTTCCCCTTGTCGTTCAAACGCTCAATATCGTCGTCTTCAGTGTAGGATTATACGTGAACGATCTCAACCTCGATTATCCGAACTGGATACTCGATTTTCCGAACGATCCGTCAAGCGCGTGATTGATCGAAGCCAGACACGCATAAGCACCGTACCTCCCTGTTGCTCGCGCATAACTTGGGCTTGACCGTTGAGCGGCCCAGACGCATACGCTAAACCGCTTCCGGCCGGGACGAACCGCCGGGCCGTCCCCGGCGGTCTCGGCGAGACCGCCCTGCCAATATCGCGCTGACTCGCGTGCTGACTTTCAAAGGACGGGTACGGAGCCCCGCGTTCCCAAGTTATGCTTCGCATCGAACACGCGCTCCACTTGGATCCCCCTGCCACTGACCGATTACGCCGATTGACGTTTGGCGTTTACGATACATCGTAGGCCGTCTATACTGTGGCCATGGTTAAGCAACGGTCACGAGTCAAGAAGGTTACCCGCCATAAGATCCCACAGGTCGCGATCCTGCTGGAGTCGTCGCACGAAATCTCGCGCGGCATGATCCGCGGCATTCTGGCGTACGTGCGTCTTTACGGCCCGTGGGCCCTGCATCTCGAATCCGGCGGCTGGAGCGACCAGAAACTGCCGGATCTGAATGTGTGGCACGGCAACGGCATCATCGCCCGTGTGCCCTCGTCCAAAGTGGCTGCCGACGTGGCGGCGGCCCGTCTGCCCACCGTCCTGATCGACCCCATCGACGATTATCTGGATCCCAAGCATCCGCTCTCCCGTTACAGCCGCATCGAGTGCGACTCGGCTGAAGTCGCCCGCCTGGCCGCCGATTACTATCTGGCCAGCGGCTTCACGCGCTTCGCCTTTGTGGGCGAACCGTCAGACGTCAACTGGTCGCGCCGTCGCCAGGCGGCGTTCGTCCGGCGGCTCGACGAAACCGGGCATTCTTGCGCGATTTATCCGTCGCCGAACGAGGCCGAACGCGACAACTGGGAGATCGAGCGCCTGCGAATGAGCCGCTGGTTACGCAAACTACCCAAACCGATCGCCGTCTTCGCGGCCAATGACGCGCGCGGACGGCAGGTGTTAAACGCCTGTCTGGCTGCTGACTTGCCAGTGCCCTATGAGATCGCCGTACTGGGCGTGAACAACGATGTCATGATCTGCGAAACCAGCCTGCCACCGCTTTCCAGCGTCGCGGTAGACATGGAGCAGGCCGGTTATGCGGCGGCCGAGTTACTGGATCACCTGATGCGCAAGACCCAGAGAGGACAGCAGTGCGTGCTCTTCAAACCGCAGGAGGTGGTGGCACGCGCCTCGACACAGCGCCTGCAGGTCAACGACCGTCTGGTGATCCGTGCGCTGGAATACATCCGTATCAACGCGGGACTGAACATCCGCGTGTCTGATGTGGCGAGTCACGTCGGCGTGACACCGCGCTGGCTGGAGAAGCGGTTCGCGCATACGCTGGCACGCTCAGTGATGGACGAGATCCAGCGCGTGCGCATGGACACCGTCAACTCGCTGGTCACTAAATCAGACCTCTCGTTCGCGGAAATCGCACGCCGCTGCGGCTTCACCAGCGCCAACCACCTCGGTGTGCTTTTCCGCCAGACCTTCGGCACGACCATGAGCGAGTTCCGCCAGCAGAAAGGCCGGTAGAGCGCATCGCCATCGAACCGCCCGAGGTCGCGGCATGTCCCAGAGAATGGCGCCTGATCGGCTCCGAGGAGACCGTCAGGCTCGACGTGTAGCCGATGCGCTTCAGGAAGGTCGTGACCGAGCGGCGCAAGTACGTGCGCCGTTCCGGCGGCGATGCGCCCGTCGCCGCGCCCGAGCGCATCTGCGCCGGCAAGTTCGCCGACCACCTCCCGCTATACCGCCAGGAACAGATCTATGCGCGTGAGGGCGTCGTCCTTTCACGCAAGACGATGTGTGGCTGGGTCTGGCGCACGGCGGACTGGCTGTGGATCATTTATGAGGCGATAGGCGCGGAGAATCTGTCAAACGACTATATGCAGGCGGACGAGACTCCGGTCAGGCACATCTGTCCCGGTCATAGCCAAACCAGAGCCGGGCACCTGTGGGTTTATCCCGCCCCCGGCAGGGGAGTGTTTTTCGAATGGCATGCGGAGACTAATTACCGAATCCAGCGAAACTCTGCTCGTTCCGATTGACTGTCGCGCGTAGCGAATCCGAAAATTCGCTACGCGCAATTTGCATTCGTTACTTCAGCAACATGAGTGCGCCGCCCTGCGTGGTCATGATCAAGTCGTTACCGCTCTTACGCAGTTTCCACTTCTTGTTGGTGAAGCCCGAGACAGTCGCCGTGCCGGTCAGCCCGCCCTCGGCACGGAGGATGACGTATTCGCGTGCGGACGGCGCTTCAGATATCTCGTCGGACGGCACCACCGTCAGGCCCGTCACGTCGAGTGCACCGGGGCAGGTGACAAAGTCGTGAACACCACTGTCCGCCGTCAGTGACAGCACTGTCCCGTCGCCGCTATCCTCCAGCAGGACGAAGTTCTCCACCGCCGAATACGCGCCGCGTCCGAGCGGGTCATAGGTGAGACCGCCCAGACCGTCAGCGGGGCCGACGTTGCCCGTGCCGTCGCCGTAGCGCACCTCGATGGCGTGCGGGCCGGGCGTCATCACCCAGTCTTGGTACTGAACGCCGGCGGAGAGTTTCACGTTGCGCACGAGCAGTCCGTCGAGCCACAGCGCCACGTCGTCATCGAAGGTGAAGCGCCAGGTCCACGTCACGTTGGTCGTCGAGTTGACCCACAGCGTGCCGGTGTACACCCAGGTGTGATAGCTGCCGTTCCAAAGGCCGCCCGCATATGTGCTGTTCGCGGCTTTGGCGCCGTTGCCGGCGCGGGTGGTGAGCTGCACCGACGTCTTGGGATTAGGCGTGACGATATCCCAGAAGTCGTCGGCGCCGGTGCCTTTGAGCATCCCCTCCCACAGGCCGGGAACGTGGGTGAATGTGTCATGGATCGTGAGGCGGTAGGTCGCGCCGTCCAGCGAGCCGCCGGAGATGGACATCGTGCCGGTGCGGGCGTCACCGGCGGGTGACAGCACGCTATCCATGCCGCCCGCGCTGTTGAGAACCGCGCCTCCACCGACGATGTTGACACCCTCACGGGGGATGCCGCCCAGGTCGAGCGCCGCGCCCCCGGTGACCTCGACGGTCACGCCGTCGAGCACCCCCGCGTCACCGTCGTGCGGCGTGAGCGTCAGCAGCGAGCCGTCGCCGGGATCCTGGAGCTTGACGAAGTTGGCGAGAACCGCCGCGCCTCGTCCCTGCCAGTCGATTCCGAGGGCGATGTCCTGCGGCCAACCGACGGTCTCCCCATTCTCGGACGGCCCCGCACCACCCGCGCTTTGTCCGAAACGAATCTCGAGGCTGTGCGAACCCGGCGCGAGGGTGAGCTGCAGCAAGCCGATAATGTTCCATGCGTTACCGCGGGTAACCGGAATAAGCGTACCGTCGAGGAACAAGTCGATGGTGTCGTCGAAGTTTTTATAAAGCGTCAGGTTGGTCGTGACGGACGAGCGGTTCCAGATATAGCCGGAGTAGCACTCGGTCAGGTTGGTCGGCCACCCCTGTCCGGCCGTCCAGCGCGCGCCGTTGTCCAGCCGTGTCTTGGAGTTAGCCTGATCGGTTGCGAGCACCACTGCGGTTTTTGGATTGGGCTCGGTCAGGTTACGTGCCGCGCTTGACAACCCACCGTGATCGATGGTGCCCTGATAGAGGCCAGGCTCGCGCGGCGGCAACAGCAGTGTGCCTTCAGCCACGCGCACCACCTCGTCCGGTTCACCCGAATCGGGCAGGTTCACGGTAAAGACCGAGCCGTCGCCGGGATCAACGAGCAAGGTATAATTCGCGTAGACCTGCTCATTACGGCCCAGCTTATCCACGGAGAGCCCACGCACAGCGGGCGTCCACCACACACTCGCCGGGTCGGTCGTGACACCCGCCGTTCCGCCCACGCCGCCGCTGCCCTGCCCGAAACGGGCCTCGAAACGGTGCGGGCCGGGCGTGAGCGTGACGTTGGTCTTCACGACCGTGTTCCAGCCGGTATGGTAGATAATATTCGTGCCGTCGAGGGTGAGCTGCAGAGAATCGTCGAACGCCTTGAGGAACGTCCAGGTCACATTGGTGGCGGCACGGTTCCACAGGTAACCGGTATAGATGTAGGTGGTGTTGTTGCGCCACTCTTTGCCGTTGAGGAAAACCGGATCGCCGGAGACACTGACACCGTTCGCGGCGACGGTGGTAAGCTCGATCGCCGTGCGGGGGTTGGGGGCGTTGGTGTTGAACGCGCCGTCGACGCGGCCCTCGTAGAGGCCGGGGATGAGCGCCGTGGGAACCCGCGCGAGCTCGGCGTGCGCGTCCCAGACAGCGGTGTCCGCGCCGGTCTTGACGATGGAGGCCGCGACGATCCTGCCGTTGATGACCGCACCGGTGCCGGAAACGATGACGCTCTTGTTGGTGACCGTGTAGCCGCCGAGGTCAAGCGTGCCGTCACCGATCACGATACCGGTGGCCGGGAGCGCCTGCGGATGGGCGATCCTCAGGACGCCACCCTCGACACGGGTCACGCCCCCATAGGTGTTTGGCACGTTCAGAATCAAGGTGCCGGAACCGCGTTTCGTGAGACCGCCGGTGGAGGGGGCACCGCTGATCGTCACGGCGCCGACCGCCGCGCCGCTGCCGCCGCCGCCGAGAAGCGTGACGTTCGGGGCGCTGGTGTACCCCTGCCCCGGACTGGTGACCTCGATGGCGGTGACCGCACCGGTCTCACGGTCGATACGCGCAAACGCGGTGGCGTTCGACCCGCCGCCGCCGGTGATGCTGACGTGAGGCGGCATGATGTAGCCGGAGCCGCCGGACGTCACGGAAATAGCCGTAACGCCTGCACCGATGGCCGCGGCGAGCGGCACGTCGAGGGTGCGCACCACGCGCTCACCGATCTCGATGATCGCACCGCCCGCATAGACGTAAGCGTTCAGCGGGAGCGCCGCATTGTCCGACGATATCAGCTTGGCGTTGCCCGCGTTGTTGGTGACGCAGAGGGTGCCGCCGTTAAAGTTGACGGCACAGTTCGCGTTCTTGTTGAGGCGGCGCAGATAGGTGGTGGTGAGCCTGCCGCCGTTGAGGTTGAGGATCGCGGTGGCGGTGGGAGAACCGTCCGCGCGGTTGCCGAAGAGGACTTCCGCGGCGGTCGTCACGTCGGCGGTGCCGGTGACGGTCGCCACAGCGGTGCCGCCGGCAAGGTTTTCCCCTGCCTCGCCATTGTTGTTGTAGTTATCGAGCAGCTCGAGCTGCGAGATGGTCGCGGTGCCGCCCTCGAAGTGGGCGATGCCGACGCCGCCGCGCGAGAACGCGAACGTGCCGCCGTAACCGTTGCTGAACGTGAGCCGGCCGCCGGTCTGGCGGAAGATGCCGATGCTCTTCTGGCTGTTGCGCATCACGCCGAACTGGGTGCCGCCGTTGATGGCCAGATGCCCGCCGTCCAGCTGGTACAGCCCGCAGCCGTACATGCCGACCATGCCGTCGTTGTTGTTGCCGGCGGGGCTGTTCCAGAGGCTGTCGCCGGACTGGTAGACCGCGGCGACGGTGTTGCTGTCGGCGAGATCCGTGCCGCCGACCAGAATCTTGCCGCGCACGAAGGCGTTGCCGGTGACGTTCATCACGGCCTTGCAGCCGGCATGCGCGCCGACAACGATGCCGGGGTGCTTCTGGCCCGAACCGAGGTCGGTGCTGAGGAACTGCGCGTTCCCGCCGATGTTGAGGACGGTGTCCGCGCCCGTGCCGTCGCCGTGGTAAAAGCCGCGGTTGCCAATGTCAAAGATCGCGCTGTTGGTTAGGGTGAGCGTGCCGGCGTAAGTGCGGGCGTGGCCGGAGAGCAGCCATTCGCCGTCCAGCACCAGCTCGCCCGCGCCGTGCTTGTCGACCTGGCCGAGGAACGGCGCGCCGATATTGGCGTTCACGCAGACCGTCTCCTCCGCCGCGACCTCGAGCTGGAGGCGGTTGTTGGCGATACCGAACCTGCCGCTCATGGCGAGTGACTCGATCGCGCCGCTCGCCCACGTCATCGGATAAACGCGCACCGCGCTCTCGCCCATCAACGTGAGGTTGGCGACGTCCGGCAGCGAGCCGGGATATTTCAGGCCGAGCACCGCGTTGGTCACGCTCACCGGCCCGGCGAAGGTGTTGGCGGGGTGCGAGAGCAGGTTGAGTGCAAACATGCCGCCGTTGGAGACGGACAGGCCGCCGTCACCGGCGAGATGGCCGGTGAGATTCTTGCCGTAGCCGCCGTTCGCCGTGAGGTGGAGCGTGCCGTTCAGGACGATGTCCGAGGTGAGCACGTTCTTGTTGGTCGCGGCGTCGGTGCCGGTGGACATGATGGCCGCGCCGTCGGCGGGGATGATGCCCCAGTTGAGGGGCGCGGTCAGCGTGTTCAGGCCGAGCGAGCCGCCGGGGGCGATCAGCACCTCCTGCGCAGGGGTGTTCGGCGACACGACGGCCCCCGACTCGACCGAGAGCATCCCCTGCCGGATGTCGAACACGGTGCCCGCCGGGGCGTTGGAGATGTTGCTGGCGGCAAAGACAAGATTAAAGGTGCCGGTTTTTGCGAGGGTATGCCCGGCGAGGTCGAGCGTCGCGTTCGGGCTGCGAATGTCCCAACGCCCGGCACCGCCAAACAAGGCGTCATCTGCCAGCGTAAGAACCGTATTCTGGAAAATATTCTGCTGATTGAGGCTGGTATTGATGATGGCGCCCTGGCCTTCGGCACCCGCGCCGGAGACGGTGACGCGGTTGGGCAGGGTGAGCGCGTTCGCGGCGGCGCCGCCGAGGTCGAGCGTGCCGCCGCCCGAGATCACGAGATCGCCCGTGCCCAGCGCGGCGCTGTTGCCGATCCGCAGGACGCCGCCCGTGACGAGGGTGCCGCCCGCGTAGGTGCTGGCGTTGGCGGAGGGCAACGAGAGCATGCCTTTGCCGCCCTTGACCAGCGCGCCCGCGCCGGTGACGAGGCCCAGCGTGTCCAGCGTCCCCGCCGGCGTGTTGACGATGAGCGCGCCGGCCCCGATGCGCACGGGGCCGGTGACCGTGGCGCCGCCCGCGAGCGTGACATCGCCCGCGCCTTCCTTATCCAGCCCGACGGCGTTGTAGTCCGGCGGGACGACCGCCGCGTTGACGGTGAGCGGCGCGTCGGAATCATTGCGCAGGGTGAGCGTCGTGCTGACGGTGTCGGAGGCGGGTTTGGCCTGCTGCCACTTGGCGGCGAGGTAGGCCTCGACCGTCTGGCGTTCGGTGTCGTTCAAGGTACGGCCGAAGAACAGCACCTCACCGATCTGGCCCCGGTAGTTGTCGGAAACGGAGCCGTTGCGGTGGCCAAGATGGAGCGGCGTGGCGGTGGTCGCGAGAACACCACCGTTCTTGGCACCCTTTGTTGAGACGCCGTCCGCGAAGCCCTGGAAGGTGTCGCTGTTACCGTCCACGCCGTTCAGCATGGTCAGGACGACCGGCGTGGCCCCGGGCTTGACCGGTTCGTCGATGTCGTTGCTGTAGGTGCCGAAACGCGTGTAATCGTTGCGCAGATAAGGCTCGAAGGCGTTACGTGTGCTGCCGGCGCCTATCGAGACGATCATTTCCTTGCCCGCGTCGCGGGCGAGGACGCAGACGATGGTGCGCGGCGCGTTGCCGGACACGCCGCAGTTGGCGAGGCTCTGGAGGCCCTGCGAGGTCACGGCGATCCGGATCATCGGCAGCGCGGCGTGGGAGTCCGCGCCCGTGGCATAGAGTGGCGCGGTGAAGCCGGGACGGACGATGGCGTTCAAAGCGGCTCCGGCGGTGCCCTTGTTGACAAGGCCAGTGACAACGCCGAAGTAAACCTGAACGGCAGCGGCATCCGAGGGGTCGTACCAGATGGTCGGCGCCAGCGCGGCCACTGCGGAGCTTGTCGGGGGATGACGGGCGCGGCGAACTCCGTCACGGGCGGCAGGAACACGCCGTCACGGGGAAGGGCACCGATGGTGAGCGCGGCCGCGCCGGAGGCGATCGCAAGCTCACCGGCATAGAGTGTTTTCCCGGCCGTGCTCACGGTCGCGGCATCCCCCGCGACCGTCTGCGTCAGGCTGTAGAGCCGTGTGGGGTCGGCAGACAGCGCGATGTCCGCCCCCGTGCCGACGCTGTCGATGACCGCCTGGATATCCGCGCCGTCCGGCAAAACGCTGCCTTTGGTGGCGAGGGAGGCCGAGGTGGCCGTTGCGGGCACGAGGCCGTTGACGGGATCGTAGGCGGCGGCCCCGCCATTGAGCGTGAGCCAAGGGCCGACGACGCCGGAGGGGAGGCTCTTGAGGAAGATGCGGTTGGCGAGCGAGCCGGCGACGTTGAGGGCGGAAAAGGTCACGGCCGAGGAGGTCGCGGCCCGGGCGACGGTCACTGCGGCGGCGCCGAATCCGTTGACCGGCGGCAGCGTCACGGCGTAGCCGTCCGTGGCTGAGGGATTGATCGCGAGTGTCGCACCGGTATTCACGATAATGGCAGAGGCCCTGCCGAAGGCATTGGTTGTGGCATCCAGCCCGAGGGCACCCGCATTGACCGTGAGGGTCCCGGAGAAGGTGTTGCTGCCGTCCAGCACCCATGTGCCCGAGCCTTCTTTGATGACCGAAAGGGCATTGGTGCCATTCTGGGAGATGGGGCCACTAATACGGGCTTCTGCCGCCGATGCGTCGCCGTCCAGCGTGAGTGTAACAGCGCTGGACGGCGTGCTGCGAACGGGCCCAGTGAAGACCAGCGGGCCGCTACCGGCCTGCACGAAGCGCGTGGGGTTGCCGTTGAGGCGGTAGTCACGGTCGGTGCTGTCGCCGGAGCCGGTGTAGATGAGGCGGTGCTGGGGGCCGCCGCTGAGGCCAACATAGGATCCCGCGCCAAGGGAGGAGGGTTGGCCCGCGTCCGCAAGCTTGACCACGGCGTATTGCATCCCGCCGGCGAGCGCGTTGTTGAAGGTGTAGTCGTTGGCGGCATTGCCCAGAACGATGAGACCACCGGGGTGATCCGCTGTCGCGCGCCAGCCCTCGAAACCCGTCGCGCCGGTGATCGTGGCGTTGATCGTGAGGGTGAACCCCGCGTTCGCCCCGTTGTCGAGGTGGTTGTCGCTCGTCGCGTTGCCCGCCGTGGACATCGTCAGCATGCCGGGCCCGTCGACCGTGAGGTTGGCCGTCCGCGACGGTGATGACCGGATCGACCGGCCCGGTGACCAGCATGGATTTGATGGTGGTGTTGGCGGAGACCGTCACCCCGCTGGGCACGTCGTTGGCGAAAACCGCGACGTCCGCCGCCGCCGGCACGGAGCCGCCCGACCAGTTGGCGCCGTTCGACCACAGACCGTCACCGCCCGCCCCTGTCCATATCACGTCCGCCGCGAGGCCGGCTCCGGATAAAAAGGCACAAGCGAGAAAGGAACACACCGTCATTACCGTTACGTTCATCGTGGCTCTCCTTGCACTATCTGCGTTCAACGCCAAAATCATTTTCAAACCGCATCGACGTTCATTCATGCCCAAGGCTTGGCGCTAAACCAAGACATGCTCAGAGCGTATACAGATTAACGGCAAGAAGTCAAGCAGAAAAAGCAATCGCCAGGGACATCGTTTCCATGTGAAGGGATTTTGACGGGTAAGCATGCGTAATGTCATTGTCCTGCTTTCTCGGCAGTCATCGGTGAAGGCGCCAAGGTTGCCGTCTTTACTCCTTGCGTTGAAGAAGAGAAGCGCGGCACGGGCGACCGCGAGATTGCCGACGATGGCCCTGTCGCGGCTGCGCGTCTTGTCTTCCAGCAGTGTGGAGTCCCTGCGGTTGTGGTTGCGGGACTCTATCCCCCAGTGGTCCCGTATGTGTGCGGCCCACTGGCCGGCCGTGCGTCGGCGCGGCTCAAGGGTGCACAGGTGCCAGGCCGTTTCGGCGGATGTCTGGCCGGTCTTGTGCACGGTGCGCTCCCTGTCGGTCTTGAGCAGCGTGAGCGCGCCGAAGAGGCCCACGCCGGCCGGTTCCGACAGCTCGTAGACATATGTGCGGCGGGTCTCTGTCCGCCCGTGGGCTTTCTCCGTCACGGACGCCGTGCAAAAAGGGGGGCGCGGCGGTCGGCGACGCTTTCGCAAGCGGCCAGGATCGACTTCTGGTTGCCCTTGACCTGGACGAGCGCCTCGCCGCCGGACATTGTGATCTCGCGGACGGTCTCCTGCTGGCAGTGCAGCGCGTCGGCGGAGACAAGCGCGTCCGAGAGGCCCGACTGCCGGATCAGGCGTCGGGCGACCGCCATCTCGCACTTTTGCCCCCACCCTCCTTCTGAGACGCTGCGGCCATCGCCACGGGCACGCCGCTTTCGGCGTCCGCCAGCGAGACCACGCCGGTCACGTCCCGGATGAACTTGCCGTCCAGCGCGAGCTGGCGCGGGAGAGATCCCTCGCGGGATATGATCCACGCGCCCATGACGGCCGCGAAGTCGTCCGGATCTAGTTTCTTGAGCAGGTTGTAGAAAGCGCTGTAGCTGGGCGTCTTGCGGTAGTTGCCGCCGCCCTTGCGGTCAAAGCGCGGCAGGCCGAGCGCGACGCGCTGCCGCTGCGTGAGCTTGCCGCAGTAGCGCACGATCGGCTTGAGATCCCTGTGCCCCGCCATCACGCCCATCGTCAGGAGCGTCAGCATCGCGCCGATGTGGAACCTGCGGTTACTCCCGCGCGGGTCGCGCACCCGGCAGAGCGCCTCGTGCAGGGACTCAACCAGCGGCTCCGGCAGCGGAAGGACGCCGCAGGCGTCGCTGTCCGCGCCCTTCCTGCATTCAGGGGGCAGTTCGGTCGCGCGCAGCGTCTCGCATGCGCCCTGCCGCAGCGGCTTGACCCAGAGCGCCTTGGGGCGGCCGTTGGGCACGTAGTAGTCCGCCGTCTGGCGCGAGCGCGAGAACCCCTTCGTCATCCCCAGCGGCGTCCAGCCCGCCGCGCGGTAGCACGTCCCGGCGGACGCCTCCATGTCGCAGAAGGTCTCCGCGATCAGCGGCTCGTACCCGAAGCTCGCCAGCCACAGCGCCGGCAGCTCGCGCGCCGCCAGCCCAAGAACCCGCGAGGCCAGGTTCGGCCGCTCGCCACGCCCCGCCAGCACCGTGAAACGGCGATTCTGCACCACCAGCTTCTGCCGGCCAGCCCGCAGGGAGGCCGTCCATCCGATATGGGCGTCCCTGTGCTTTAGGCGGTAGCAGGCCGAACCCCAGACCATAAGCGCGGCCCATTCGCCATCCTCCTCGGCCACCAGGCGCAGCGTGTCGCCGCCCGAGCGCGTCTCGCCCATGTAGTGGTATTCGCCCTCCAGCTTCTTGAAACGCCCCAGTTCGCTGCCGCGTATCTTCCTGATTGCCAGCATCCTGCACCGCCAGTTCTGTGACGCGGACAGAAACCGCGCCCTTCGCGGTTCTGCCACGCCGAAGCATAGGTAAGCAAAAAAGGCGGTTCGCGTTTAGCCAAAAGTCTTTATCAATAAAACAAAGCACGATAACCGCTTAAATGAAAATGCCCTGCAAGATCGCCTGTTTTTTAACGCGCATCCTTGACACGCCGTGCCACTCAATGGTATAAGGTCACTCGTTTTTCACGGTGCGGGCGCTTAGCTCAGTTGGTTAGAGCGCTACTTTCACACGGTAGAAGTCACAGGTTCGAATCCTGTAGCGCCCACCATTCAAAACAGGCCAAAATCATCAAAAACCCCGGCAATGATGGGGTTTTTTGCTTTTCTAACCCATTCTCGTTTCGCTCTCTTTAACAGCAAAGCCCCCACGACGTTCCCGAGCGTGACCGGCATCCAGCCGTTCACCGACTGGAACAGACTGATCGTAAGCGGCTGAACTTTGACCGTCTTGACGGCGACGCGTTAAACGATACATCACGGCGTTCTGCCAGCCGCCGCTCTCGGAGCCGAAGAACCGCCCGTTCTTTCTTTCCGATCGCGCTGGGCCGGATCGTGTTCTCGACGAGGCTGTTGTCGATCTCCACCTCCCCGTTGGCGCCGTCATTCTCTCTCGGGCTAACGTCAGCGGTGAGGCGGCGGCATCCCGTCGCCTCCACCGCGTTGTCGGGGCTTGTCTTCATCCAAATTGCTATCGCTATCGGGATCGGGATCGATTGGGTTTCCGCCGCAGGCCGATGTTTCTGCTCGCACTGGGTATCCTCTTCCGCCCAGCCGACTCAGCATCGCCGCCATGCGGTCCAGTTCATTCTTTCGTTCCTGGCTTTCGGCTTCGTCCAGCGCCATGGGTCCCGTGCGCACGATGGACGCCCTCCAGCCGCGCAGCGATCTCGTAGACCCACGCGGCGTCGCCGATCGCCAGCCGGAGGACATCCAATCTCTCGTGTCAGAGTGCCATTCGGTGTTCCTTCGATAGCGATAGCGATCCCGATTTCGATGGCCCCAACGAAAGCGTCACCGCATTGACGCCGTTGGCGCGGCAGAACGCCGCCTGCGTCATCCCGCTCCTGCCGTCTTTCCGCAGCAGTTTCCGGCGCTCGCGCTCCGCATACCGCTTGCGCCCCGTCTTCTCCGCCTTCACGATTTGTGTGTTCATGCCCGCGTTGTAGCACGGCCATCAAAAGGCGGCTAGGAGGTCAAAGTTAAGCCGCTTACCTGGGGATAGCGTCACTGCGGACTCGTCAGGTGCTTCGCAAGTTCATCGGGCGGCAGGGCGCTCGCCGCGTAGCGCATCGTGCCGGGCAGCGTGGCGGGATCGGCCAGCGGATTGCCGAAGAGATCAGTCCAGCGGATGGCGGGGTCCTGGATGAACGGCAACTTGGCCTCGCGTCCGCCGCACAGCACCGCGCAGCTTCCGCCGCGCCCTGCGAAGAGATAGGCGAAACGGTTCTCGCCCAGCGCGACTTTGCGCACGAACGGCTTGCCTTCCAGCGAGCGCGTGAGGTGGGCGTAGGCGGCCAGGCCCGGATGCGGATAGCCGTCCGCGCCCAGCAGTACCATGAAGCTCGGCGCGCGGGCGAGGGAGGAGTAGCCATGCGCCGTGTAGAGAAAGACCTTGGCCACCTTCTGCGCCAGGAGGCTGACCGTGTAGCGGCAGTTCTTCTCCGCCAAACCGACCGTATCCTCTTCCTGTTGCCAGGTGATGGCGTGTTTATACAGGCCGGTCATACGCTGCCCGCCTCCGGCGGAGCCTGTGCTGCCGCCCTGCCCCTCGCTCATGTAGATCGGCTTGCCGCCCGCGTTCGGGACCTTGTCGAAGATTTCGCCGACCGCATCCCGATAGGCCTGCGCCACGCTATCGTCCGCGAGGCACGTCGCGTTCTTGGTATAGAGGTGGAAGTCGATGATGTCGCACGCCTCCATGCCCCCGGCGGCCAGCACGCCCGCCGTCCACAGCCGACCGCCCCCACCTCCATAGGTATTGAACCCCGCGACCTTGATGGAAGGGTCCACCGCCTTCACGGCCCGGTAGGCACCGCGGCAAAGCTCAGCGAAATCGCGCTTCGCGTTATCCTTGCCGAAGAACTTTGCGTCCTGCCCTGATTCCCACCACCTGCCCCAGGGCTCGTTCCAGACGAAATATTCGTCGATCACCCCTTTGTAGCGCGTGACGAACGTTTTCACATAGGCGTTGAAGTCTTCGTTATTCTTCGGGCGCAGGAATTTCTCGAAATACCCCATGTACGTGCAGCCCAAGTCGCCGTAGTGCGAGGCCCACGCCGGCGCGGTTCCCAACTGCGCGAAAATCTTGATCCGGTTTTTGCGGTAACGCTGAATATCCTCGTCCATGAATGTCCACTGTCCCTTTTCCCGTTCAAGATTCCACCAGCCGCAGTACTCGGTGCCAGCGTCGTGCAGGCGAGCCCAGTTGATGCCGCAGGCCTTCATCATGCGGAGGGTCGGCTCAGAGGCGAGGAAGTGGCAGCCGAAGGGGGAGTCCGGCGCGTCCTGATCCCAGAAAACAGGACGCTCCAGCCGCGTCATCACGATCTCGTTATAGGGCGAGATGCGCCTGCCGTCGCGTTCCACCCACGCCTCGATCCGGAACTGGCCGAGCGGCCTGGCGGGAACGACGTCGAACCGCAGCGCGCCGTCAAAACGCTTCGCCCCGTCCGGTACGCGGAGATCCGCCAGCGGCACGCTCGTTCCGTAAAGATCCGCCACGCGGCTTTTCAGCACCGCACCGCCTGCCTCGCCCGTCACGCAGAAGCGCACCTCGGCGCATTCGTCCGCGAACTGGATGCGCGTCTCGGCGATCTCGGAGCGGCCCGGCGCGAGCGCGACCTCGCACGCGCGGTCCGCCAAGTCGGCGGCCGTCGAATCGGCGAACGCGCGCAAGGCATCCAGCCGGAAGGTTCCGCTGCCCGTGAAGCGCAGGCAGAAACAGAGCGCCTCGCCGGGCGGCACAAAGTTGAGCGTGGCCGTCTGCCAGCCGTTCGAAGGCACCAGCGCCTTGCCGGCCAGAGAACGACCTTCGTCCATCACTTCCACGCGGCACGCTCCGTCGCTCTGATACATGAACGTGATCGTATGGGGCTTGTCCGGCTGATTGGTTTGGAAGGGCTCGGAATACAGCGCGAAGCCCTGTGCGGATTTGATTGCGAGCGAAGGGAGGCCCCCTTCGCCGGGATGCGCGGCGTCCGCCCCGCAGGTGGCGGTGCGGCTGTCGCGGTCCATGTTCCAGCCGCAGGGCAGCCCCAGAGGGAAGCGGCTGTTGCGGAAGAAGTTCTTCACGGAGGCGTCCGGGCGCGGCACGGTGGCCGCGAGTTCCTCGTTGCCGAGGCGTGCCAGCTCCACTGAGGCGATGTCCGTGACGCCGCCGCCCGTGCAGAAGAAGATCGCCACGTTTGACGCGCAGCGTTCCCGTGTCTGAATGATGAAGCGGCGTTCCTTCCATGCGCCGGCGACCGGGAACTCGGCTTCGCCGAAACCGTGATAAGGCGCACCCACCTGCCGCAGGTTGAATTGGAGGGGAGCGGCCTGCGGCCGGGCTGTCACAACCAGCTCGAACACGCCCGGCAGCGCGATCTCGCCGCCGTCGATCGAGAACTGCACGGCCGCATCGACTTTCTCCGCATGGATCCGAAGAAACGCGCGCCCGTTCTCCGTGAGCCGCTCCGCGTGCGCCACGGAAGCGTTCCACGCGGCGAAATTTTCACGCACCCTCGGCGGCAGTGCGCCGTGGAAACGCCCGACCTTCTCATACGGGCAGGGCTTCCCCGCCTGGCCGAAATCCACGCGGAACACCGTCTCCCTGGCGTTTGCGGGCCGCGGCCATCCCAGACAGAACGCCGCGCCGATCAGCACGCGCACGGCCGACATCATGAATCCTCGGTTGGAGTGGGTCGTCATCGTATCGTCCATACCTTGAGAGTTGAGAGTTGAAAGTTCGCGGCGCAGCCGCACGGCGGGCACGCCTCTTTCGACGGTGGGGTTACTCCTTGGCCGGCACCCTCTGCGGCAGCGCGAAGTCGCCGTCCATCACGACGGGCAGACGGAAAACATCGCCTTTCTGGTTGCAGAAGTAAAGGCTCGACGAGGACGGCTTGCGCCCGTGGCCGTCCGCCCAGAAGCCGTAGAAATCGGGGTGTGCGTTGACCGGACGGCGCACGTAGGTGTGGTTCATCTCGCTGCCCGCCGTCATCTGCCTGGCCTTGCGCCATGTGGCGCCCGCGTCCTCGGTCAACCACATCGCAATCTCCCCGCCGGGATTGTACGGCTGCGGACCCAGCTCGGTCGGGCCGATGATGCGCCACGTGGTGTCGCTCTCGACGTACACCGGGCCGGTATCGTAATTGTTCCCCGACACGATACCGGTGAAACGCTCCTGCCATTCGGCACCGGTCCAACGCACAATACGCCACTCACGCGGGCCATTGGCCGGGCCAGATTGATAGCCTTTGCTCAACACGAAAAGAATGATCGGGTTCCCTTTGGAATCGAACTGCACATCCTTGATGTAGACGTTGCGTCCCTTGCTCTCGTACTCCCGCACAAGGGCTGGATTGACTTTGTCGGTCAGCGGCGTGTCCAACACGCGGCCATCGGCGGTTTTCCAGGTGGCCCCGAAATCATCGCTCTCCATGTAGTAAATGTTTGTGCGCCAGTTCAGCCCTTTCCCCTTGGGATGTTGATTGAAGGCGATGCCGGTCTTCTTGTCCTTCCATTGCCAACTGATCTGATAGTGCCCGTCCTCAAAGTAGGCGGTCTGCTTGCGCTCGCTCCACTCGGCCCCATCCGGATTGCTGGTCATGTAGTAATTGCCGCGGCCCTGCACGTACCACGTGTGGACAAAGAGAAAGCCTTTGCCAGGATAGTAGAAAGGTTGGGGATAGGAGAAGTTCCCGCTCCACATGAGCTGAAACGCCTCGATGTCGTAGGGCTTGACGCTACGCGAAATGTATGAGGGACGCCCGCGTCCGTGACTGCTGGAGAAAATCCAGATGTATCCCTTGTCGTCCAAATTGATCACCGGGTTGTCATGTGCATCGGTGGTTCTCTTGTTCAACAGACAGGTCGGTTGCGCGACAAGCCCCGTTTTGTGATCGTAATACGAAACCATGTGCAGCAACGTGCTGTTCGTCTCATCCGTACCGCCGTAGCAGAAGAAAGTCTTGTTGACCGCAGGCGCATACCAAGCCATCGGGATGTGCTTCGCGCAGTAAGTCCCAAGTCCGCCACTGTACTTGTAGACGTACTCGTCCTTTGACGGCTGATTGAAGTACCAGATACCCCGGAAGCCAGGCAGCTTGCGATTGAGCAGGACGGCTAGCACAGGTTGAAATTTGACCAGTTCTGGCCCGCCTTTCACGCGATTGGCGATCGTTGTATCGGTCGGATGAGTTTGCCAGTGAGCGATCAGTTCACGCGACCGTCCCTGCCACGTCTCATCGCCAGCGAGATACCGCGCCTCGTCCGCACCTAGAACGCGATTCCAGATGCGGATATCGGTCATGTTCCCTTGGAGGATGCGTTCATCTTCGCCGTCGATCACACCAACGGTCAGCGGATTCACGAACGAGGGCCGTTTCAGCGGGACCGTCTGTTGCCCCTCCAGCACGCCATTGCGATAGATTTTGGCCGTCTTGCCGTCATAGGTTCCAAGATAATGGCTCCAGCCCCCCGGCTGCGGCGGCTTGGCCGTTGCGAATCCATATTTACCAGGTTCATCTTCGACCAGCATCCGGACCGCGCCGTTGTAGAGATAGAACGAAAAGTCTTCGTTCGGCCGCCCCATCGTGAGAAACATTTGCGGGCGCGAGGCATCTTCAATCTTGACCCATGCGGCCACCGAAAACCCATCCGCTTTCAGGACATTTTGCACGCCACTCACTTTAAAGCCGGTTCGTCCGTCAAACGGATAGCCCGCCTGTTGCGGTGCGGCTTGCATCATAAATGCCGTCATGACCGACACGGCCGTCACGATCATTTTCTTCATATACGCTCTTTGTTGCATCGTTGTTCCCCCGTTATCGGATCAGTCGCCACAGGCCGATTCCCAGCGGCGCGAGAGGTTCTTCATCCCCATGAAAAGCCTGACCAGCACCGCCCAGCCACTCAGTCACGCTGGCGCGTGAAAGGGTTTTCGGTGCTTCGGAAAAGTTGACCAGAATCAGCCAGCGCGCACCTGCCGCATCCTTGACCCGCACCGCGCGCAGATGGGGATCGGAGACCGGCACCTGAACCGCCATATTCGCCGCCGCAAAAGCGGACGTGGCCGATGCGTCGGCCGTCAGCACGACAGCCGCGCAATCGAAGATCGTCTCACGCGGCCCATAATAGCGTGGGCCCTCCTGGATGCCCTGGGCAATCTCTTCGCAATACAGATACCCGCCGCCCCGCTTGGGCCCTCCGGCGTTCCAGATATTGAGCGGTATCTGCCGACCCGCCACGCGAGCCACTTCGGGCGCACCGCCGTAGACCGACACCACGCCGAGACGGTCGTCAAGATTGAGCCAGTTCCCCGCGTTGGTGATCCGCTCAAAGGATTGGGGCACGGCCTTCAGCGTCCTGCGGCCACCGGCTGTATGAAGCGTCCGGGCAAAACCGTTGAACACGTCATTGGGCACGGAGAGCGCCAAGCCGCGCACACGCCGCAGATAGGCCGCATTCGAGGTGCGCGCCCACTGGATCGACACGGCCGTGCGGTCATCCGGCAAGGCACAGAACGCCAGAAAAATTCGGCCCATATCGGGATCGTCATCGCCCTCCGCCAACCCGTTGTGAGAGACCAGATCCGCAACACCGCAGGTCGCGAAGCCCCCGTCGAATGACAGGCCGGTCCATTTCACGGGCTTCGCGAAGTTCTGCATCCCCATGCCGAACACCTGTCCTGCCAGATTGTATTGCCATTCCGCCATATCGGACGCATCGGACGGCACGCACAGTCCGCCCGCTTTCATCGCGCCGTGCCACACCCAAGAGGCGAAGCGACGTTCGCCACGCATCAGCCAGGCGCCGTGAAACGGATCGTGCCACTGCGTCGGCGCGGCGACCGTCGCCTTTGGCGCGGCGTCCAGATCGAAAATCCGCCGCCAGTATGCGCCGCAGGCCAACGTGCACGCCTTGTCACCTTCAAGGCGCTGGTAGTAGAGCGGCGAGAGAGCCTGCATCCCCGCCAGTCTCTCACGCATGTACCAGCCGTCCGTGTTGGCCTGTTGCTCAGTCCGCACCTGCCGCAGCCAGCCGCGCTCAAAAGCCTCGGCATCCGCATCGCCGAATGCGTCGCGCGCCAGCAGCCACACCGGGATCGCGTAGTCTTGGCAGTAGCAATACCGCACCCGACTGTCGCCCCCGACGCGCGCGAGACGCCCGTCTTTAAACGTGCAGGCCTTCATCACTTTCCACTGATCGAGCGCGTTGTGATACAGCGCATCAGGCGGTTTGACGCCGCGCCGCTTGCACCAGAAATGATAGATCCCGAGATTGGACAGTGTGATGTACATGTAGCCGACGTTCTGATAGCCGTGATGGTTGCAGGCACGCGTGTCGAACATGTTCGCGCCGACAAAACGCGCGCTCACCGTCCGACCATCGACCACCGCCGCATTGGTCGCGTCGGACGGCGTAGCCATTGAGTTGATGAGCAACACGCTGGCCCGCTCGCGCCAGTCGGCTTCACGGGGATCACCCGGATTCAACGCCGCCGCCCGGTGCGAGATGTTGCCTTGCCACTGATTCGATTCGGGATGATTGTTTTTGGTCAACCCTGCGGTGACAGGTTGCTTCAGCAGGTAATCCGCCTCAGAGGCGCAGACTTTGGCGTACAGCGCCTTGAGATCATCGTCCAGATACGCTTCCAGCGCGTCGATGCCCACGCTCATCCGCTCCAGTCCCAAACTCGAAATCCAGGTGTGCCCCCACGGCTTGCCGTTGGTGCAGGTGCCGCCACCGGCAATATGGCCGCGCAGTGTGAAGCGCAGCATCGCCAGCGCGACGTGCCGCAATTCGGCCCGCGTCATCCCGACACGCGCCTCGTCCGTATTGGGATCGGTACCTAAAACCGCAAAGGCGCAGAAGGCGGTGTCATGCGCCTGCATGTACCAGTGCCCGGCCTGTCCCAAACCGTAGACCGCCGTCTCATTGTCCAAGAAACGGATTTCGGTCATGGCCGCTTTCGCCCACGGTTCCAGCAGCGTGAGATATTGACGTTGCAACGGCAATTCCTCGAAGGCACATACGCTTGCGGCAGCCAGAATCGCCACCGTCATCAGCACACTTCTCAACATTTTCGTTCTCATGTCGTCACTTTCCGATCTTCAAGACCGTACCACCGGGAACAGGCACGCGTTCCGGCTCTGCAAAATCGCCCGTCATCACTTGCGGCAAGCGATAAACCGTACCGTTATTGTCGCAAAAGTAAAGCCTCGACTCAGATTCTTGCCGTCCGTGGCCATCGGCCCAGAACCCGTAGAAATCGGGATGTGCGTTGATCGGACGCCGCACATAGGTGTGGTTCATCGGACTGCGGTTCGTCATTTCGCGTACATGGCGCCACGTCTCGCCACCATCGTCGGTCCGCCACAGTGCTATTTCGCCGCCGGGGTTATAGGCTTGTGGCCCGCGACGCGTGGGACCGATGATCGTCCAGCGCGTGTCGCTCTCGATGTAGAGCGAACCGGTATCGTAGTTGTTGTCGGAGACAATGCCGATGAACCTGTTTGTCCACACCGTCCCGGTCCATTGCGCGATGCGCCACTCGCGTGGGCCGTTGGCCGGCCCGGACTCGAATCCCTTACTCAGCACAAAGAGGATGATCGGGCGTCCCTGTGAATCGAAGCGCGTGTCCTTGATGTAGACGTTACGCGGCCAGCTCTCGTACTCAAAGACCCGTGCCGGATTGTTTTTGCTCTTCAGCGGAATGTTCAGCGGTGTGCCTTCCACGGTGCGCCACGTCTCTCCGAAGTCATCAGACTCCATGTAGTAGATGTTGGTACGGTAATTGAGACCTTTTCCTTTCGGGTGCATGTTGAAAGCGATGCCGGTCTTTGTCCCGTTCCACACGCCACTGATTTGATAGTGTCCGTCCTCGAAATAGGCCAGTTCGCGGCGCGGCGTCCACACCGTACCGTCGGGGTTGCTGGTCATCATGTAATTGCCGCGCCCTGCAACGTACCAAGTGTGGATAAAGAGGAACCCTTTGCCGGGATAGTACATCGGCTGTGGATAGGAGAAGTTGCCCGACCACACCAACTCGAAGGCGTCGATGTCGTAGGGGCGGACGCTGCGGGAGATGTAGGAGGGCCGTCCCGTGCCGTGGCTGCTGGAAAAGATCCAGATGTAGCCCCGGTCATCGAGGTTGATGACCGGATTGTCGTGCGCGTCGCCGGTTCGTTTATCGAGTAAACAGGTCGGTTTAGCCACACGTCCGGTCGTGTGATCGAAATAGGAGACCATATGATACAATGTACTGTTATTCGCATCCGTGCCTCCGTAACAGAAAAACGTACGATTGGTTTCCGGTGCGTACCACGCGAACGGGATGTGTTTGGCGCAATACGTCCCCATTCCGCCGCTGTATTTATAAACGTACTCGTCGCCCGACGGCTGGTTGAAGTACCAGATACCGCGGAAACCGTCCATCTTGGTGTTCATCAAGAGCAATTGGGCCTGATCTCTGCGCTGAGCGTCCGGGCCGTCCGCCACCACGCTGACCAAACATGCGTCGCCGATATGCTCCGCCGTCCAGTGTGCGATCAGGCTGGTCGAGAGCGAGCCACCGGTCGCCTGCGCGTAGACGTCCGCCACATCGCTGACCGAGAGCACGCGGTTCCAGATGCGGATGTCGTCCATTTCACCGCGCATCATACGGTCCGGGAAATCCGGCACCGCCCCGATCTGCAATTTGTAGGCAAAGGCGGATCGCTTTAAAGGCGCCGCCGCGGATGAACACAAAACACCGTTGGTGTAAAGACGGATGGTCGCCCCGTCATACGTACCCGCATAGTGGAACCAGACGTTCGTCGGTGTAGGCGGTGCCTTCGCCGACGTGTAGCGATCCGCTGCGGCGGCAGCGGCAGGATTGTGTTCCACCAGCATGCGCACACTCTGCTCGCCATTGGGCACATTGTAGCGGTACAACGTGAAACCGGAGCCGGCATCACCCATGTTCAGAAAAATCTGCGAGTTGGTGGACGTGGTCTTAACCCAGCAGGCGACCGAAAAACCGGAAGGGGTGATCGTGATTTCCTCCTGGGGGACCGCATAATAGGTTCGTCCGTCGAAAAAGATTCCTTCATCGGATGGATCCGCAACCGCCGACCGCACAGAGATCCACGACCACAGCACCGCCATCGTAACCAACGGCAAAATGCGTTCGATCTTCTCGACAAACCCTTCTGTAGCCTGGCTGAAAATGCCAGCGTGGACGGCCCACATGAAGCTATACGCCATCATTTCCTTTTCTGTGTGCTCATTTCTTTGGTACCGTATACACCAATCAGTACCTGTGATCGTGTCTAACGCAACTGAACGCCATCATTGCACAGAGATCAATGTGCCGGTTGGCGCGTAACCGGCGTAAAGACCGTCCGCCTTCTCACGGATCTTCCAGCCACTCGGCAGGGGCGTCGCCAGTGACCAGGTTCCACTCTTTGTGCCGCTCCAGGTCAGTAGCGGCATCTCTTCACCACGTCGCGCCAGCCAGACCGTCTCATCCTGTGCCGTGACGGCGATCGTCGCGCCATCGCCAAAGGTCACGTTACCCAGCACCGCTGCACAGTCATGGTTTTCCAGCGAAATCTCCACCTGAAGGGCACCGTTGAGATGGAGCGTCGTACTCTGTGCAGGACTCCCCAGCGTCAGCGTGCCGCACTCTCCCGGTGCTGCACCCGGTGTCAGCGCACCATTCACCGTGACGGTAGCGCCCCCCTTGGGTGCGACCATGCCGACACCACCCAACATTGCTTCTGCATGGATCGTGAAAGTGCCGCCCAAGGAGTTCGTGCCGTTCACGTAGAGCGCGCCTTCGTAAATACGGGTCGCATTTATGTAGGTGTTTGAGCCGCTGAGGATTGTCACGCCAGGGCCATATTTTTCCAGCCACAGATTGTTACCACTCATGTTACACGCCAGTTCCTGACGATTCGTGACGTCCAACTCAACCGTATTGTTCGCCGTGAAGGCGATCGGACCGAAGTCCGCGCCGTCGGCCAGAACCAGGCGTCCATTACCGATCTTAGTGAAAGCACCACTGTCTTCCGTGGCCGAACTGGTCACGGCACCACGCCAGACCACACGTTTATCGCTCACCACATTAGCGACCTGTACGGTCAACGGCCTGTTGGTCACGTCCACGGGGTTATCCCAGTACAGCACGCCGGTTGCCTCATCGTCCTGCAACCGCAACCGCTGTGGCGCGAAACCATTCTCGCCCAACACCAGTTTACGGCGGTCCCCCCCCAGGTTGACGACCAGATCACCGCCATAAGCCGCGAACCCACCTCCAGCCGCCGGGGTCGTAAGTGTGGCGACAAATCCGGGCCCCACCTCCGTCACACGTCCCCACCAGACTTCACCCGGCCCGACCCCCACAGGACGCGTAAAGAGGCCACTTGTTTCCAGAATGCCGCCGCCGGCAGCGTTGTGACTGATATCGCACAGCAAGAGGCCCGCACGCGGCGGCAAACTCTCGGGCGACCCCAGCCGCAGCATGGCATGTACCGCGATACTGCCCTTAAACGCGCGGTTGTCGCCGGAAAGCAGCACCACGCTCATAGGGCTGGTCCCGCCCCAGTGGTTCATGACCAGCACACCCTCGCCACTGATATCGCCGGCAACATCAAAGATGACACGGCCCGGCTGCGATTCGGTTGTGCCGAAAAACGTCAGACTGCCATCGCAAACTCGGATTCCACGGTTTCGATGCAGCACAACAGTCTCAGAGTTACCCGGCGCACGCAGCATCGACATGCCTGAAGTAAAGATGTTGTTGGTAGGCTGCGATGGGACCGCGCCCAGTGAGCTGTCATCCGCGATCGCCAGGGCCGTGTCCAGAATATAGGTGCCGCCGGAGTAGGTATTGCCGGTTTTAGTCAACTCGATGGAGGGGCCCGACGCGATCGACATAGATGACTGATTCCAGGTACGACCACGAGCAAACAGGGCCATCGGGGTCGTTCCGTTGTCGGTAATACGCGAGTCCACCACCAGCCCCGTCCTGCCATTAGCCACATTGCGCCGCTCCAACGTGTGAAAATCCATCAGGATCAGGTCGGCACCATTACCGCTGGTCAACGCCCCGCCGCTAACGGTCGTAAAACCAGCGTTGCCGGATTGCGCCATGATCACACCACTGCCAACGACGGTCGTATCCCCATCCTGAAGCGTCAGCGCAACGCCGTCGCTCATGCGAACGCTGTTGACGGCGTAACCATCGGCGGCGGCCGACGCGCTCAGATGCAGATTGCTGTCCGCACCGAAATCGGCATCGTACTCGGTCAGCGACACGATTGTTCCATCCGTATCAAGCGTAGTAAACTCAGCCGTGTCGCTGCCGATACTGGTCGCCGGCAAAATCGGGCGAACCGTACCGAAAGTGAATTCCGCAGGATCACCGGTGAGCCTCACGGACAGGTTGGTGGTTGTCGTGATTCCCAAGAATCCACCAGGCCGTCTGACCATTTTCTCGACCACCAGCGCCGCACCGTTTGTCGGCGTGGATACGCTCGTATTGATCCGGTTACGTCCGAAAGCCACCTCAAGCTCACGAAAATGCTGATGGAAAACAGAATCCCCCGCGCCACACGGCAATAGAAATTGTCCGCCCCCCCAGTCGCCTCCCAACGCCAGCACAGCCTGAGGATTCACAAGATCCCACCGATCGGTCGTGTTCTCCGAGTGTGTGCCGGTACCGTTTTGAAAAATGGCGGTGGGGCCGCTGACATGGACTCGTTGCACCCGTGGCGATCCGCCGGCGTCGACACGACTGGAATGCAGGAAGGTTCCTTCACGCACCACATATCCGCCGTCAAAATCCGGCTGATCATAAGTCACAAGTCGCTGCTTGCCGCTCTTGATCAACGATCCGGCCTTGTTCGGCGCGAGCGCGGCGATTGCCGAAGCTCCATTACCACCACCTCCGACACAAGCAACCGTTAAAACGTCATCTTCCACATATCCCTCGCCGCGGCATGTCACCACAGCCCCCGTGACACTGCCGGTCGTATGGTCGATGAAAGCAACCGCCGTGGCATTGCTGCCACTGCCGCCTTCAATTTTCACACGTGGCGGCGCCAGGTAGCCACTGCCGCCATCGCCAAGCGTAATCGCCACCACACCCCAGCCGCCGGCGCTACGTAATACATTGGTGGCCAACTGCGCGCCGCCCGCACCGGGAAAACACAGTTCCAACCCGCCTTCAAAAATCGTCACCCCCTGCAAGCGATCAAACAGGGTGGTGATTTCCGTCTCTCGCTCTATTTCTAATACGCCACCGTCTCCGTTCAAACAGTTGTCGCCCGCACTGTCACGTTGCAGAACAGTCGTCCGCAATGTGCCGCCACGGTTCAGGTTCACCACGGCACGACCTGGCCTCGCACTTGCCGAACGCAGATTGACAGTCCCATACGTATGCACCAGAGCACCGTCCGCAACCGTCAATTCGGCATAACTTGGCAAGGTTCCCGTACTGCCCGAAAGCAAATAAATCCGCGGCTCGATATGAGCCTCACCGCCATCGGCATAATAGACCGCTTCCGCGTTGTTATTGGCGCTACAGATTTCGAACTGGTACGTGATGTTCAGCTCGTTGGTCTGCACCAGCAAGACACCGCCGCGCTGGTAAAAAAGTCCGGTCGATCCGGCCTGCACCGCCAGACGATAGCGCGTGTTATCCCCACCATAAGGCAACCGCAGCAAGCCTCCCAAAAGTTCATAGGCACCGTAACCGTAATAACCAGGCAAAAAACGCCCGGTCGATTCCACCACGCCGCCTTCCTGAACCATTGAACCGACCGACCCGGTATCACGCCCCAATGATATGCCGAAATCCGTGTTGACCGCACTGAGCGATAACCTGGCCTGATCTTTCACCGTCACACGGCCACGCGCGTTATTCGCGTTGCCGACATAGAGCGCATGCTGATTGGTGGCCGCAAAGACCGCCGCGCCGCTGAGATCCAACCAGGCCGTCTCTCCGGCAACCATACCCACAGCGGTGATCGCCTTGCAGGTTGAGGTCCACGTGCCGAGCAGTTCGGCACGACCCCTAGCGAAAACGTTACTGCGCACAGCTTGTTCACCGATGAACACCCGTTTGAACGCGCTTTCAGGATGATCCACCAGGATCGCACCCACCAGAGGCGCGGTTCCGTCCATCGCGACCACCGCATCTGACGTCAGCGGCGTATTGAAACGCGCCGTGTCGGAGGCACCGGGCAAAATGCCGCCCGCCCAATTCGCAGAGTCCGACCAGTTACCATCGCCGACGGCTTGCCAAGACCGTTCTGCCGCCGCCGCTGTCAATGCCACCAGGCCAGCAAAAACCGCACTGCCATACCGTTTCATACCGTTCCTCCCGTTTGCGGCATCATATCATTGCACAGTGATCATGGTGCCGGTCGGCACATACGCCAGCGCCAACCCATTCTCCTTCTGCAACACCTTCCAGCCACTCGGCAGGGTCGTCGCCTGAATCCATATCCCGCTCTGGGCACCACTCCAGGTCAACAGCGGGATTTCTTCCCCACGCCGTGCTTGCCAGACCTCCTCATCCTGTGCCGTGACCGCTACCGCCGCTCCCTCGCCAAAGGTCACATCGCCGAACACCACGGCGCAATCATGGTTCTCCAGCGCGACCTCAGCCTGTAGGGTGCCGTTGAGGTGGAGGGTCGTATGCGCTTCAGGGCTGCCCAGCGTCAGCGTGCCGCATACGCCGGGTTCTGCCCCCGGCATGAGTGTGCCATCCACCTGTATCGTCTCCCCTGCCTGCGGCACAATCAGACCATTTCCGCCGAGTGTCGCATGATTGGACACCATGTAGGCACCGGCCAGCGTGTGTTCGCCGTTGGCATACCACGTCCCTTCATAAACGTTTATCGTGCCGCTGAGGGTATTGGTGCCCGTTGTAAAGGTGATTCCATGACCCCATTTGGCCAAAGTACCCGTACCGCTCAGTTCACAGGCGAGTGTCTGACGATTGGTGATCAGGCACTGTAGCGGAGAGGTCATATTCAAATTGATTCTCGGGCCGATATCCGCACCATCGCAGAGGATCAGCTTGCCGTTCCGACGTACATGGAGTGAACGCACCGTGCTGCCGGAGTTTGAGAGAGAGCCCCGCCAGAACACCTGTTTCGAAGAGGAAGACTGGGCCACCTGGATGGTGAGCGTACGATCGGCCAGATTGATCGGATTCTCCCACGTCAGATCGTGTGTGGCCGTATCGGTCTGCAACCGCAACACGGTCGGATTGAACCCGTCTTGTCCGATCGTCAACAGTCGGCGATCGCCTCCCAGATTGACCGTAAGCGGTCCGCCGTAAGCGGCGAACCCCCCGCTTTCAGCGGGATCATTCGAGCCGATCAGGCTGGAGAAGAACGTATTCGCCTCGGCCCATTGTACCTGGCCGGGCCCCGTTCCCGGAGCACGATCCATCACGCCCGACATTTCCACGATGCCGCTCCCCTTCGTCGCAGGGTTGTTCTGATCGCACAGAGCCAGATTGGCGGCACGCGAAAGCCCGACTCCCTCTTGAGCGCGCAGGATGCCATGCACAACATAGGCCCCTTCAAAGGCGCTGTTGTCGCCATTGAGCTCAATCACACTGTTCACCCCCTCACCGGCCCAATGGTTCAAGACCAAGGTGCCTGTCCCGCTGATAGGGCCGTTGACGCGTACGATCGTTTTTCCAGCCTGATTGCCGTCATCACCCATCAGGGCCAGGCAGCCGCCGCGGATCTCAATGCCGCGATGCGCGTGCAGCTCCAAAGGCCAGGCATTCTTTTTGGCGCGCAGCAACGCGAGACCGGAGGTCACGATATTCGTCGCTGGCTGCTCCGGCACAAGGCCCAGGCTACTATCCGCAGCCGGTTCGAGCGCGGCATCGATCATGCGCGTTCCCCCGGAGTAGGTGTTATCGAGATGACTGAGTACCGTACAACCGCCATACGCCAGCATTATTGAAGAGAATGGTGCCGGGCCGATCACCGTAAGCGCCGTCGGCGAGGCCTCGTTGTCGACGATCTGCGCGCCGATCGTCAGCGTCGCGTTGGGAGTGTTCACATTACGGCGGTTGAACCGCTGGCTGTTGTCGGTATGCCGGTCATAGATGATCAGGTCGCGGCCGTTGCCGCTGGTCATTGCGCCACCGTTGATCACCGCACCGTTCTGACCGTCGTCGACCGTCACCATACCGCTCCCGACCACCGTGGTTCCGGCAGCGCCGAACGTGAACTGCGCACCGTCAGCCAGCCGCAGACTGTTGGCCGCCGATGCCGTCGCCGTAAACGTGAGATTGGCGGAGGTCATCTGATAATTCTTGTCGAAGTCGAAGTCATCCTCGTCAAGCAGTTCCAGCGGCGTCCAGGCACCTTCCGGCGAAAGTGTCAGAAAGCCTGCCGCCTCCCCGCGGAACACGCCAGCCAATATCGGGTGGGCCGTCCCGAAAAAGTGCGACGCGCCGGTTTTGACGTCGAAGTTGGCCAAGTGCGCGCTCGCAGCCTCAATGACACCGCCCGCCTCGCGGTCAAACTGATCCGTACAAAGTAACGCCAGTCGAGAGCGGTCGCCTTGCGTCACGGAAACACCGCCCGACTCCAGCACGCTCTTCCCCGTGTTGACCTGAATGGCGCCGAAATATTGGCTGTGCACGTTATCCGCGGGCCCGCACATCTGCCGATAGGTCCCGCCACCATGATCGCCCCCTAGAAACAGCGAAGCCGCCGGATTGATCAGATTGTCCAGCGCGTTGTCCGCAGCCGAAGTGCCCGAGCCGACCTGCAGGGCTCCGCCGCTGACACGCACAGCCGACACCTCTGGCATGCCGGGGTCGGCGGTGGCGACTGACGAAATCACCACATTGCCGCCACAGGCTTGCACCTCACCATCAAAGTTGGTCAGCCGTTCGATGGCCGTATCGTTCGGCCCGATGAATGCGAGCGCACCGGCCCCGTTCGGGCCAAGCGCGGCGACCGCCGCCGCACCGCTGCCACCACCGCCCGTGAAGGAAACCGTCGGGGCCTCAAGATAATTCTCGCCGCGACAGGTGATCACCACCCCGGTCACCATGCCGCTTTCATAACTAATGAAAGCCGCCGCGGTAGCGCCCGCGCCGCCACCACCGCTGAGCGTGACGATCGGCGGCGCCATGTAGCCGCTGCCACCACCTGTCAACGCGAGATGGGTGACGCCGTTACCTTGCGCCAGGCGCAGGTTGGTGTCGGCGGTCACGTGAATCATTCCGCTGCTCGCGCCGATTTTGCCCCCGCGCCCATACACAACCGCCTCCATGCCTCGGTCAAAAACATTCGTCCCTCTGCGAAAATCAAAGGTCCCTCCGTCGAAATTGAGTTTCGTTTCCGCCATCAAAGTCGCGCTGGAAACCCGGTAGATGTCACCGGCACGTAATATGCCGCGGCCGTTCAGGTTGACCACCGCCTGGCCACGGGAATTCTGATTATGCCCGAAAACGACACTGTTGGCCGCACGTACTGTTACCCGCCCGGCGCCGGCCACCGTCAAGCCGCCATAGGTGCCCTCTCCGGCGTTGGCCGTATCGCGGTTGAACCTGATGTCATGATTGATGACGACATCCCCGCCATCACAAAACACGAGCCCATAGCACACCCCGGGAGTATTGGGCCTGACAATCTCAAAATTTTCGCTGGTCTGTCCGCTCGTACCCGACTGATATTTGCCATTACGTATGTAAAAGAAGCCCGGACCGTTCATGCCGATCCGCCAACGCGACTGCCCATTCCCA
>Ga0209407_1000372_pt1 | contig 59161 bp, 61 predicted proteins | sample AD_JPNHG3_MetaG_FD_184410 | JGI IMG/M metagenome (GOLD analysis project Ga0209407, IMG submission 184410) | Active sludge microbial communities of municipal wastewater-treating anaerobic digesters from Japan - AD_JPNHG3_MetaG (SPAdes) (version 2) | ecosystem: Engineered > Bioreactor > Anaerobic...
CAGCATGGAATCGGTTCCTTGTGTCTGTCTATATAATAACAGATTGTGCATGGCACAAGTCGCCAAATCGCAAATATTAAAAATATTTTTTTGAAGCGGCACTAGGAAAGGCGGTGAAGGCTGCCGCCGACGCAGATGCGACTGTTCGCGTGCGGCTGGAGCAGTGATCGTGGCCGACCTGCTTCGCCAAGGTTCGCAGTGGCTGGAGCAGATGCGCACGGCGCACTGCTCCAGCCCGGTCGAGTACCGCAGGCCGCCAGAAGCATGGACGGTCCAGGCGACCTTCGGGAAAACCGGCTTTGAGGTCGCCGACGAGTCGGGCCTGACCATCACCGCTCAGGTGTGGGACTTTCTGATCCTCGCCGACGCGCTGCCGGGGGTCGAGCCGGAACCCGGCGACGTGATCGCGGCCAACGGGCGGAGATACGAGGTCGTGAACCTGGGCGGCGAAGGCTGCTGGCGCTGGAGCGATCCGTACCGCCAAACCTACCGCATTCACACCAAGGACATCGGAGCGGACACGTGAGCGACTCGACTGTCAGTAGCGACTTCCGAAGCGCCTGCGAGCGCCAGTTTGCGGAACTGCATCGCAAGCTGGACCGGCTGGATGAAGCCATTCGCGGCAATGGCCATCCCGGCATCAACGTGCGGCTGGACCGCCTGGAGCAGGATGCCAAGCGCCAGGCGAGGCTGATCTGGCTGATCGTGGGTGCGGGTATCACCGCCGCCACGTCGGGAATCATCACCTGGATTACGGGGTGACGCATGAGCCTGGTCATCGACATCGCCGACGCCGTGACTGCCGAACTGAATGCGGCACCGCCAGGCACGTTCACGCCGAGCTTCACCGCCATGCGGCGGGTGTTGCCGGAGTTTGACCTGGCCGACCTGGCGGATCTGAAGGTTTCCGTGGTGCCCAAGCGTGTGGAGATCACCGGCTCGACACGCAGCGCCAGCCAGTACGAGATCGCCGTGGACATCGGCATCCAGAAGAAGCTCGGCAAGGACCTCGACTCAGAGGTGGCAGCATTGAGCACTCTCGTTGACCAGATTGCCGACTACCTGCGTCGTCGGCCACTGGGTGCCGCACCGTTCGCCTCTTGGGTATCGATCAGCAACGAGCCGGTCTATGCCCCCGAGCACCTGGCCGAACAGCGTGTCTTCACCAGCGTGCTGACGGTCAGCTACCGGGCGCTGAAGTAGAGGGAGCCATGAACAACACCATCATGCGCACGATTACCGTCACCGCCGACTATCAGCCGCTGGCCAGTCAGCGGCTGGTGGGATCGGTGACCATCTCCTGCCCGCCGGGCAATGCCGGGCCCGTGATCTTCAAGGGCGACGACGGCTCGGAGGTGCCCTGGATCGCCGGCGAGTGGCACAGCTTCCGGTCCATCGACCTGGGCGCGGTCTTCGTCAAGGGCACGCCCGGTGACACGATCAGCATCGTCGGAGGGACCTGGTAATGCCCTACACGCCGATCGACAGAACCAGCCGGGCGGTCTTTTCCGGGAGCCTGTCCTGGCAGAACCTGCCGCCGTACGCGACCTTCGTGGTGCCGTACGCCTTCGCGCACTTTAGCGAGACGGCCGTGCCCGATCCGGTCTCACGCGGGCTCTACAACCAGATGATCGACCCGCGCCTGGGCACCTGGACTGCTGGACGCTTCACCCCGGCCCGTCCCGGCCGCCATCGCCTGTCCGCGCAATTTGTCATCTACAAGCAGTCCAGCCAAGGGCAACTGGTGGACGTGTTCCTGCAACTGGAGGTGATCCGATCCGGCGTCATCACCACCGTCGGCATCTGCGATGCCCTGTACCACCTGGTGGAAGGCGGCGAACTGGCCCTGCCGCTCCAAGTCGAGGCCACGCCGATCCTGCAGCCCGGCGACCAGGTGCAGGCACGGTTCGGGCTGATCGAGGGCCACCTGATCAACATCGTCACCGTCGATCCGACGCGCACGTTCTTCGACATCACGGCCTACTGGAGTTGAAGCCATGCGTGAGTTTGAGCAACCGGAACTGGCCACGGCACTGCGGGAACTGGCCATCGAGCGCGACGCCTCCTTCGCCAAGCGCCGCCAGACCTATGTGGACTACGACGCCGAAGGGCGCATTGAGCGGATTACCTGGCCCAAGGAACTGGGGCCGCAGCCTTCGTCGTCGGCTGTGCAGGCGAAGGTGCAGATGGTTCGCCAGAGGCTCGCGGATGTAAGCAAACAGCCATGATCGGCTTTGACATCAAGCGGATGTTCTTCGACCGCCAGGCGGTGATCTCGAAGGTGGATGCCGCCACGCGGCGGGTGCTCAGCAAGTTCGGCGCGTTCGTGCGCCGCTCGGCCAAGAGCAGCATCCGCAAGCGCAAGAAGCCAGCGCCGCCGGGCCAGCCGCCCAGTTCGCACACGGGGTTGCTCAAGAAGTTCATCTTCTTCGGCTACGACGCGGACCGCCGCAGCGTGGTGATCGGCCCGACGCGACTGAACCAGAAGGGAAGAGGCGAAGCGCCGCCGCTCTTGGAGTACGGCGGCAAGGCCACGCTGGTCAGACGTGGCAAGAAGAAACGTGTGACGTACCAGGCCCGGCCCTATATGGGGCCGGCCTTCGAGAAAGAAAAACCTCAACTGCCCGCCATGTGGCGAGGCAGCGTTCGATAAGGAGATCGACACATGGCACAAGAGTTCCTGTTGGGCATGAACGCCAAGATTTACCAGGGGCCGGCAGGATCGGAGTTGTCCTCGCTGACCGAGATGGGCAACGTCAAGGACGTGACGCTTACCCTGGAAGCCGGTGAGGCGGATGTGACTACCCGCGCCAACCAGGGCTGGCGGGCGACCGCACCGACGCTCCGCGAATGCACCGCCGAGTTCGAGATGCTCTGGAAGCCGGGCGATACCGGATTCGAGGCGATCAAGAACGCATTTCTGACCGCGGGGACGATCCGCCTGGCGGTGCTCACCGGCGATCGGTCGGCCTCGGGCACGGAAGGTCCGCTGGGCGACTTTTCCATCACCAACTTCAGCCGCAACGAGCCGCTGGAGGAGGGTGTGACCGTCTCGGTGACGGCCAAGCTCGCGGTCTTCGATGAATGGGTGGAGGTGGCCTGATGAAGACGTTTACGGATGCAGCGGGTCGGACCTGGACCATTACACTCAACCTTGGCACGGCCATGAAGGTCAAGGCCAAGCTAGATGTCGACCTGCTTCAGCCCGAAGCGGGCGATCCACCGCTGCTGACGCGCCTGGGCACCGACGAGTTGCTCCTGGGCGAGGTGCTCTGCGCCCTGCTCGAGGGGCAGTTCGAGGCCCACAAAGTGACTGCCGACGACGTGCGGGCGGCCTTCGACGGCCAGACGCTCTTGGCGGCGCAGAAGGCGTTCTACGAGGAGATGATCGATTTTTTCCGGTCGCGCGGCCGCAACGACCGGGCCAAGGCGGTCGCCAAGCAGATGGCCATGATCGAGGCGGCGGTAACAGCGGTGGAGACGCGGATCGACGCCCTGGACATCGACCAGGCGATCCGTGGAGCGATGTCTGGCGCATCGCCGGGTCCATCGGCATCGACCCCCGGCCTCTGACGCTGCGGCAACTGCTGTGAATGGCCGAGGGCCTGGGGCGCGAACGCTGGGCGCACACGTCGTTGATCTGCGCCCTGATCGCCAACGCCAACCGCGACCCCAAGCGGCATCGGCCCTTCAAACCCACGGATTTTGATCCCTACGCGAAGCAGGATCGGCGGCTACGGATGGCCGCCGACAAACAGTCGCTGGCAATTCTGCGAGAGGCCCTCGAGGCCCGGAAAGGCACCTGAACATGGACGGCAATACGATCCTGAACGGAATCTGGACGTTCCTCAACTCCGCTCCTGGCCTGGCGCTCATTTGGGCCGGCACGGTGGGCTTGTTTCTCTTCCTGGCCAGCAAGTTCAACCCGCTGCAGGAGAAGTGGAAGCAGTACGAGGGCAGCATCATCACCGGCATCAAGCTGGCCGAGAAGCAGATCCCCGATGACACGCCCAACGCCGGTCTGGCCAAGCTCGATGCGGCTCTGCGGTTTGTCTTGAACGCCTACGCCGAGGCCAATAACGGCAAGCAGCCTTCGGCTGCCCTGATTGAGCAGATCAAGCAGGGCATCCAGATCAAGCACAGCGAGCTGGATCGCTGGGGCGGCCTCTCCAAGCCCAAGGAGGCGGCGTGATGAAGTGGCTGATCGCCGTGCTGACCGCCTTCTTCCAGGCTCTTCTGCCGTGGGTCGCGAAGCAGTCGCGGCCCACGGCCCAAGACGCCGCCCCGGACCAGCAGACCAGGGACAAGCTACGTGCTAAGGTTCGCAAGCACTTTCCTGTAGTCGCCTTCGTGCTGCCGATCCTGCTGATCACCGGGTGCGGCGTGCGCACGGTCTATGTGCCGCACGGCACGCCCGTGCGTCTGCGGGAAACCATTAAGGACGCCAAGGTCTGGGTGAAGGATGCGGATGGTCAGGTCATTGCCGGGGAAATGAACCTACCGGAGGGCTGGTATTGCTTGCCGGTAGATGACGAGGAGTAGCGCACGTGGCAACCGCACAGGGCATTCGAGCCGGTCGCGCCTTTGTCGAGCTGTTCGCTGACGACTCCAGACTCGTGCGCGGTCTGCGCCGCGCGGAAAAGAAGCTCAAGGCTTTTGGCGATTCGATCCGCAACTTCGGATTGAAGATCGCCGGGGCCGTCAGCGCCGTGACCGCGCCGCTGGCAGCCTTGTCCATCAAGGCCGCTTCGGATGCCCAGGAGTCGCTCAGCCGCTTCGAGGCGGTCTTCAAGGACCAGGCCAAAGCGGCGGGTCAGTTCGCCGACGCCCTGGCCCACAGTGTCGGCCGGTCCAAGATCGAGATTCGCGATGCCCTGGCCACGTTCCAATCCTTCTTCGTGGGCCTGGGCTTTAGCGGTGAGGCAGCGCGGGACTTGAGCCAGACCATGCAGTCGTTGGCGTTGGACTTCGCCAGCTTCCACAACTTATCTGACGACGAGGCCATCGGGCGCTTCATCAGCGCGCTGTCCGGCTCGTCGGAAGTACTGGACCGCTTCGGCATCAACATCAAGCAGGCCGCCCTGGAGCAGGAACTTCTGGCCATGGGCGTGCGCAAGAGCTGGACGGAGGTGACCGAGCAGGAAAAGGCCCTGGCGCGGCTGAACATCATCGCCCGCGCCATGGGCGACCAGGGCGCGATCGGCGACGCGGTCAAGACGGCCGGGTCGTTTACCAACCAGATGAAACGCCTGCGCGGCCTATTGCGCGACACCTCCGTGTCCATCGGCCAGGCGCTCTTGCCGGTGGTCACGCCCTTGGTGCAGAAAGCCGCCGAGATGGTGCGCTGGCTGGGGGAGTGGATCAGCCGTAATCAACAATTGGTGGCCACGATGTTCAAGGTCGCCGCGGTCGTGATCGCCGGCGGACTGGCGCTGGCGGCGCTGGGCACGGTCATCAGCGGGCTGGGCAGCGCGCTTGGCGTGCTGGCGACCATCGTCACGAGCGTAGGCACGGTATTCAAGCTGCTGGGGGCGGTGATCGCCTTCGTGGTCTCGCCGATCGGCCTGGTCATCTCGGCCGTGGCCGCATTGGGCGCATACCTCATTCATGCGACGGGTGCCGGCGGCAAAGCCCTTACCTGGCTGGGCGAGAAGTTCAACGTGCTCAAGGACGATGCGCTGTCGGCCTACCAGGGGATCGCCGACGCTCTGGCGGCCGGCGACATCTCGCTGGCGGTGAAGGTCTTGTGGCTGACCCTCAAGATGGAGTGGACCCGGGGCGTGAACGTCCTGGAGAAGGCGTGGCTGAACTTCCGCAACTTCTTCATCAAGATCGGCTATGACGCCTGGCACGGCCTGCTGGCGGTCGCCGAGATCGTGTGGCACGCCCTGGAGGTCGGCTGGATCGAGACGACCGCCTTCTTCTCCAAGCTCTGGACGGATTTTACATCGTTCTTCGCCCGGACTTGGGAGAACATCAAAGCCGGGGCGCAGAAGGCGTGGAACTGGATCAAGTCGCTGTTCGATGACTCCATTGACCTGGAGGCCGAGAACAAGCTGGTCGAGCAGAAGAAGCAGGAAGCCATCGCGCGCATCGAGGATGAGCAGCAGCGCAAGCTCGCCCAGCGTGAAGCCCAGCGCGAAGCGGAACGTCGTCGAGCGGCGGCCATTCACGAAGCGACGCTGGCCGAGATCGGCCGCGAGAACCTCGCCAAGCACCGCGAACTGGATACCGAATATGCCCAGCGCATGGCCGAAAACGAGGCCGACCTGGCCAAGGCCCGGCAGGAGTGGCGCGAAGCCATTGAAGCCGCTCGCAAGAAGCGCGAGGCCAAGGAAGCCGAAGCCGCTCCGGAAGGCCTGGAAGGTCCCGATGACTTGATCAATAAGGCCCGCCAGGCGCTGGCCGGTCTGGGCGACCTGGTCCACCAGGAAGCGGAGAAGATCGGCGTGCGGGGCACGTTCAACGCCGCCGCTATCCAGGGTCTGGCCGCCGGGGACGCCGCCGATCGCACCGCCAAGGCGACCGAGGAGACGGCCAAGAACACCAAGAAGCTCCTGCAGGCTGCGCAAACCGGCGGTCTGACGTTCGCTTGATTACAGGAGGCCACGGATGGCCATCACCTGCACCGAAAACATTGACTCCCGCCAGATTACAGAAGGTCAGTCAGCGGAACTGATCTACACGATCACCGGCACTGCCGACGAGGCGGCCGCTATCGCCACGCTCAAGGCGACCGCACCGACGGTGTTGCACAACATGAAGCGTCAGCCGGTGACGGTCGAGCCGGTCCACATCGATACCACACATCCCGACAAGTGCATCTGGACCGGCACGGTTCACTATGCGCCTTTCGAGTACCCAGACCCGCCCCAGACTGGCGATTCTTCCTTCAGCTTCGACACCGGCGGCGGCACACAGCATATCACCCAGTCCTTGCAGACCGTCGGCCGCTACGCCGCCAGCGGCACCGCGCCGGACTTTGGCGGGGCCATCGGCGTCACGCACGACAACGTCGAAGGTGTCGACATCACCGTGCCGGTCTACAACTTCTCTGAGACGCACTACCTGCCGGCCAGCCAAGTGACCAATGCCTACAAGGGCACGCTCTTCCAGCTCACCGGCAAGGTCAATAACGCCCCGTTCCGGGGTCTGGCGGCCGGGGAGTGCCTGTTCCTGGGGGCCTCCGGTTCGCGCCGCGGGACCGGACCCGATGACGACTGGGAAATTACCTTCCGCTTCGCCGGCTCGCCCAACCGTACGAACCTCACCGTCGGCCCCATCAGCGGGATCAGCAAGAAAGGCTGGGAGTACCTTTGGGTGCGCTACGCCGACGCGGAAGACACCGGCTCGAACACGCTGGTCAAACAACCTGTCGCGGCCTACGTCGAGAGGGTCTATGAGGAAGGCAACTTTGCGGCCCTGGGGATCGGCACATGAGCAGCGCCTTGAGAAAAGTCCGCTCCGGCGACCCGCTGGTTATCCCCGCAGCCGCCTACAACGCCTTCATCGATGCGGCGCTGGACTTTCGGCAGCGCACCGCCCACCTGGGACAAGGGGCGCAACCCTCGTTCTCGCAGGCCAGCATCGTACTGGTGCGCAACGACAGTGGTTCGAATCAGAATCGCATGGCGGTCTTGGGCGTCGATGCCCCGATTATCGATCCATCCGCCAACGAGGAAGAGTTCCGGAACCGCGTGGCCCTTTCCTGCGTTACGCCGGAGGAAGGCACGCACGAGGGCCGGTTCGTCGTCCTGGCCGAACCCATCGCCAACGGCAAGATCGGACGCGCCTACGCCGCCGGGGTCTGCCCCGTGAAGATCGACGTGCCCGACGAGGAGCACGAGTGGCGCTATGCCGAAATCGCCGATGGCATCACCGGCAACCTAAAGGTAAGCATGCAAGGCTCAGCCACCATCCTCTGGCGTGCCGGCGGGACCGGCGTGCAGTGGGCAGTCATTCGCCTGGGCCAGCCGGTGCCGATGCATGTCTTCCCGGTGGAACTGACCCAGGTTGGCGGCGAGCAAGGCGACGAAGAGAATCCGGCGACATGGACCTACGACGTGCTGGACGTGGTGACCAGTGAAACGCTGGCCAGTGGAGTCGATCCGGTCGCCTCTCCGCACAAGTGGCAGCGACCCAGTGTGGGCCAGATGATCGCCGCGACATTCGGATATGCCCATTACCAGCCCAATGACGCCGGGGAGATGGAACTGGTGTTGGGCTGGATCAACGAGATGGTCGATCAGGAAGCCTGCCCGGACAGTGGAGGTGGATGATGGCCGGTGCGGGGATGGCGGTGGTTCTGGTGGGTGGCAAGCGCGGGCTGCGCCCTGGCGGCAAGGCCGCCGTATTCAACGCCGATGGCGCGTGCCCAGGGTGCTGCCAGTGCGAGCCGTTCGTGCTCGGATCGTTCACCACCAACCGCTACTACAACCCGTGCTGGGACCTGACGCCGTATCAGGGGCCGGGGCAAGCGCCGCCGGGATCGTACTGGCGGTTGATTGAGATCGGCATGTGCTATCCCTACAGCTATCCGTGGTACGGAGCGGGGTGTGTTAACAGTGAAGGGCGGCTGGTGGGCCTGCCGAGCCAGTTCTGCTCAAGCTACTACTACGACGGCTACATGGAACTCCAGATCGGCTGCTACGACCCGGCGGACAACCGCATCCATTGGCCGGGGACCTGCCAGACTCTTTCTGCGAGGTACTCATGCTGAACGAGCTTCACGAAACCGGTTTGATGACCCACATGCCGTTCCTGACGCCCGGTGAGAGCGGCAAGCCCGTGCTGCTGTTCTGCCAGGCGGATGTTTCTCGAATCTGGAAGCTGTGCGCCCAAACCTCCGACGGCCGAATCCTGCGTCTCTCGACGGGCATGCCCGAGGATGTGTGCGAATGCTCCCCCACGGCATGGCACGACGAGAGTGGCTGGCACGTGAGCTTCATTGCCGGCGGCGGCAAACCCAACCCGCTCCACCGTCTTTACCGCATGGATGGCCCGACCCTGGATCGACTCAGCACGCCCGTAGCGCTGCACGCCACACGGGCGGGATTCGTCTTCCGCGACCGGGTCGTCCACGCTGACATGGACAACCTGATTCACGTGCGTGACTTGGCCGGCGACTTCGACATTGAACTGCCTGGCGCATTCATCTACCGTGTGGCCTACCGGGCCGACCGGCCGGATACGCTGCTGATCAGCGGCCAGTGGCAGACCGAGGACGACGTATTCACCCTCGAATACGACCTGACAAGCGGCGAGCAGAGCATGATCGAATGCGACGGCCAGCCGGCCTACAAGTGCACCATCCTGGGCGACCAGATGCTCTACGCCCAGCGCATCGGCGAGCAGTTCGAGCATCGCCGCGTCACTGCCGCCAAGTCTATCGCCCGGCACAGTGTCGCAAGCGCCGTCCGCCGACAAGGGGGCCAGGTCCAACCCATCGCAACCCAGCCCATGGGCAACTGCGGCTGCCGGCGGCGCTCCGGTCCGGGCGATCCGATGGTGACACGCGCATCGTGCGTCGAGTGCGTGGAAAAGCACCTCGGTGCCGCATACGTCCTACTGACCGAGACCCGTGACGGCTATGCCCATCGCCTCCGGGCCGTCGGCCATCTGCACGAGGCCGAGGATGAATCGCAGGAGTGGCCAGAACTGCACAACGCCATTCGCGCCGCTCGCAAGGCGTATCAGATCAACGGCACCATGCCGGATTGGGAATCGCTGGCGGGGACGATGGCCCGCACAACGGCAGTAAAGACGTGATGTGCGGAGAGGCGCAGAACGCGAAAATGGGCGATTCTGACAGTTTCGCCCGCAACCCCTTGTCAGGACTGGGACCGATCTGGTGTCACATCTCTGCCAACAGACGCATTCGTAACCCCCTGATCGAACGTCAGGCACTTCCAGAGTCGGCGTTGCTTTCGCCAGTCCGGCTCGGCGGCGATGGGCCGAACATGGTGCTCGCGGATCGGATCACGGCCCTTGGTGGTGCGCGGCAGGAACAGGATCGCCTCCTGGATGTCCGGCGCGAGCTGCAGCAGGTTCATGATCTGCGTGACACGGGCGCGGGTCACGTTGCCCAGACGCGCCAGGTCCGCCTGGTCGGTGATCTCGCCCGACTTGATGAGCCGATCGAAGCGGATCGCCAAGGCCATGAGCCGTGAGATGCGTGGGATCGTACCCTCTGGTGTCGCGCTTGGTTCCGGCGGCGGGCCTTCCTGAATGACCTTCCGTGTCCGCTGGCCCCGCGTGAAATGCACTTCTCTTTCGATGGTCAAACCCTTCATACCTTCGCCTCCTGTTGGCTCAGCTCGTCAGCCAATGTCTTGATGCCCGTGGGGTGGAAGGTGATGGCGACCTTCCCGTTAGGGCCGTCGTAGTCCACCCGTTCGATCAGCAGATGCAGGATGCGAGCCTGTTCGCGGGCGCTAAGCGTCTCCCACACCGGGTCGAATAGCGAGCAAGCCTCGCCCACCTCGCGGGCATCCACCAACTCACGGGACAAGGCGATGATCTGCTCGCGCACCTGGGTGGCGCGTTGCTCGGCGGTACGGATGCGGTCCTGAATGTCGGCCATGCGGTCGGTCGCCAGGCCATCCTTGCCCGCCAGCTTGCGAAGTTCGTTGTTATGACGTTGCAGCTCGCGTTCGAGCGCCCGTTTCTCGACCTCCAACTTCCCGATGGCCTCTTCACGTTGGCGACGGCTCTCGGCCAATGTCTCGGCCAGCAGGTCGGTGTCTTTGCCGATGACCTTGACCTGCTCGATGACGAACCGTTCCAGTTCGGGCGCTGGCACAGATGGCGTCGGGCAGACGTGCCAGCCGCGTTTCTGGGCGTTGGTGCAGCAGTAGTAGCGGTAGACCTTCGTGCCGTTCTTCACCGTATGGGCCGGGGCCATCGCGCAGTCGCAGGTCACGCAGCGCACCAGGCCCTTGAGCAAGGCCCCGTGGCGGTTCTTCACATGCGCACCGCCCGTGCGGCCGTTGCGTTTGAGCATGCGTTGCACACGCTCGAAGATTTCCTCATCAACGATGGCCGGGTGCTCGCCCTCGTGAACCTCGTCCTTGTAGGTGATCTTGCCCAGGTAGATGCGGTTGGTCAGCATCTTGAAGAGGTTGTTCTTGCCGAACGGCTTGCCGCCCATCTCGCGGCCTTTCTTCGTGACCCATCGCTTGGTGGTCCAGCCTCGTCGCTCCAGTTCCGCTGCCGTGGTAATGAGCGACTGGCGGTCGAGGTAGAGTTCGAAGATCTCCCGCACGCGGGCCGCCTCCTCCTCGTTGACCAGCAAGCGCCCGCCCCGTGTGTCCACGTCGTAACCCAATAGCGGCATGCCGCCGGTCCACTTGCCCTTGCGGCGCGTGGCGGCGATCTTGTCGCGCGTGCGTTCGGAGATCATCTCTCGCTCGAACTGGGCGAAGCTCAGCAGCACATTGAGCATCAGCCGGCCCATTGACGTGCTGGTGTTGAACTGCTGGGTGACCGAGACAAACGACACCTTGTGTCGCTCCAAAACCTCCATGATCTTCGAGAAGTCGATGAGACTGCGGCTGAGTCGGTCCACCTTATAGACCACGATGCAGTCGATCTTCCCCGCCTCGATGTCCGCCAGCAGGCGCTGCAGCGCCGGGCGGTCCATGTTGCCGCCGGAAAAGCCGCCGTCGTCGTAGTGGTCCGGCAGGCAGACCCAACCCTCGGACTTCTGGCTGGCGATATACGCCTCGCCTGCTTCGCGCTGGGCGTCGAGGCTGTTGAACTCCTGCTCCAGGCCATCCTCGGTACTCTTGCGGGTATAGATGGCGCACCGGAACGTCACGGGCGTGTTGGCGGCGGTCCTACTCATCGGCGACTCCGTTCTTGCCGGATTTCAGGTTGAAGAAGTGGTAGCCGTTCCAGTGCGTGCCGGTGACGGCCCTGGCGACGGCTGAGAGCGTGCGGTAGACCTCGCCCTCGTATTCAAAGCCGCGCGGCAGAACACGAACCACGATCTCGCGGCCCTTGTATGGCCGCCGCAGGATCGCCCCTGGCATGGGCAGCCGTGCATCGTGACCAAAGGCGACCGACGCCGTGGTGGTGATGGCGACCTGATCTGCCTTCACCTTCGGAGCAGTGGTCCGCAGGTCGGCGTCGTTGGCCAACTCCTCGGCGCGTCGCCTGGCTCGCTCGGACAGGTCGCCATGGGCGTTGGCCTGGATGCGCCAGGCGATCCGCTTACGCAAGTAGTCCTTGTTGCCCGAGCGCGTCGCCTCGCCGAATACTTCGATGTGTTTGGCCCGCAGCTGTTTGACCGTCATCCGGCCAAGCGCCGCAAGCTCCTTGGCCATGTTCACACTCATGTCTTTCGAGCTCCTTTCATGCATCACTCGTGACTATCGAGCGGCACATGAGGGCTCGTTCTTCGCCCCACATCAAGGCCGTTTTGCCTCTGTTTCGCGGGATTTTCGGGCGTGCGAGAGGAACGCGAACCGGGGCATGTTTCGTCGGCCTGGCGGAGGCGAAGCACGCCCCGGGCTAGGATGGCGGCGATCTCCTGGCGGCGCTTGTGCGGGGTCATGGCGGCCGGGTCGGCAAACGGTTCTTCCATCGCGGGCTCCTTGCGGATGCGCCCACAACGGCCTTCGCCTGGCGACCGGCGCGCTGTCTGGCTGGGTTGGTGCTCTTCGTCCTTCTCTTACTTACCCGGCGCGAGTTCGAAATGGCGGTGGGGTGCGGGGATAGCGGGCCGCTAATCAGGTGTTTCGCGTTGACGTTTATCTCGGCAGACGTATAATGGTGGCCGTGAACGTGTTCTGGCCGAATTCAGCGGTCGGTTATAGCGATCTCATCGCCGGAGTAGATCGGCCGCTTAATGGGGCCCTGCTAATGCGAAGAAAGGGAAAGGCATGGCATCGAAGACCGAGTCCATCATGTCCTTATTGAACCAGATCCGCAACGACCAGCAGCTCGTCCTGCCGGATATACAGCGAGATTTCGTCTGGAGCATGGAGCAAATCAGGCTGCTCATGGACTCGGTCATGCGCGAGTATCCCTTCGGGTCGTTGTTGTTCTGGCAGACACGATTTCTGGAGGTGCCGTACCGCGAGTTCGTAAGCGACTATGAGCTGGGTCTGACATTCGTCCCGAAGACGAAGGCGCAAGGTCAGCCTCTGCGCATGGTCCTGGATGGGCAGCAGAGGCTTCAATCATTGTACCTCGCTGTCTATGGGACCTACGGCCGAAAGAGACTGTACTTCAACGTCACGAGCGGGCCAGGGGCGAAACCCGATCCTGATGTGCCTGAGGATGGCCTTGGCGGGCTGTACCGCTTTGAATTCTGGAATGAGGAGGACAGCAACAGGCCGAAACGGCTGATTCCCGTTAATAGGATCGCGACTTGGCCATCGCGTCTGGAGGACGCCGAGACCGAGAAAACCATCGCGGATGCGGGTTTGGCCGGCGATGATGCGGGGCGGGCTCGGAGCAACATCCGTCTGCTCCGTAGGGTTCTCACTCGCAGCGATCTGGTTCCGGTAGAGACGATTGATGACGAAGCGCCAGATGCTGCATCTGCGCGAACTCTGGACGAGGTGCTAGAAATCTTCGTGCGGGTTAACACGGGCGGAACAAGGCTGAGTCGCGCCGACCTAATGTTCTCTTTTCTCAAATCCAAGTGGCAGGGAGCACGAGTCTCCTTCGACGACCTTGTCGCTAAGGTGGAGTCCACATGTCCGCTGGGCATTGATAAGGACTTCATTATCCGGGGACTCCTGCTGGTGACTGACTCACCAGTCGTTTACGAGGTGGCGAATATACAGAGGCACTGGCAGGCTCTCGAACCCGCCTTCGAGCAATTCGCCAACGCGCTGAAGAGCACGCTTGATTTCGTTCGAAGCCCCGATGTCGGCATTAGGAGCCGAAGTTTGGTCCAGCCCCTCGCAACCCTCTTCCCGCTGATTTACTATCTTTACCAGTTCAAGAATGGTTCCGTCCCGGACGAAGAGCGGAGATCGCTGCGATCCCTGCTCTACTTCCTGCTGTTCAACGGTTTTGTTCGCTCCGAAGCCCGCATCCGATATCTGCGGGATGAAATTAGGAAGCATAAGGGGAGACCGTTGCCTCTAACTGGCCTCCTCCATGTCGTGGAGACCATGCAAAAGAACCATTTCGTCCAGTCGTCGAGCGAAATGCTTAACAACAACCCCCGCCTGGCTTTGAACATCGCGCAGCCAACGATCTGCAAGACGACACTGTCGTGGCAGGAGAATCCGGAAGTTGACCACATCTTTCCGCAGTCGGTCTTCCGGATGAAATACCCGAGCTTGGTGGATGACATTGGGAACCTCGCCTATCTCGGTAAGCTGCGAAACATCCGCAAGAGCGACGACATGCCGATGGACTACTTCATGGATGTGTCGGATACGGAACTTCGGGACAACTACCTGATCCCTGATCGGGCGCTGCTTACCCCCGAGCGATTCGAAGAATTCGTGGCAAATCGTCGCGGTCTTATCCTCGAAAGGGTGAGGGAGTTTCTAGGACGATAGCAGATCGTTGGTCGCCTCGGTTCGAAATGGTGGTGGCCCCCGGTGCAAACGGGTCTGTTAACTGGGCGAGGGCTGTTTACGAGAGAGTCAGAGAGTTCGGCCCGTTGCTCTCGGCGGCCGAGAGAGAACGTATAGGTTCACTGCCGCAACGGGGTGGAGGCGGGTTGAAACAGAGAGCGCGGCCCGCGAGGGCCGATTCGCCGTAACCCTTTGCGGGCATAGAGATACGAAAACGCCCGGCCATTTTCATGGTCGGGCGTTTGCGTTAACTGGATCAGCCGAATGGGTTCGGCTGGAAAGATCAAGCTCCCCGAGTAGGGCTCGAACCTACAACCTAGCGGTTAACAGCCGCTCGCTCTACCGATTGAGCTATCGGGGAACACCAACTTGCTACCGGCACCTGACGCCCGGGCGGGATACACCTGCCTCTGCCGCCAGGACGCCTAAGGGGCTATACGTTCCTGCCCCGAGGCCGACCGTTACGAGCGGCCGATAATTACAGAGTTCCGCATTATTTTGATTTCGTCCATTTTGTCAAGTGTGATGGGGTAATTTTTGTCAAAAGGCCCCGAAAAAAAGGTCCCTGCTGGACATTTTGCGGTTATTTGGCTAAGATATAGGGGCGTGGGCGGCCGCGTCCTGCCGGGTGTGCGTTCGCAGTTTTTATCATAATTGGCTACTCGACTATTACCGAATACATGGTATGTCCAGCATCTTAGACGTTGATGGATTCACGATCATCAAGCGTATCGGAACCGGCGCGCGCACGACCATCTACCTGGCGACGGACGAATCGACGCGGCAGACGGTTGCGCTCAAGCGGGCGGTCCTTGAACGGCCTGAGGATACCCGCATTTTCGAGCAGATGGAGACAGAATTCAAGGTTGCCCGGCAGATTTCGCACCCCTACATCCGGAAATGCTACCGGATTATCCGGCAGCGCAAGCTGCTCAAGACGACCGAACTGCTGCTTTCAATGGAAATGTTCAACGGCCGCAGCCTTGAGGAATCGCGCGGATTGAGCCTGGGGGATATTCTGTTGTTGTTCCGAATGATTGCTACCGGGCTTAATGCGATGCACGAGGCGGGATTTGTTCATTGCGATATTAAGCCCAACAATATCCTGGTGTCGAGCGAGGGTGCGCTGAAGATTATTGATCTCGGGCAGAGCTGCAAGTTGGGGGCCATCAAGTCCCGTATTCAGGGAACGCCCGACTACATTGCTCCGGAACAGGTGCTTCGCAAGCACATCAGCCACCGGACGGATATCTTCAACCTGGGGGCGACGATGTACTGGGCGCTGACGGGCAAGAACGTGCCCACCCTGATCCCGAAAAAAACGAACATTGGCATGGCGATGCACGTGGTCGGCGAGTTTAAAGCGCCGCACGAGATCTACCGCAAGATCCCTGAGCCGGTTTCGCAGATCGTCATGGATTGCGTCCAGGAAAAGCCGGCTGATCGGCCGGCGAATATGGGTGAAGTAATCGCCCGGCTGGACACGATGATACGCAGTATCTTCGGCAGCAGGATCGGCGGCAACGGCAAGGCACGCAATGATTGAACTGTGCAGACAAGGCATTGATGCGAATCTGTGCACGCCGCTGCGCGACGGCAACGTGATCTGCCTGCCGGATCGCGGCAGGGCGATTATTACAGGAGATCTGCACGGTCACCGCCGTAACTTCGAAAAGGTCGTTGCACTGGCCGATCTGGAGTATCATCCGGACACGTATGTGATTTTTCAGGAGATTCTGCACGGGGGGCCGGAGGATGAAGAGGGCGGCTGCCTGTCGTTTCAATTGTGGGCGGATGTGTTGCGATATCAACTGCAGTTTCCGCAGCAGGTCTTTCTGGTCATGGGTAACCATGACACCGCGATCATCGTTGACAATGACGTGATGAAGGCGGGCAAGGGAATGAATGCTGCATTGAAGGCGGCCATGCGGCGGGTCTTCCGCGAGGACTATGACGTGGCGATACGGGCGCTCAGGGCATATCTTCTGTCCCAGCCGATTGCAGTGCGATGCCCGAACCGCATCTGGATGTCGCACTCGCTGCCGGAGGAGCGGTTCGTCGACAACTTCGATATCACAGTATTCGACCGCCAACTCCTTTCCGGCGATATGTTGCGGCCGGAACCGCTGTACAAGCTGACATGGGGCCGCAGGCAGAGCTTGGCGGCGATTGACAAGATGGCGGAGCTTTTGGATGTGGACCATTTTATCGTGGGTCATCAGCCCCAGGAGCAGGGCTGGTGTGCCGTGGGGCAGCGTATGATTATTCTGGCTTCGGATCATAGCCATGGCTGTATCATAACGTTCGACCTGGACCGCAGCTATACACACGATGAATTGGTGGCACAGATCGTGCCTTTAGCATCGATCGCCGCACCGTGAGCGGGCGCAGGCCGCGGGTGGCGTGGGGGACAGGCACGTTTCACTTGTGTTTCGCTCCAGCGGGCGCAGATGAGGGGGGCTTTGGTGACCAGAGGCTTGGCGGATTGTATTTGACTCGCGGCGACAGAACAGCATAATCAGCAATGGCCGCCAGGGTCGTAATCCAGGTGGAACGGCGGCCTGTAGCATGGGGTGGGTTATTGCAGGGGTTTGGAAGGTTTTGCGGGATGTTCTGGTGGATCTATGCCGTGGTTGCTGTGCTGTTGTTGGCCTCGCAAGGGCTATTTCTCTGGCAATCGCGGCGGAATTTTTTTTATGCCTTGAAGAAGTCGGCCCAGCGTCATCCGGAGGTCCGACAGCCGGTGCTGCTGACGGTTCCATGCAAGGGCATCGACCGGGCCTTCGAAAAGAACATCCGTTCGATTCTCAATCTTGAGTATCCTGACTTTGTACTGCACTTCGTGGTGCAGGATGCGGCGGATCCGGCCTATGAGGTCCTGTGTCGGCTGCGGGACGAGCATGGGGCCCGTTGTGCGGCGCGGCAGGTGTGTATCCTGACGGCAGGCCGGGCGACCGGCTGCAGCCAGAAGATACACAATCTGCTTTACTCGGTGGAACACGCCCCCAAGGACATCGAAATCCTTGCTTTTGCGGACAGTGATGCATGTCTTCATCCGCTGTGGCTGGAGCACATGGTGTATCCCCTTCGCAAGGCGCGGCACGGGGCGACCACGGGATACCGGTGGTTCGTGCCGCTGGAGAATAATCTGGCGTCGCTGGCGATGTCCGCGATCAACGGCAAGATCGCACAGATGCTCGGCAATACGGCGTTCAACCAGCTCTGGGGCGGTTCGATGGCGTTGCGTGTGGAGACTGCACGCAAGGTGGACCTGAGGGCCGTGTGGGGCAAAGCAATTGCTGACGATCTGAGCCTTTCGTATGCGATCAAGCGTGCGGGCATGAAGATCATTTATGCGCCGCGCTGCATGGTGGCTTCGCACGAGAAGACGACATGGGCGGGACTCTACGAGTTTGCGTGCCGGCAGTTCGTCATTACACGGGTTACGACGCCCGGCGAGTGGTGGCTGGCGATGTTCTGCATCACATACTCGCTGTTCGGCGTGTGGGGCGGCGCGGCGATTGCGGCGTATGCCGCGGCAGTACGGTCGCTGTTTTTTCCGCTCTATGTCGCGGTTCCGGCGCTGTTCATTGCGGGGCAGATCTACCGCAGTGTGCTTCGTCAGCGCATGATTCTGCATCTCCTGCCGGAGGAGGCGCCCAGTCTGAAAGCGGCGGCACGGGCGGACTGGTACGGCACGTTTCTTTGGTCGTGGGTGCTGTTCGTGCTTGTCGCGGCCTCGGCATTCGGGCGCACGATTACGTGGCGGGGTATACGTTACAGGCTGTTAGGGCCGTTCGAGACCGAAATCGTATCGAAATGATCGACACAGTCAAGGTGCGTCAGGCAGGCGGCGGCTGCTTCCCACGAGGGTGATCTGGTTTTTCCCGCTGCGTTTGGCCTCCAACAGTGCCTTGTCGGCCTGCTCAAAGAGGCTGTCGACGGTGTGAGCATCCTTTGGGTATGAGGCCAATCCGCCGCTGATGGTAAGGATGCCTTTGCCTTCCGGGCCGAGGAAAGACAACTCGGCTGAACTGACTTCCTTCCTGAACCGCTCGGCCATGAAGACCGCCTCTCGTGGGTGCTGTGTGACCGTGTGGCGCCGCTCCGGCTCAACGTGCTTGCCGGCACTGGACGTCTTATCCTTCTTTCGGCAGTCCCAGAAGACGAAGGCGAATTCGTCGCCGCCGATCCTTCCCGTAACGTCGTGGTGACGGCAGCAGCGGCGCATCATGATGGCCGTCTGCCGCAGCACATTGTCGCCGACCGCGTGCCCGTAGACGTCGTTGTAGCGTTTGAAATCATCGATGTCGAAAACGAGCAGTGTGACCTCGAACGATTCGCGGCGGGCCTTGTCGAGGATCTGGTGCAAAAACTGCCGTACGTAACGACGGTTTTTCAGCCCGGTCAGATCGTCCTCCATGGCGAGTTTTTCAAGCTGGCGGATGCGTTCATCACGGGCGGCCAGAAGTGAGCTGTAGGCGCCGTCAAAGGCTGCATGGTTGCCTGAGGCGATGATTTCGTGATCGACCGGACATATCTGATAGGCGTCGGCGGGCCGCGCAGCGTTTGTAACGTCGCGGATCAGTTGCCGCGCGGAGGCTTCTTCGTGCATCTCGGCCAGCAGGACGATGCGGGAGGCGGGGCTGATCTGCCGCAGGAGTTTCAGCTCGGCTTCCGGGGGCTTGTCGAAGCCGGACATGACGACGTAGATAAAGGCGAATTCCCGTTCGGCTGCCAGCGCCATCGCGTCGAGCATGCTGCCGCAGTATTCAAGGCGATTGCGGGCCGGCGATGCGGTGCGCGTCAACGCTCTAGCCGCGTCGCCGACCACGAGAACGGTCGGTTGACGGCCGTTTTTGTCTGCCGCAGTGCCCATCAGGAGACTCCCAGTATCGGCCATCGTCGGCCGCGGCGATCATAGGTGCCGCCAAGGGCGGCCGGGCCAAGATGCTTTGAAAGCGGGGCCTGCCGCACGGGGGCGAAACCTGTCCGAATACCGCGGTCCGGTGTCGTTGGCGCCATCACTAAACCCTTAAATCTCCTGTACTTATCATATCATGCCGCGTCGAAAAGTCAATCAGAATTTGAGGCAGGCACAGGCCTTGCACACGGCGGCAGCCAAAACAGGAAGAACAAAGGAAGCGGCGCTGAATCGGTGCAAGCCCCGTTTTACTCGGTGGCCGGCAAGCTGTTGAGCATCATGCGGGCATGTTCGCTGAAGATGCTCTGCGGATAAAGCTCCATGAAAATGTTGAGAATACTGCGGGCATCCTGGAGGTATTTCTTCTTGTCCTCAGGCTTGGTCTCCGGATCCTTCCAGAGCTGGACTTTGAGGAGGCCCAGTTCGTAAAGGGCCCGGATGCCGCCATCGGTATTGGTGAAACGTGTGTGAAGGGCATTCAGTTCGGCGGCCCTGAGTTGAGCGTCCGGCATGAGCATGACTTTGGCCAACAAGACGTTGTCCATCAGGGGGTCGGTCTGACCCTGGCCCATTTCGACCAGGAGAAGGTCGAGTTCCTGGGCATAGCTGGGGCTGTACGGATTGAGCAGCACAAACCTCGCCAGGCGGCTGAGCACCCCCGGATCGTCGGCGCGGTTCTGCTCGCTGATGAGGACGAGGAACTCATCCAGTTTCATCATGAGTTCGCGGAGTTTGAACGGCGTCATCACCGTACGGGCAGGGGGGGCAAAGGCCGTGAGGAATGACTCGCCGGCCGACGGCGTCTGGCTGAGGCGTTGGAGCTGTTCCTCGACGCCGGCGCGGGCTTCCCGGCAGAGTTGGGCGGCCTGCTCGAATTCGCCCATTCCAGCCGCATGGACCGCAAGGCGCCATCGCGCTTCGAGCGACTCGGGACTGTGCGGAAATTCGTTGTACAGCTTGTTCCAGATAACGCGGGTTTCGCGATGCGGGTAGTTGTTGTAAAAATGCAGGATTTCCTTGGGGCTCTGCGCCAGCAGCCGCACGTCTGGCCGGTACTCGTTGAGCATGGCCATGTAGTACAAGGCGATGGGCATGCGCTTGCTGGCGGTCCATTTCTCGATGAAGATGCGGTACTGTTCCAGGAGCCACTGCCGTTTTGCCTGGTACTTGAATTCGTCGGGCAGGATGTTGATGAGCCAGTTGGGCCACTGGTCGTTGCTCAGGTGATTGATGATTTCATTCTTGAGTTCCTTGCGGAGCAGGATGGGCTCGGTGGGATAGAAGAGGCCCCGCAGGTAGCTTTCCGTGCTTGGGTCCACGATAGCCTTGTCGATGGCGTCGCTCATGGAACGGTCGTGAAACTCGCGGACCACTTCGGGATTGTTTTTAGCGATATAAAGCTGATAGTCGAGTTCGGAAAAGCTGATCTTGACGAAGAAGATGGCGACCGCCCCCATCAGCACCAAGCCGCACACACTGAAAATCAGGCCCGGCCTGTAGCGGGTGTAATGGCCGATGCCCAGAATGACCCCGGCAATAGCCAGAGCCATGAGCCAGGCGGACATCCAGGGCGCATAAGAAAACGCCCAACGGATCGGATCAACATCCTCTACGCCGCCGAAGACGGCCCAATAAATAAGCTGCGGTGAGATGCACAGGAGCACGGAAATGAAGCGCGAGCGGAATCGCAGCGGCCTGCACGCCACGGCGACGCAACTGAGTCCCAGGAACACGCCGAACCAATGCAGCCGGGCGATCAGCACGGCGGCAAGGATCATGGGCAGGCTGAAACGGAAGCTCATAAGCTGGGCGGCCATGATCGGGGCCACCGCCAGCACGGCCATAAGCCAGCCGAGCACGACGATTTGCCAGGGATATTCGTAAATGCTGATCGGGCTGACGACGAACGGGCCGAGGGCCCACGAGTTCCAGGCCGACAGGCGTTCGGAGTTGAGTTCCAGTGCGGTGCCGGTGAGGATGCGCGACCAGAACAGACAGGCGAGGACATAGACGACCACCGCCAGCCACCAGCAGCGCATCACATTGCTGTGACTGTAGTGCAGGGTGGGCCCTACGGTCATGAAGGACTTTGAAGGGCCGTTAGCTTTATCTTCGCCAATGCCTGCCATATTGCAGCCTGCCCGCCGGATTTACCCGGCGGCCGCCAATCAGCAACCCGGCCGCGGAAGGGGGGGCTCGCCGTCATGTGCCGCGGATGATATCCGTGATCTTCATGAGACGGCTGATATTGTCCCGTTCGGCTTCGCCGAGCTTGCTGTAGATATACTTGATTGTTTCCTGAATGTCCGGGATGACCACGTGCTCCAGGACGTTGACGCGTCGACGCGTCATCTGCAGTTCGATAGCCAGAAGCTGGGCCTGTTTTTCCTTTTCGGCCAGTTCAATGAGCCCATCGAACGCCCGTTCCAACGCCCGCAGCGCGACATCGAGTTCGCCGCTGGTGGAGGCAAAACCATAACAGACTATATCGCCGGCGATTTCCTTGCTGATCTCGGGCACCCGCACGCTCATGATGCGGGCGAAGCTGATCGCCAGGCTGAACTTCTTGGTAGGCACTTCCATGGCCGCCGCCATGTCCTCGGGCTCCATGGTGGCGCGGGCCATCATAAACCGGCGGGTGGTCTCCAGAAGTTCTTTTTCGACGCGCTGCCGCAGGGGGCCTATCAGCCGGGCGATCTGTACCAACTGCCGCGAGATCTCGTCGCGTTTCTGGCTGAGCAGGCGGTGTCCGCGCGAAGCCAGCGCCACTCGCTTGCGGAGCTGAAGCAACTCCATCCGGGTTGCGTTTACGTTTTCCAGCATCGTCTACCCTTCGACAGGCTGTTTCTTTCCCCTGAAGCGGGGCATATACTTCTCGATGAGATGGGCGTCGATTCGCTTGAGCTCGACATTGTCAAACATGCTCAGCAGCTCCCAGCCTAGGTCAAGCGTTTGTTCAACTGTGCGGTTTTCGTAGTAGCCCTGCGAGATGTACCGCGCCTCGAACTCGTTGGCGAACGTCATGTACTTGCGGTCCTCCTGGGACAACGCCGCTTCGCCCAAGATCGTGGCAAGTTCCTGTGCCTCTTTGCCGCGTGCATAGGCGGCATAAAGCTGGTTGTACAGGTCGGCGTGGTCTTCACGGGTCTTGCCCTCGCCGATGCCCTTGTCCTTGAGTCGCGACAAACTCGGCAGCACATCCACCGGCGGGGCGATCGCTTTGCGATGCAGCGGCCGGCTCATGATGATCTGGCCCTCGGTGATGTAGCCGGTCAGGTCGGGCACAGGGTGCGTCTTGTCGTCTTCCGGCATCGTCAGCACAGGCACCATCGTAATGGAGCCCTTCTTGGCCTTGATGCGGCCGGCCCGTTCGTAGATGGTCGCCAGGTCGGTGTAAAGGTAGCCGGGGTAGCCGCGGCGGCCGGGCACTTCCTTGCGGGCGGCGCTGATCTCACGGAGCGCCTCGCAGTAGTTGGTCATGTCGTTGAGGATAACCAGAACGTGCATGTCCTCGTCGAACGCCAGGTACTCTGCTGCGGTAAGCGCCACACGCGGCGTGGCGATGCGCTCGATGGCCGGGTCGTTGGCGAGATTGATGAACAGCACCGCACGCTCGATTGCACCGGTATTGGTCAGGTCATTGATGAAGAACTGGGCGGCCTCGAAGGTGATGCCCATAGCCGCAAACACCACCGCAAACGCCTCGCCCTTGCCGCGCACCGTCGCCTGGCGGGCCAGTTGCACGGTAATCTCGTCATGCGGCAGCCCCGCGCCCGAAAAGATCGGCAGCTTCTGGCCGCGAACCAGAGGGTTCAGCCCGTCGATGGTGCTGATACCGGTCTGGATAAACTCGTTCGGATAGTCGCGGGCGTATGGATTGATCGGGTTGCCGTTGATGTTCAGACTTTTCTTCGGGATGATGGCCGGGCCGCCGTCCTTGGGGTTGCCGGTGCCGTCAAAGACACGCCCGAGGATCTCCGGCGATACCGCCAGTTCCATCGGTTTGCCGAGGAAGCGCACCGTACTGTCGCTGACGTTGATGCCTTCAGTGCCTTCGAAGACCTGCACGAGCACCTTGTCTTTTTCAACCTGCAGGATCTGCCCGTGTCGCGTTGTGCCGTCGGCGATCTCGATATCGACGATGTGTCCGTACTTGCCGCCGTCGACGGATTCGACCAGCATCAGTGGTCCGTAAATCTCAGAGACGGTCTTGTACTCTTTCAGCATGTCAAGCTCCCGCTTTCTCGCATTCTCTTCGGCACGGCCGCCGTGCGGGCGACCCGCCGCACTGACTTATTCACTTTCGGCCGTCTGTGCCGCAGGGGCGTACAGGGCCTTCATCTGCTTGTCAATAGTATCCATGATGCCGCGGATGGATGCCGCCTGGCCGTCCTCAACATACTTGGCGCGAGCGATCTCCTCCCGCACCGGCAGCTTGAAGATCTCGGCGGTCTCAACGCCGTTTTCGATGGCCGCCAGCCCCTGCTTGTGGAAGTGCAGGATGACCTTCATCATGTCAAACTGCTTGTCAATTGGCGTGTACGTGTCCACCTTGTGGAAGGCGTTCTGGTGCAGGAAGTCCTCGCGGATGCTCTTGGCGGTTTCCATCGCCATACGGTCGTTGGCGCTGATGGCTTCGGCGCCGACGAGTCGTACGATTTCTGCCAACTGGGCTTCCTGTTCCAGCAGCGCCATGGCCTGCCGCATCATATCGGCGAATTCGAGGCCCTTTTCTTTGTCTTCGAAGCAGCCCGGCAGGTACTCCTTGTAGAACGAATAGCTCGTCAGCCAGTCGATGGCGGGGAAGTGCCGCTGCTGGGCGAGCCGACCCTGCAGGGACCAGAACACCTTCACTACGTGCAGGGTTGCCTGAACGACCGAGTCAGACAGGTCGCCGCCCGGCGGGCTGACCGCCCCGATGATTGACAGGGCGCCGATGCGCTCCGGGGAGCCCGCACAGACTATCCGGCCCGCACGTTCGTAGAAGGACGCGATGCGGGCGCCGAGGTAGGCCGGGTAGCCTTCTTCGGCGGGCATCTCTTCGAGCCGCGTGGAGATTTCACGCATGGCTTCGGCCCAGCGGCTGGTGCTGTCGGCCATCATGGCGACGGAATAGCCCATGTCGCGGAAATACTCGGCCATGGTGATGCCCGTGTAAACGCTGGCCTCACGGGCAGCCACGGGCATGTCGGACGTGTTGGCCACCATGACGACGCGTTTCATCAGCGGTTCGCCGCTGTGTGGATCCAGCAGTTCCGGGAATTCCAGCAGCACGTCGGTCATTTCGTTGCCGCGTTCGCCGCAGCCGACATAGATGACGACGTCGGCGTCGACCCACTTGGCCAACTGGTGCTGGACGACGGTCTTGCCGGTGCCGAAGGGGCCGGGCACGCAGGCGGTGCCGCCCTTGCTGAGCGGGAAAAAGGCATCGATGACCCGCTGGCCGGTGACGAGGATCTCATTGGGTGCCAGACGCTCCTTGCGAGGCCGCGGGCGACGCACCGGCCACTTCTGCATGAGTTTCAGTTCGGTCCGACGGCCGCCCTCGCCGACCACTGCGCCGATGACCTCGTCGACCGTGTAGTCGCCTTCCTTGAGTCCTTCGAGCGTGCCGCGGACGTCCGGCGGAACCATGATCCGCTGCTTGACAAGGGTCGTCTCCTGGACCTCGCCGATAATGTCGCCGCCGCAGACCTGTACGCCGTTTTCGACAGTGGGCGTGAAGTGCCATTTGATATCGCGCCGCAGGCCGGGGATTGCGCTTCCGCGGAGGATGTTGTTGCCCTGGGCCTGGACCAGCGCATCCAGAGGCCGCTGAATACCGTCATAAATGCTGGAGATCAGCCCCGGGCCGAGTTCGACGCTGAGTGGCGCGCCGGTGTTGACGACCTCTTCGCCGGGTCCGATGCCTACCGTGTCCTCGTAGACCTGGATGCTGGCCAGATCGCCGTGCAGTTCCACGATTTCGCCGATGAGGTTTTCGCTGCCGACGCGGACCACGTCGTACATTCGCGCACCGACCATGTCTTTGGCCACGACCACGGGCCCGGCTACTTTGATGATCGTACCCTTGCTCAATTCACTCATTGCAGAACCTTCAATTCTAAACAGTCTATGCAAACATATTCTGCAGATGTCGCAGATTCCCGCAGATATCCTGCCGTTCTAATTCATCTGCGTCCGTCCGCGCAATCTGCGGATTTGTCCAGGCATATCCCAGACTCAATTGGCCAGGATGTTAATGCCCGTGGCCATCTTCAGCAGCTTGCCAAGCGCCTGCGTCGCGAAGCCCTCAGAGCCGGTTGTGAAGGGCACAATCACCACGCACGGCACCGCCTGCCGCTGGGTGGGTTCGAAGACGTCGCCAGCCAGCGACGCGACATTCTCGGCCACGACGACGAGAGCATAATGCTTCTTGAGTATCTCGCCGGCGGTTTTGACGACGGCGGCGGCATCGAACTCGACGGCATACGTATCCAGACCGAGCGCCGAAAACGGCATCACGAAATCCGCTCCGCCTAAAACCGCTATCTTGCCTTCCATATCGAACCTCGTAACTGTTGCTGTCAAGTACGGCCGCTGCACGCCGTGCCGTACGCGGGCGATACCGTATTGCTTTTGATTACGGCATCGTCACTCGGGCCTCTACTCGCCGAGACGGTCGAGGATAAGCCTTGTATCAAGCCCGTTATTCTTGCAGGTCAGGATCATCCTGACTGTTCGTATTTCGTTCTCCTTCATGAGCAAGTACGCGATGACCGGCTGCGGCCCCGCGGCCAACGCCCGCGTCGTCCGCAGGAAGCCCATCAGATGTTCCTCGCACAGCCGCTCCAGGCGCAGAAACGATTGTTCGCTGGTGAGATAGTTGACACCGCCCTCGACCACGTCGTGGTACGGCGTCGCATAAAACAGCGTCGCCAGCGCCTCGTAGCCGACGTCAAGCCCATGGACAAACCGGTCCGTCTCCACGAAGCCGCCGGGCAGAAAGTGGTCCTTTTCTGGGCGGTCGGCCAGTTTGAGCCGCAGCAGCGTCCGAATGTTTGTCAGGTCGATTTCCGTCCGGAACAGCGACAGCAGAAAGACGCCGCCCAGTTCGCAGGCCTTCTGAATCCGGTACCGAGCCTCGTGCCGATCAATCGCGTAGTCGATGCGGCGAATGTTCTTGTCCACATAATACGACAGGACCGCTTCTTCGACCGCTTCGCGCAGATAATGGGGCAGACGATCGTAATTTTCCTGCGCGAAGATCTCCTCGAGATCTTCGACGGCAACGTTGCCGAAATCGCTGTAATCCAGGCCAATGGCCTTTTCGGTCACGACCCGGCGAATGGCCAGACGCATATTGGCAAAATCGTGCCGTGTCCGCAGCACCGCAGCGATATCCTCATCGATCATAAGATCGATAAACAGATTTCGCACCATCCTCCGCTTGGCCAGCAGCATGTTCTCCGCTTCACCTAAGGTGGCGGCTGACTGCATGTCCGCGTAATCGCTGCCGCTTAACATGTCCAAAGCGGTGTGAAAGTCGTCCGCATTGGCCATATCCAGAAACGCCGAACGCGGCAGCATCGTCGTCTCCAATGACCGCACCCGGCCGGTTGCGAAGGTATACCGCCAGTCCTCTGCGCCGATAGGGGGGTATCGATAGAAATCTATGACCGCCGCCTGTTCCATGTTTGTCCGTTTCATTCCCGTCAAACGTTCAGTCCCGTCATTCGCCGAACAGCTCGTTGGTCAGTTCCATCTCCAGTTCTTCGCGGGCCCGTTGGATGAGGACCTCGATGCTGGCGTTGATCTGCACCTGGCCCCTGCGGAGGATGAATCCGCCGCTGATGTCCGCACGATCTCTGGCCAGGTGAAGGTTGCCCCGATAGCCGGGACCCAACTGACGATTCACTTCCTTGATCAGCTTTTCCGTGATGCGGCTTTCGTTTTTGCCGATAACGACTTCCTCGTCGCCAGTCTCGGCCGCCTTCATCATCAGGGCTGTCATGAGCTTCTGGTATTCCTCGTCGGGCATCGCCGCGATTCGGCGGGCAGCTTCTTCCTGCACGCCGTCCAGCAGGGCACGTTTAGCCGCCAGAATGTCTTTGCGGACCGCCATCCTTGCGCTGGCCAACATCCGCGACTGTTTGTCCGATGCAGCTTCTGAGGCGAGGCGGTTCGTCTCGCTGCGGTACGCATCCAGCTCTTTCTGCAGTTCGGCCTTCATTTCCGCGCAGCGCCGATCGCTTTCCGCCTTGATCGCGTCCGCTTCGGCCCGCGCTTCGGCGAGTATTTTGTCTACAACCTGTTCAGCGTTCATTTCGCTTTATCCGGTGAGTAAAGAAACATCGGTTTAGGCAGCGGCTGTCCCAACATTGATGCCCATCAGGAGGATCAGCAGGCTGATCAGGAAGCCCAGAATCGCGTACAGTTCGATCATCGCCGCGAACACCACACCGGCTTTGAACGCCATCTCCGGACGCTTGGCCGTCATAAGGATACCGGCCGCACCGGTCCGCCCCTGGTGAATGGCGCTGACAAGGCCGCCGATGCCGACCGGCAGGCACGCCGCCAGAATCGCAAGTCCTTGGTACCACTCGACCGGTGTCACATCACCGCCGAACATGTTGAGCTTGATCATTACAAACAGCCCGACCACAAACCCGTAAATGCCCTGTGTACTGGGCAGCACCACCAGCAGCATCAGGGTGCCGTAACGTTCCGGTTTTTCGCTGAGGACGCCCGTGGCCGCTCTGCTGGCCGCCGCCAAACCAATCGATGAGCCGATGCCGGAGAGGAACACAGCCACCGCTGCACCCGCGATCGAGAACGCCAAACCCAGTGTTTCAATGCCCATAATTCCAAGTCCTTTCTGTTGCCTCAAAAGTTAAGCAGACATTATTCTCGCACGTCAACGTACGTGTACTGATTCCTAAGCGGAGCAAACTCCTCGCCGCCCCCCGTGAAGAATTTCGGGAAAAACTCAACGAACTGAAGCCGCATCGTGTGCACGAACGCGCCCAACATCGACATGGCAAGGTTGAATATATGGCCCACCACAAACACCAGCGCCCCTAAGAACCAGCCGACGTAAGGCGCCTGGCCCACCAGCTTGACCAGCACGTTAATGGCGATGCCGAAGCCGGCCCCCACCATACCCAGGGCCATGAGACGCACATAGCTCAGCATGTCTCCCATGTAGAAAACCGTACTGAAAAGCTGGAACACCCCGAATCCTATCCTTCCGCCCCAGCCCATGCCGCGGCCGCTGAAGAGAAGAATCAACACCGCCGGAACCAGGGCAGACAACCCCACCGGTTTGGCAAGGCTTGCGGGCAGAACGCCGCCCTTCGACAAGCCGACCGTCACAAGGCAGTTGAGCATCACGATCCATGTCAACTGGTCAAAGATCGCCGCGACGATATCCTTCTTCAGAAGATTGCAGACAAAGGCAATGAACAGACCAACCTGAATCTGCAGGTAACCAAGTCCCAAGGATAAGGCGAAGAACGTCATCGGCTGCAGCATCGGATCGAACAGCATCAGCTTGATGCGTATGGCGTCCAGCCCATTTCGAACAGGACCCTCCGGCAGCAGGGCGGTTATCGCGTCTCCGAACCAGCCGCCAGTAATCGCCCCCGACACCGTCGTCGCGAATGCGCAGATCATCAGCATCCAGAACGGGCCCCTGTTGACGCGCGCCTTCTTCAGCACCCACGCCAACACCGCCATCAGAACCAGGCCGTAACCTGCGTCGTTGAGGCACAACCCAAAGAAAATCGCGAAAAACGGTGCCAAAAACGCAGTCGGATCAATAGAAGTCGGCACAGGCAGGCCGTAAAGACGCGTGATCAGTTCAAACGGTCGTACCGGCGCGGGATTGTCGATCTCCACCGGCGGCAGTTCCCCCTCCGCAGGCGCAATCTCGCTGACGCTGCTGGCGGAAAATCCGCTGATTAGCTTTTCGATCCGTCGGTAATCCTTCTTCTTCGCCCAGCCTTCGAACAGGATGACGCTTTCCGTCGCCGGTGCGCCGGCATGCGTGACCTCGCGCTTCAGAAGATTGCGATAATGGTCGTACAGGATCTGGAGCGAAAGCCGATCTTTGGCGATCTCCGACGCCTGCTCTTTGGCATCCTCCCGAGCCTTCTCAATCGCCGCCAGTCTCTTGCGATGGCCGGCAATCAGATCGCTCACCCTGCCGGTCATGCCCTCGAAGCTGACCGCCTCGAAATCGTTACTGCGAAGCACCTTCTGCACATCGGCGGCACTCTCGCGCGGACAGGCTACGATGCACGCGTGCATGTTGCCGGTGCTGCCTACCCGCTCAATAGCCGCGCCCATCCCCGCCAGCGCCTCGCTGGTATCATCGAAATGCTGATACGGAAGTAATCCCGGAAAAACAGCGACGGTATTGAGCTGACGAATCGCCTCGACCGGCGTCTCCATGGCTTCCCACGGCAGCAGGGCGTGAATGCGCCCCGTCAGATTCTCGCCTTCGGCGGCGAGTTGATTGAGATTCTCTTCGATGGTTTCAGCCCGGCTCAGCAGCTCCAGCGCCCGGTTGCCGCTGACGACTTCGAGGTATCTGGCCTTGTCGATGGTCACCCGCGGGTTGAACACGCTCGTTTCGGTATCTTCCGTTGCGTAATCCTTGAGGAACGCAATCGCCTTCTCCAGCCGCGCGACCATTTCCTCCAGGCCCTTGGGCCGTCTGAATTCGACATGCAGCTCCGGCCATTCCTTGCTGACCATTGCCGTCTCGGCATCGAGGACCTGCACCAGCCCGGCCTGCTGAAGCGCTTCCAAAACGCGCGCTGCCTCACTCCGGTGAGTGACGATCATGATTTTTGTCATTCGGGCGATTGCCATGTCGATTCCTGCAAATCACGCTGCCGGCAAAACGATTCGAACGGAGCCGTCCGAACGTCGACACCTGACATCCGGATACCTACATCTGTTTCAAAAAGTCCATGACCCGGGCGATACATTTTTCCTTGCGCTCGGCGACCCGGGCATGCAGCTCCTCTTTTTCGCAGGTGGCTTGGGCCTTGATCGCTTCGACTTGCGTCTTGCCTTGCTCGGCGGCCTCGGCAACGGCGCGTTCGATGGCCTGCCGGCGTTCCGTTCGGGCCGCCGCCATCTCCTGCTCGGCCTGTTGTCTGGTCTGTTCAACGTAACGGGCCGCGTCGGTCTTGGCCTGCTCGACGATTTCCCTGGCCTGGGATTCAGCCCATTTGAGCTGTTTGATCAGTTCCATGTCGACCTGCTTTCCGGATTAACAATACACCCCGGTTTTGCCCGGGGTGATTCCCTTACAACTGCGCTGTGCCTCCTTGCCAGCTTGATTTGCGAACCCCCAATAATAATGATCTTCCCCGGTAATGCCAGCAAAATCTCAAAAAAAACGGCTCGCCGACCCACGGGATCAAACACATCTATATGATCGCCTTGCCGATAAGCTGTCTTAACTCCATGGCCGCGATGATCAGGTCTGCGGCCTGCTCGATGTTGAAAACCGAATTGTCAATCATGAGATTGAAGGCAGGCTGACGGGGGTTTTTCTGCTCGTAGAACTTGCGAAGATGCCTCCTTGCCCTTTCTACCTCTTCAATTCGCGCACTCGCAGCATCCTTTTTGAGCTTTTCGCGAACACTCACGCGGGTGACTCGCCAGTCGCGCGGCGCCTCAATGCGTACGCTGAGGCCGTTTGCCAGGTCGGCCGTAGCCGCGGTGCCTCCCTGGCCGACGATGATCGCGTGACCCTCGAACGCCGCAGCCCGTGCCATCAGCATGATCTTGTGGCGGATCTCGTATCCGTCCGGGATTCCCGTATGGCGCATGCCGCGGAAGAAGTCGCGCAAAATACTCGGCTTTGTCAGCCGTTCCTGTTCAACAAGTTCCTGCGTCAGGCCGGAATCTTCGGCAAGCTGCTTGAGGATTTCTTTGCTGTACAGCCGCCATGGGGTCCCGCCTTCACCTTCGCGCTTATTGAGCTTCTTGACCAGAAGATCGCCCAGTTCATAGCCGTCGCAGCCGTACTGGCGTGAGATCGTCACAAACGGGCCGGGCTCTTCCTTCCGGGCTAAGCGCGCGAGATTCTCACGGAGATAGGATGAAATCGTCGGTTTGGTCATGCTCGTCCCTTTCGCCAATACGCGCTCCGTCGTCTCGGCACTGAAGGGCGAATTTACCCTCAGCATTATGCCAAGTCAACACTGTTTGTACGCCGGAAAGGGCTTATCGGCTTGTTTCCGCCTTCACCTTTTCGGGCCTGTTATGTCATGACTTTCGGGCGGTTATCCACCCGGCGCCGACTTTTTCATCGTTGAAAATGAGCTTTTCGTCGGAAAAGCCGGCCTGACGGATCTCTGCCAACAATTCTTGCGTGGAGTAAGCCCCGACCATCATGTTGAAAAGCGCCGCCGCCAAGGGGCCGGTCTTGTCATCGTTGAGCAGAAATTCCTGCACCATGAGCATGCCTCCCGGCAGCATGGCATCGAACGCTTTTCGAAGTTTCATCGCGGCCATGCTGTCCGGGCCGTGCATGATGTTGGACATGAGCACCGCGTCGAAACCCTCGCCGAAGCTGTCTTTTTCCCAGTCGCCCTCGTGGAAACTGATCCGGTCACTGAGACCTTCCTTTTCCACGACTTGCCGGGCGATGGCGATCGTGGCCGGCAGATCGAAGATCACGGCCGTCAGTTGAGGATGGGCTTTACAGGCCAGAATCGAATACGTTCCCGGGCCGCCGCCCACATCCAGAAGCCGCCTTCTGCCGGTCAGATCGATATGCTGCTCGAAGATCCGCCCTCTGCCGGCCATCGTGATGTTGTGCATGCCCATGATGAAACTCCGATGGACTGCTGCCTCGTCGGTCCGCGGCGGTTCCAGGCAGATCTCCTCCTCAAGCCGATCCCAGAAGCCCCGGACCACATCGGAATGGGCGATAATGTCGCCCTGGTACTGCGGCGAACTCCTGACCAGGTACGTGCGAGCCATATCGCTGTTTCTGTAAAGTGGACCATCCCTTTCGATAAAACCTAATGCGGCGCATGCGACCAGGAGTTTCTCGGTCATGCCGGGCCTGGTGCGGCAAGCGTTACACACCTGCTCGAGGGAGAGACCTTCCTCGCCGAGCTTCGAAAAAAGATCAATTTTGTTGGCGACCTGAAGCACACGCGAGGACCGATAAGCCCACACCAGATGAGTGATCGCGAATTCTTCATTCACGTTGCATTCTCCCTCGAATTGCATATTCTGCTTGTACATTTTGATCGCCGCCTCAGCCACTTGCCGATGATCGAAAGCCATGTCCGGCAGGGCGTCAATGTCGAACCATGCTGCCTCGGCGGCATCGTCACCCTCCTTCAGTTTCATATTGTCGACCGTAGTGACGCCAATGAACGCAATTGTAATCGTGCGGCCGCGGGGATCGCGACCGATGGTCCCGAATGTATGCATCTGACGCAGGTCAGCGCCGGTCAGGCCCGTTTCCTCCTCCAACTCGCGGGCGGCTGCGTCGCCGAGTTCTTCGTCCATTTCGACGAAGCCGCCCGGAAAGGCCCACTTGTGCTTGAACGGTTCGCGGCCGCGTTTGATCAGGAGCAGCTTCGGTGTCGGCCTTGTTTGTGCAAACACGCAGGCATCTACCGTTACCATCGGACGCGGCCATTCGTAAACATACCTGCCGTGTTCGGCCATCGCATCTCTCCAGGATATAAGTCGCGACTAATTGTTCGGAGGCTCTCAGTGCCTTCTTCAGTGACGATGGGCGCATTATACCGTAATTCATGCGCAGGGAAACGGGTTTTCGTTGCTGTAAACGTGGGCCTGTTCTAAAATAGAGGGCTATGACAAACGCCAGCACACGTGTTCAGACTCCGATACCGACGGCCCGGCTGCAGCTTGCCGACGGCTGGCGCATTTGGGCTGTACTGAAGGACTCGCAGGGAAACGATTTGGCAGGTTCTGACTGGCAGCAGATTTTCAAGGACCTGGAATCCGCCGAAGGGGGGATGATACTGAAGTCGGATGGGCACAGTTCGGTCATTGCGCGAACGATCCAGCTTGGCAGCCGGAAGATTCCGCTTGTGGTAAAGCGGCACAGAAGACCTCCCGGACTGCGGAAGTCACTGCGCTGGCTGCGCCCGGCCCGCGCGTTTCGCACTTTTCGCACGGCCCTGCTGCTGCAGCGCATGGGTATCGCCTCGGAATACCCGCTGGCCGCCGGCGAGCAGCGAAAGGGCTTGTGCGCAAGTCAATGGGTGTACATCAGCACCTACGTCGAGGATGGACGCAACCTCTACTATTTTGTACGGGATGACGTTCGCACGTATGGGCGTCATGAAGCGACCTGCCGACGCTCACTTGCACAACAGATCGCCGAGGTTCTGGCCGGCCTGCACAACAACGGTCTTTGGCACCGCGACGCCAAGGCGGGCAACTTCCTCGTCCGGCCGTCACAGGACGGACGCTGCGAGGTGACGCTGGTTGACCTGGACGGAATCAAGCCCTATTCGATCGACAGGCGACGCAGCCGCTTTCGTTCACTGGTCAAGCTGGCCGCGACCCTGTTGTGCCACCGAAGCGTCTATCGAAGCGATTACTGGCGCACATTTTCAATCTACTGTGATCTGACCGGCCTCGCTGCCTGCCGTCGTCGGCTGTTTCGCGAATTGTCAAGCCAAGCGATCGCAATGCGGCTGTTGACCTTAGCCACTTCGGCGATGGACGGGCGAGGGGTTTTTGTCGAGACGAAATGACTGAGCCAAACACGCAACCCAGTCGCATTCTGATCATCAAGCCCTCGGCCTTGGGCGATATCACGCTGTCGCTGCCGGCCCTGTCGTCGTTGCGGGCGAGCTTTCCGCAGGCGAAGATCACGTGGCTGGTGCGGCGGGAGTTCGCACCGCTGCTCGACGGCGCCGGCGACCTCGACGATGTGCTGATATTCGACCGCAAGGGTCTGGGCAAGTGGTGGTGGCACCCGAAGGCGTTTGCGGCTCTGATGCGTTTTTTCGGTGACCTCCGCAAAGGCCGCTTCGATCTGGTAATTGATTTACAGGGCCTCTTTCGAACGGCCTTCTTTGGATGGCTCTCCGGCTCCAGGCGGCGATTTGGCATGGCCGGCGCGCGGGAGTTCGCTGCTCTGTTCTATACCGACCGAATCAGGCAGGACAGCGGCTCGGTGCACCTGATCGACTACTATCACAAAATTGTTGCGGCCGCAGGGGCCAAACGACTCACCGCGGAATACCATCTTACGGTTCCCGAAAAGGGATTGCACGACGCCCGTGAAGCGCTTGCCCGGCATGGGATTGACAACAGCAGGTATGTGGTATTCGTTACAGGATCGGCTCATCAATACAAATGCTGGCCGATTGAGCGTTTCGCCGAACTGGCCGATCGCATATACGCCCGGTTCCATGTCCCCGTCGTTGCTGTGGGAGGACGCAAGGAGCAGCCGGTCGTCAACAAACTCAAGGCATTATGTTCGGCCCCCCTCATCGATCTGACGACACAGACCGACCTGCATGCGCTGGCGGGTGTGTTGAAAGGGGCAGCTCTGGTCGTCAGCAACGACACCGGGCCCGGCCACATTGCCGTGGCTCTGGACGTTCCGGTGATAATCATCTTCGGCATGACCAATCCGCAGCGGGTCGGTCCCTATGGCAAGCCGCATGGTGCGGTCGCCATCGACGCCGCCGCGCGCGGCACAGCGATCGAAAGCAGCCACGCCAGCCACAACATCGGCAGGATCGACGTCGACCGTGTCTTTGCAGAAGCGGTTTATCACCTTGCTGCCTGCAAAGACTCACAGCCCTGATGCCGTGACCTGCCGCCCTCGTGGCCTATTCGGCAAGATTGAGGCTGATCTCGTAGGCCTGGCCGTTGAACTTCGTGTTTATGTTGTGGCCGCTGTTGTAGAAAATATTCAGCATGGCCTTGTTGTCGGGCATCACGGTCGCATAAAAACTCTTGACCCCCCGCTGCGCGGCAATCCGCACGATATAGTCCAACAGCAGCGTGCCCATGCCCTTGGCCTGCCACTCATCATGCACGATGAATGCCACTTCCGCCGCCCGGGTCCTGGGTTCAAGAAAATACTGGGCGATGGCGACGATCTCTTCTTCAGCGGGGCCGGGCACGACGCCGACGACCGCCAGTTCGTTCTGATAGTCGATATTGGTCAGTTTCTGCACGTCGCGGTGCGGGAAGGTCTTGGTGTGCGTGAAGTACCGTTTCTTGACTGTAGCCTCACTGAGAGAATAAAGCATCTCGCTCAGCGCTGTTTCGTCGGTGGGCTTGACGGGCCTCAAGAATATCTGGGTGCCGTCGCGCAAGGTGTCATAACGTTCGAGCTCTTCGGGGTAGCGTACGTTTTCCCACGGCAGCTCGATCTGGTCGGCATGAAGGTACTTCTGCGCCTTGGCGGCCTGCATGAGTTCCTTGCGGAACTTCGGATGGGCGATATTGACCAGGGCCAGCACGCGCTCGCGGATGGTCTTGCCGTGCAGATAGGCGATGCCGTACTCGGTAACAACGTAATGCACGTCGCCGCGTGTCGTGACAACGCCGGCGCCTTCGCTCAATTTGGGTACAATGCGCGAAACGGTCTCGTCCTTGTTGGTCGAGGGCATGACGATTATGCCTTTGCCGCCCCGGCTCCGGGCACAGCCGCGGATGAAGTCGACCTGTCCGCCGATGCCGCTGCAAAAGCGATAACCCGATGAGTCGGCGCAGACCTGGCCGGTGAGGTCGATTTCCAGTCCCTCGTTGATGCCGACCATTTTGTCATGCTGGCTGATCACGAACGGATCGTTGACGTATTCGGTCGGGTGAAATTCGAAGAACGGATTGTTGTCGATGTAGTCGTACAGCCGCTTCGAGCCCATCGCGAAGCTGGCGACGATCTTGCCGCGATTGATGGTCTTCTTGCTGCACGTGACTGCGCCGCACTCGACGAGGTCGATGATCCAGTCGCCGAACATCTCGGTATGAATGCCGAGTTCCTTCTTGTCCTTGAGAAACTCGGCCATCGCCTGCGCAATGCGCCCGATGCTGCACTCGATGGTGCTGCCGTCCTCGACGAGGCGGGCGACGTTCTGGCCGATGCGCCTGAGGACATCGTCCGAAGGCTCAGTCTCCGCGGTGACGACCGGCTCGTCGAACGGCACCAGCATGTCGATGGAGTTGACATGGAGGAAACAGTCGCCTAAGGTGCGGGGCATGTTGGCGTTGACCTGCGCCACGACGTACTTGGCGTTGGCCGCGGCGGACTTGACGATGTCCACCGATATCCCGAGGCTGCACAGTCCGTTTGCATCCGGCGGCGTCACCGAGATGAACGCAATGTCCAGCGGAATGCGGCCCGTCTCGAATTCCTGCGGAATCTCCGACAGGAAGATCGGCGAATAATCGGCCAGGCCTTCCTGGATGCTTTCGCGCACGCTGTCGGTGATGAAGAAGCTGTTGACCTTGAATTTGTCGCGAAACTTCTCGCTCATGTACGGCGCGGGGCCCATCGTCAGAAAATGGATGATGTTGGAATCGAATATATGCGCCGAATGCGCCATCAGTTCCCGGACAAGATACTGAGGCTGCCCGCAGCCCGTGCCGATAAAGATGCTGTCGCCGGGTTTAACCAGTTGCATGGCGTCGGCGGCCGTGCCGATCAGGCCGGCGTATTTTTCTCTCCAGTCGACTTGCTTTGAACTCATTTGCTCTGCCCAACCTTTTCAACACTGATCCGTGCATCAACCGCCACCGGCGTTGTTCCTTCGGGTCCAACCTTGAACGGATTGATGTCCATTTCCTGAATCTGTGGGAATTCGGTGACCAGTTGCGAGAGGCGCTGCAGGGCCTCCGCGATGGCGTCGATGTCCACGCCCGCCTGGCCGCGAACGCCCGTCAACATCTTATAGGTACGCGTGCTCATCAGCATCTGTTTGGCCTCGTCGGCGGTCAGCGGCGCCAGGTGGAACGACACGTCCTTGAGCACCTCTACCATGATGCCGCCCATGCCGAACATCATCATCGGTCCGAAGTGCGCGTCGCGGTGCATGCCGAGGATGACCTCCTTGCCTTCGGTGCACATCTCCTGGACGAGCACGCCAAGGATATCCGCCTCGGGCATCTTCTTGGGAACGCGGAACATCATCAGGTCGAAGGCGTCCATGACTTCCTGGGCGCTCTTGAGGCCCACGCGGACGCCGCCGACGTCGGACTTGTGAATAATGTCCGGTGACCAGATCTTCAGAACCACGGGGAAGCCCAACTGACGGGCGATGTTGGCCGCCTGTTCGGCGGTTGTGGCGATGGAGCCTTTGGGCGTAACAAACCCGTAGGCTTCGATGATATCTTTGGATTCCACCTCGCCGATTTCCCGCAGGCCCAGCCGCAGGTGTCTTTCCACGATGTTTTCCACCTTGCGGCGGTTGACCGGATACAGCTTGACCACGCGCTTGGGCCGCTGCCGCCAGCGGGTATATTCGCACATGGCCTTGATGGCCGCCACGGCGCTTTCCGGCGAATCATACTGCGGGACCTGCCCCTGCCGCAGAATGTCCACGCCCGGCCGCACCTTCTCGGCCCCGAGGAAACAGGCGAAGAGCGGTTTGTCGTGGTCTTCTTGCGATTTCTTGACGATGGCCTTGGCCGTGGCGGCGACCTCGGTCATCGCCTGCGGCGTCAGCAGGACCAGCACCGCATGGACGTTCGGATCGCACATCACGATATCCAGCGCCTGTTCGTATCGTGCCGCCAGGGCGTCACCCAACACGTCGACGGGGTTGTGCACGTTGGCGGCCGCCGGCAGGACCGCGCTGAGCTTGCTGATGGTCTCTTCCGACAGCTTGGCGAATGTCAGCCCCTGGCCCTCGATGGCGTCGGCCGCCATGATTCCCGGCCCGCCGGCATTTGTGATGACCGCGACGTTGTTGCCCTTGGGAAGCGGCTGTGTCGCGAAGGCCTGTGCAAAGTCGAACTGCGTCTTGATTGAATCGCATCGCACTATGCCGGCCCGCTCGAACACGCACTCGTAAGCCGTCTCGCTGCCTGCCAGCGAACCGGTGTGGCTCGAGGCCGCCCGCGCGCCGGCGCCGGTCCCGCCGGACTTCATCAGCAGAATTGGTTTTGTGTGTGAAATGATCTCCGCCTCGCGAACGAACTGGTTGCCGTCCTTGATGTTTTCCAGGTACCCCGCGATAACCTTCGTTTCGGGACATTCCGCCAGGTACTGCATGACCTCCAGTTCCCCCAGGTCGGCCTTATTGCCGATACTGACTAACGTGCTGAATCCGATACCGCTGGCGTTGGCCATGTCGAGGATGGCCGCCAGCAGCGCCCCGGATTGCGACACGTAGCCGATCGTACCCGTCCGCGGCAGGTCGCCGGCGAAGCTGGCGTTGAGCTTGTGGCCCGTGTCGATGATGCCGAGACAGTTGGGCCCGATAATGCGAATGTCTGCCTCCCGGGCAATCCGCAGCACCTCCTGCTCAAGTTTCTTGCCCTCCGCGCCGACCTCCTTGAACCCGGCCGTGATGATCACCACCGACTTGGCCCCGAGGCGGGCGCATTCCTCCATTACGCTCGGCACGATCTTCGCCGGCACGATGACCAGGACCAGGGCCGGCACCTCCCCGATGGAGGTGAGGTCCGGATAGCATTTCAAGCCTTCGATTTCCTCGGTGCCCGGGTTGATCGGGAAGATCTTGCCTTCATACCCGCCGCGAATCATGTTGATTAATATTTCGTACCCCACCTTGCCGGGATGGCGCGAGGCCCCCACGATCGCGACGGACGCGGGATTAAAAAAATTCTCTAACGACATTTTCTTCCTTTGATTGGTTGAACCGTGCTGTTCGTACCGGCGCTGCAGGCCGACCAAATAAAACCTATATTGTATCCCCCAGAGATGACGTTGCCAATACGTTTCCAACTTTTTGTTTCCGATCCGTGCAAATCCGACAAGAAAAAACACTCTGGCTGTAGCGGGTCCAATAATATTGTTCTGGCCCTCGCACGCCCGAAACAACTCTTGTCCAATTCGACCACTGTGGTATTCTAATGGCCGTATGGAGAAACGACAGGAAACACTTCTGGTCAAGACCTATCACTGCCGACCGGACGGCCGGATGAAAATCCATGTGCTGATGCATCGGCTCCAGGAAATCGCCGCCGCCCACGCACAGACCCTGGGTCTCGGCATCCAATGGCTCAGCGAGATGGACTGCTGCTGGGTTCTGAGCAATTTCGTAATGGAAATCGCCCGGATGCCCCGGTGGGACGAGACAGTAACGTTGCAGACCTGGCCCAGCGGCCACAACCGCCTCATTGCCACGCGCGAATTCATGGGCCATGCCGCCGACGGCAGCGAATTGTTAAGGGCGGGCAGCCAGTGGATGATCCTCAACCGCAAAACCGGCCGGCCAATAAACCTCGCCAAACTCACCCCCCCGCTGCCCGGCGATGCAGAAAAAGTGATATCCCCATCGCTGGAGCGTTTGGAGCCGCCCGCAGACTGCGAATATTCGGAAACCATCCGCGTGCCTTACAGCGCAATCGACATGAACGGCCACGTCAACAACACGGAATATGTCCGGTGGGGCATGGACGTCCTGCAGCGCCGCTTGCGCACGGGCCCCGACGTACGGCGGCTTCAGATCACCTACCTCTCCGAGGTATTCGAGGACGACAATCTTGAATTGTCCGCTTTGGCGGTCGGCCTTCGCCGGTACATGGTGACGGGCAGGAAGGCCGCCGACCATGCGATGGTTTATCTCATGCAGGTGGAATGTTGACATCGACATCAGCGGCCCGACATGGAAGCTACCGGAAGATCTTCCGATACCACGCTTCAGTGGCTTTGGCGGCGCGGACGCGGACAGAGGGGTCCTCATCGAGTGCATCGTAAGCGAAGTCCCGCGGAAGGCCGTGATCGACCGACAGGACCGCCGCAGCCATGATCCTCGTCATCGCATTCTTATCTTCGAGGTGCTGGAGCATCTTCTCGCGATCTTTCCTGTCTTGGCTTATTCGCTTGTAGAGATCGCAAATAGTTGTGTCGTTCCGGGTGTAGTCCGTAAAGGTGACGATCAGGTCGATCGCTTCCATCACTTGCCTGTAATCTGACTTGGAGATCGTAGCTGCGTTGTCGACGAAGAACTCTCTATCCGCGGCCTTAAGCTTCGCGCAGCCCGGGTCGGCGCGATAATCGACACGCTCACTGGACCAGCCGCGCAACTCCCTGGACGGGATCTTCTTGGTCTTGGCCTGAGTGTCAATGATGAAACGGTAGCCGTCGGTGTCCGAGAAGAAAAGGTAATCCCTATTCTCTTCGTACCAGGCCTGCCATGCGTCGGCCGAGGGAGGGACAGGTTGTTGACCCGTATATCGCGTCAGCGTTTCGAGTGATTTCTTCACATCCCGGCCCTGGCGCAGATTCGAGATGCAGTACTCGAGAATCCTCATGCTGTGATTCGGTATGCCCGCTTCTTTGGCGAACTCGTCCACCTCGTAGATCCTGCCTTCGGCTCGCAGATAAGGTCGATTCGCATCGGCCCATTCGACGATTTCCTGCCATGACTTCTTGTTGAAGCCTCGCGGCAGATATTGCTTCAACGTTCCCAGAAAGCCTTTGCTCTGGAATTCGGCCAGCATCAAATAGTGGTACACTTCATCGCGGGTCTTGGTGATTCGTCTTTCGAGCACAGCACTGTCGACTTGTCGCGCGGCATACACAACCGTGTTTACGAACAGTCGTTTCCCGGCCTCGGTCATGCCGTCCACCGGCCCCTCGAAGCCCCAGAGCGTATACGGCCCGTGACGTACGATAGCGCCGCGTTCGGGCCCTTTGGCGCTGGTGCCTTTGGCGATCAGTTCGGCGTCGATGCTGTTTACGATTCCGTCGAGCGTGAGGGCTTCCCCCATGCCGGACTGATCGTCGGCGATCCGCCGGAGGACTTTGAGTCGGCCGTCTCTGTGTTCGACCTTGAGGGGATAGTTCAGGACGTCGTGGTCGGGTCGCACACCATGTGCGACGTTATAAAGACATTGTCACGTGTAAGGGCTGCCGTTCTTAAGCTGCAGCTGACCGAAGTAATCACAGCCGAAACAGCCATACCCGAGAATCGGCCTGGTGCAGCCCTGGAGCACCTGCTCCGGGCGTGTATTTCCACCCGTCCCGGTAACGATTACCAGACTGAAAGGTTCGATCTTGGCGGGGGTAACCTGGTGATGCGCCATGACCAACGCGGCAATGCCATGGTCGTCCAGCAATTTTCTGATGCCGCCGGCATATCCCGCTCCTTTGTCATAGGATATAATAAGGACCCGTATGTCCGGCGCGATGCCGGGGGCGGGTTCGGAAGCCTTGCATAATCCCGTCTGGAGCATCAAGGCAAGCCACAGCCATGATGCCAGGAAGACCTTGACGTTCAATGTATGTCCTCCAGATTAAACGGCATTTGCGTTCTTGACAAAGCGCACTCGTGATTGTAGCGGAAGCGCATGCCCTTGTACAATAGATTCAATGTTCAGCCGCCTGTACCCCCCGCAGGCACAGTTGCAGGATGCGTGTTGTGGAAGGCGTGATGCGCGTCTTATCGCTCACGCGAACGGGCGCGACCCAGATAATCTGGCGGCTGTCCGTCACGATTATTATGTCTTCGCGGGCCCCCCCCGAGATGCCTTCGGCGGTAAGAAACTTGCCCACTTTCTTTTCGCCGGGCATTCCGAAAGGGTCAAAGCGGTCACCGACCTTTCGTTTTCGTATCATCAGCGGCAGGGCGAGCGTGTCATAATCAAACCACTCCACCAACTCGTCTTTCTCACTCTTAAATCTTTCAATATCGCACGCGGATGCGTCCAGCAGCGCCGCCTCAACGATCCAGTCCCCGAACGGCGTGCGGCCGGGCACATCGATAACTCTTCCTTCAGACGGTGCACATTTATTTGAAACTGTCTGCCTCCCGAAGACGAGCCGATTTCTGTCTGTGAAAACCACAAAACCCTTGGGCAAATCGATGCGCCCGCCGCCCCGCAGAATGCGGAGGATGCCCTGATAGTGGCGTTCAGTCAGATCGCGCTGGCCGCAGCCGATGGAAACGATCGCCCGGCGGGCGTACGCCACGGCGACGATCTCCGGCAATCGGCACAGGCGTTTCCTGTCGAACGCTGCGGAAGTGCCGTCGAGCGAGACGACACTCTCCTTCCACACCTCGTCGACCTGGCGTTCAACCCGTTCAACGAGTCTGCCCGCCGCTTGTGACAATCGCAAAACCTCCCCGGCCACGTGACCATCACAGGACTTCTGAACCTCTGGCAGCAGGACATGGCGAATGCGATTACGCGTGTGATCGCATTGGTCATTGGTGTGATCATGCCGCCACTCGATGCCGTTTTCCATGCAGTAGGCCAAGATCTCCTCTCGTGTTACGCACAGCAGGGGGCTGATGAATTCCGCCGCCCCCGCCCCGGCCGTACTCTCCAACATCCGTTTCGGGTGAATACCGGCAAGTCCGCGAAAGCCCGTCCCGCGCAGCAAACGGTGGATCACCGTCTCGGCATTGTCATCCATGTGATGTGCCGTCGCAATCGTGCTGCACTGCGACTCCGCTGCCATTTCTATAAGCGCGTTCAAACGAAGCTGCCGTGCCGCCGTCTCGATGGAAAGGCGTTCGTCCTGGGCCCGCTGCCGCACGTTCACCGATCGCGTACGACAGTCAAAACCCCATCGCGCGGCCGCCTCTTTGACAAAGACCTCATCCCCGTCGCTTGCTGCGCCGCGAAGGCAATGGTTCACGTGGCCGACGACCAGCGTGGCGTCAATGGCCCGCGCCTCGGCAAGGCGTTTCAGGACGGCCAACAGGGCCATTGAATCGGCCCCTCCGGACACCGCGGCCAGAATCGCCCTGTGCCCATTCAAAAGGCCTTGCGATCGGATGAAATCCAGCACCTTGTTCTCAAATGCATTCAGCATGGTACAAAAAAACACGGGCCTGCTCCGTCGAGAACAGGCCCGCAATACTCTCGTGTTATACCGCCGTCGGCGTTACGGCATGGGGTCCAGCGGCTCGGAAAAAACATCGACCGAACTGCTCGAAACCGTCGAGTCCGCCGGCGCCACAGGCTGCCCGGGCTGAGTGCCGGGCTTGGTCAATTCGAGAATCCGCTTCTGGGCGAACTCAAGATTCTTCGTATACTGCTTTTCCCGCTCGGCAGCCATCTGGTACAGCGTCAGGGCCTCGGTTCTCTTGAGCAGGTACTTGTCCAGCATATATGCCGCCCGGAACCTCGCCGGATACGCGGTCACCTCGTTCCATTGGAAGCATCGCTGGTAATAAACCGCCGCGATCTCGTAGTTCTTGAAGTACTCATATATCCGACCTGCCCGATACGCGCAATCGTCGATCTTGTTGCTGCTGGGATAACGGGCAATCAACTGGTTGAATTTATTAAGCGCCCCGCGAAGCTTGTCCTCGTCGGTGAAAAGCAGCAACCCGCCGGCCTGATTGTACAATTCCATCGCCTCGGCAAAAAGGGCATTGGCATCCGGGTCATCGGTGCTTGCAATAAGGTTCGGCGACAGTCCTTCGCCTTCCATCAGATACTTATACTGCGGCACACGATCGAACGCTTCGAGTTCGTGCATGGCCCACTGACGCTTGGTGATGTTGGCTGCCCCCTGGTAGTATTTCACCAGCTCCATCAGACTCTGCCGATACTCGGCTCGTTTGGCGGCCAGGTTTTCGACCAGGTCCGCCTCAGCCGGATCCGGAACCCCGAAACCCTGCGTCATGACGAAGTTTACCTCCCTCGGGTCGGCGCGATAAATGGGATCGTCTCGCACGACCGATTGCTCACAACCGAAGCTGAAAATAAGGGCAAGCAACCCGGCTGAGAGGATCAGTTTTCTGGCCATTATGAACTCCTTTCAATTTCCTTGACGCGATGGATTGTCCTTGGCGGCAAACATACCATGTTTGCCGTCCGTGTCAAGCGCCTTAGGGCAATTTAATTGCCGGCCTTCTTACCATTGCGCCTCGATATACGGCCCAATCGGTCCTTCGGGTCCGGGTTTGGGCCGCGACTTGATAATCGCTTCGGCGATGGCTACGTCGCTTCTGCGCGTGATCTTGATGTTTGAGTTGTCCGTCTCGACGATAGACACCTCCTTTCCAATCGCCTCCACCAGCGCCGCATCGTCGCTGATCATATTCTTGTCCAGCTTATCAAGCCCGGCAAATGCTTCTTTGAGCAGCTTGAAGTCGAAGACCTGTGGCGTCTGGGCCTCGTACAGTTCGTTGCGATCCACGGTCTCCACGATCTTTCCGTCGCGCACCCGCTTTATCGTTGCCACCACCGGGCAGGCCAGAATCGCCGCACCCGTCTCCCCGGCCTTCTTGATCACCGCGTCAACCCATTCATCCGTCAGGCAGCACCGGACGGCGTCGTGAACCGCGACCAGGTCGATGTCGTCTTTCACCAATTGCAGCGCCTTGGCCACCGTTTCAAACCGCTCCGACCCGCCATAGCACAGTTTCACCCCGCTGAAGCTCAGGTTGGCTCCATACTTGATCTTGACCAACTCTTCGTCGTCCGGCGAGATGGCCATCAGGATCTGCTTGACGTCGTCGCGATTGGCAAAATACTCGATACTGCGCACAAAAGCCGCCCGGCCGCCAACTTCAATGAACGGCTTCTTCTTATTGCCGCCAAAACGGGCGCCAGCCCCTGCCGCACAAATAATTACCGCTACCTTCTTCATTATTCTTCCCCGAATTGTCTCCGTTCGCTAATGAACCACAATGAACTAATAATCCGTTGTCCATAAGAGACTCCCCATATACTCGGCCCAGACAAATTCCACGTGGCCGTCCGCAAAGGCGACATTGCAGCCCGCGCCGCCGTGGTACTCGGTTGTCAGCAGTTCGGGCCCGCCCGACTGGTTCCAGCCGGGCTTGCTTTCGAAGATGCAAACCAGACGAGCGGCATCCCGCCTCGAGCCTGGTGTTGTAGGCAGGGTACGCACGTTACTGTTCAAAGCGTACGAGCAGGTACCCTCCGGCGCGCCGGGACAGCGGAAGGACATCTCCGAAACATCCGCTTCTGATATGAGCAGATCGCACCATTGGTCGGCGGTTGGCAGCCTGCCGTCATAATCCAAGGTATAAGTTGTCATTGCTGTTGACAGGCCCTTTAAATTTGCCCCGCAGACTACTGTCTCGGCCCTATGCTTGAACCGCGACAGCGCGGGCATGAGCATCGCCAGAAACATTGGCACAATCATGAAGATGAACAGTCCCGGCAGGACGATGCCGGTGATGGCCATGCCGGTGCCCTTCAGCCGCCCGCTGCTGTTTGCGATATTGACAAGGGCGATGATACCGCAGATCAACGCCGGCAAGGCCGTAATGCCGCAGGTGAACATTGACAGAACGCCCAGGATCAAAGCCGCGATCGCCAGGCCGGATGTACTTGCCGGTGGCGAAGCGGCAACTGTGCCGGAACCGAACGCCAGGCTTGTGCCGCAGGCGGAACACGTTACTGAACCATCGGGATTACCCGCACCACATTGTTGACAATTCATGGCCTTCTCCTTAAAAGTTTTAGTATTCTATGCCCTTCCTTGCGGCGATGCCTTTATCAAACGGGTGCTTTATCGGTTTCATTTCAGTCGCAAGGTCAGCCAGTTCGATGATCGCCTCGTCGGCGCCCCGGCCTGTCAACACGACCTCGACGTGCTCATCGCGCGTCCGTACCAGCGTGCGGATGTCCTCTAACGATGCCAGCCCGTGCGCATAACAAAAGACTATCTCATCCAGAATCATGACATCATACTCGCGATTCGCCGCGGCCGCCGTCAGTTCCTTCATCGCCGCCGCGATGGCCTGCCGCACCTCGGCCATGGTCTGCGCGTCATGGAGCGATTTCCGCAGGTCCCAGGTATGCTCCATTGCCTTAAGCTCTATATTCTCAACGGTTTGCAGTGCCAGGCGCTCGCCAAGCTCAAGCGAAGGGGGTTTTAAGAATTGGTAGAAAAGCACGCGGTTGCCCCGGCCGGCCGCACGCACCGCCAGTCCGATCGAGGCCGTGGTCTTGCCCTTGCCGTCGCCGGTATAGATGTGCACGAGCCCTATATCCAACATGTCCGTATGGTAAGGCAAAAACCGCCCGCGTAAAGCAAAAAAATCTGTATCCGGCCACGATCAGAATTGCCGCCGCTTAATCATGAAAGGGCACTTTTTATCGGCCGTACGTCCAGACTCGAAGAGCTCTTTCTGCGCCCACCCGGAAGGGCCGAAGCCTGCCCTGCGTGCGGGTGCAAAAAAAATGCGACATCGGCGCAAAACAATTGCATTTCGCGGCTGAACCCGGTATAATCAGGGCTGTACGTAGTGGGGGTTTTCTTGGCCGTAACCGCCCCCGTACAAATATTTACCCTACACTAACCGTCATGGGAGTGATCCGAAATGGACAGAACATCCAAGTCAAAGTGTTCGTGGGTGGCGCCGCTGCTGCTGACATGCATGGCCCTTTCTTCGGCTGTTGCCTGGGCCCAGGACTTTCCGCCTCTTGATGAGGTCATCAAAGGCTACGAAAAAGTCGTCTCGACCGCCGACGGACAGCAGAGTTTTCTCACCATCTGGAAGCGCGACAAGGACGGCCAGATGTTGGCGGCCCTGCCCGGCGGCTATGAAGGCAAGCACTTCTTCATCGCCATGACCGTCGCCAGCGGCCAGGAGTACGCGGGCCTGCAGGCCGGCGACATGTACGTCTACTGGAAACGCTACGACAAGACTCTGGCCCTTGTCCAGCCTAACATCAGCATCCGTTCGGACGGCGACCAGGAGTCCAAGGACTCCGTCAATCGGCTCTTTACAGACCGGGTCCTCCTCGAGGTACCCATCGTTACCATGATGGGCGGCTCGCCCGTGATCGATATGGATGCGCTGCTGGTTGGCCAGGCCAGCAAGTTCTTCGGCTCGCAGGTTCGTATTTCCAGTTCCCGGCTGATCAAGATCGCCAAGGCCAAGGCATTCCCCAAGAACGTGGAACTGGCCTTCGAGGTCCCCGCGGCCAACGGCCAATTGCAGACCATCCACTATTCGATCAGCGAAATCCCCGAGAACACGGGCTACCAGCCCCGCAAGGCTGACGAGCGGGTCGGCTACTTCACCACCAGCTACAGCGACTACGGCAAGTACAAGGACAAAGACGTCAAGGTTCGCTATATCAACCGCTGGCACCTGGATAAGGCCGACCCGTCCCTGCAGATGAGCCCGCCGAAAAACCCGATCGTTTTCTACATCGAGCACACGACCCCCGTCCGCTACCGCCGCTGGGTGCGCGAGGGCATCCTGTATTGGAACAAGGCCTTTGAGAAGGTCGGTATCAGCAATGCCATCGAGGTCTACTACCAGGACAAGCGCAGCGGCGCCCACATGGAAAAGGACCCCGAAGACGTTCGGTACAACTTTATCCGCTGGCTCAACAACAATATCGGCACGGCCATCGGCCCCAGCCGCGTGCACCCGAAGACCGGCCAGATTCTCGATGCCGACATCATTCTCACAGACGGCTGGATCCGGCACTTCTGGACGCAGTTCCACGAAGTCATGCCGCAGTTGGCGATGGAAGGGATGAGCCCCGAGACCATGGCTTGGCTGGCGCGCAACCCGGACTGGGACCCGCGTGTGCGGCTGGCTCCGACGGGAAAGCGCGAACACATCGCGCACGAGCTTGCGGCCTTGGCCACGACGCCCTACGGCGGCCATCCGCTCAGCCAGACCGAGACAGGATTGATAGGCAATGCCGAATACGATGGTCTTGCCGGCCGAAACTGCCAGATTAACGGCATGTGTCGCCTCGCCGAAGGCATGGCCCTCGACGTCGCCCTCTTCCGCATGCAGGCCGTACTCGCCGACCAACTCGCCGCCGACAGCGAAGACAAGGATGACAGCAAGGGCGACAAGAAAGACGAAAAAGACGACAAGGAAGAGCCCGCTGCCGAAAAGAAGGAACAAAAGAAAGACGAAAAGAAGGAGCCCAAAAAAGAAGAGCCCATGATCGACGGTATTCCCGAGTCCTTCATCGGCCCCTTGCTTGCCGAACTCGTCTGCCATGAGGTGGGCCACACGCTCGGCCTCCGCCACAACTTCAAGGGCTCCGCCGTCTATAGCCTGGCCGACATCAACAGCGAAAAGATCAAGGGCCAGAAACCCTTGGCCGGCTCCGTCATGGACTACCTGCCCGTCAACATGAATTACGAAGACGGCAAAGTCCAGGGCGACTACACTATGACCGGCGTCGGCCCCTACGACATCTGGGCCATCGAATACGGCTACACCTTGGAAAAGGACCTCAAGCCGATCCTGGACCGCGTCGCCGAGCCCGAACTGCTCTACGCGACCGACGAAGACACCTACGGCCCGGACCCGCTGGCCCGCCGTTACGACTTGAGCAGCGACCCACTCGACTATGCCGAAAACCAGATGCGCATCGCCAAATACAATCGCCAGCGCCTTATCGACAAGCTTGTCAAGGACGGCGAAACCTGGTCGTACGTGCGAAAGGGCTACGAGATGACCCTCGCCATGCAGATGCGCTCTGTCAGCATGATGGCCAACTGGCTCGGCGGTGCACATGTCTATCGCGACAAGAAGGGCGACAAGAATGCCCGCCTGCCCATTGAGGTAGTCTGTGCGGAAAAGCAGCGTAAGGCCCTGGCCTTCGTGATCGAAAACACCTTCAAGGACGAAGTTTACGACCTCAGCGAAGACCTCCTGCGGCGCATGACGGTGGACAAGTGGTTCGACGACTCAGCCTCCATCATGGAGGATTCCACGTGGCCGGTCCACGACACCATCATGGGCATACAGGCCTCCGCCCTGACCATGGTCATGAACCCGACCACTCTGCGGCGGATCTACGACAACGAGTTCCTTGTCCCCGCCGACCAGGACGCGCTGACGCTGCCCGAACTGCTGGACACGCTTACCGCCGCCGTCTGGACGGAGCTGGACAATGTGGGTGACACGAAATACACCGCCCGCAAGCCCATGATCTCCAGCCTTCGGCGGAACCTCCAGCGTGAATATCTCGAACGGCTCATCGACCTGAGCGGCTCGGCCACGGGGGGCACCGAGGCCTACAAGCCTATCTCCAACCTCGTTTGCCGGCAGCTTCGTCAGATCAAGGACATGCGGATCAAACCCGTGCTCGAAAAGGCGCTCGACCCGTACACCCGGGCACACCTTGATGATGCCGTTGAGAAGATCGAGAAGGCCCTCGAAGCGCAGTACATCTACGGAACACTGTGAGCGTTCTGCATGATCGTTCAGTAATTCAGATTGACTGAAAGACCCGCCCCGGTCCAATGCCTGGGCGGGTCTCATTATTGTGCCGCGCAAAAAAGTGACATCCGTGCGCCCTCATGGACACGGATGTCGAATCACCCTCACTTGCGCGTCTCGAACTGCCCCGGCAGATACGTAAGTCGTAAACTGCGACCCGTCAGACAGTCGTTGGCTCCGTCTGGGCCTCCTCGACTGCATCTTCCGCATCTGCCTGCATTGCAAAATTATCCTGATCTTGCACCGGCTCGCCCGGCTTGAACGGAAGCGGCTGTGCAAACTGAATGGCCACCCGGCGCACGAACGGGCTGATCTCGTCCACGCGGCAGATATGACCGTCACGAATGAAGTTCTCCAGGTCGAACGAGTTCTCCTCGCCATATCGGGGAACGCTGAACCGCGCCGTGATATGCTGGCCCGGCCACGGACACTTGTCCGCATAACACGAGAATGCCGCGCCCGTGCTGGAGATATCGATCATCTGACCCTGCGTCAGGATGTCGTTGAAATTCTCCGCAAACCACACCGGCCAACTGTAACGCAAACGCTTTTCAAACCGTCGTTCTGCTTTTTCCATCATTGCTTGTGTCCCGAAAAACCCGATGCGTCGGTTACTGTGAATACCACTCCCCGATCCGCATTCGGTATCGGCGGCTGCTGATGACGACTTAACGCATGTCGCGTGAAAATATGGATTGTGCGCGAAAAAGTTGGCGGCGCGATCCACCCGCCTCAGTGCGGGGCCGATCCGCAAGTGCCTGAGTCTTATAATCAGGAAGGCAGCGACCGCACGCACCCGGCAAAAACATCGCCGCGCTGGCGGTAGTTGGTGAACATGTCGTAACTGGCGCACGCCGGGCTCATGAGCACAACACTGCCCGGCCTGGCGATATCGGCGGCCTTGCTGACCGCCTCCTGCATATCCGCGGCAAACAGTACCCTCGGCCGGTCCGCGTCCTGGCGGGCCGCCTCAATAGCGGCCGCAATCTTCTCCGCCGTGGAGCCGATTAAAATGGCCGCCTCAGCCTTCTCGGCTATCTTCTGCCCGAATTCATCGAACGGCAGTTTCTTGTCATACCCGCCCGCGATGATGACCTTCGGCGCCTCGAACGCCTCAAGCGCGACAATCGCACTCGGCGGCGTCGTCGCGATCGAATCGTTGTACCAGTCCACGCCCCGCACCCGGGCGACGAACTCCAGCCGGTGCTCTAACCCTTTGAACGCGCCGACACAGTCCTTCACAATCTCATCACCAATCCCCAACTGTCGCGCCACCGCCATCGCCGCCGCCAGGTTGGACAGGTTCGCCTTGCCCGGCAATTTGAACCGCTCCACGACCGAAGCCGGCACGTCCGCATGGTGAAACTTGACACATATGCGTCCGCTTTCACCCGCGTACCGGTCGAACCACTGCGACGTGATCGCATCTTCCGCATTGAAAACCGACACCGCCGGCCGCCCCGCGTCAAGCCGCTGGTGCCGAAAGATGTTTTCCTTCGCCCCGCAATACGCCTCGAACGTTCCGTGCCGGTCGAGATGATTGGGTGTCAGGTTGGTAATCACCGAAATGTCCGGCGCCCGCCGGATGCGGGCCAATTGCTCCAGCTGGAAGCTGCTCAACTCCAGCACCACGACGTCCCCCGCGGCGATACGGTCCAGTTCGGTCAGCAGGGGCCGGTTGCCGATGTTGCCCCCTAACCATACCCGCCCGATTCCCGTTGCCCCCCGGCCGGCATCAAGCAGATGCGCCGTCAGGGCCGTCGTCGTGCTCTTGCCGTTGGCCCCCGTTATCCCCACGGTCCGGGCTGGGCATAATTCGAAGAACAGCTCAATCTGTGAAGTGAGCAGGGCCCCCGCCTTCTTGGCCGCCCCCAGGAATGCATTGTCCGGCGGCACCGCGGGATTCACAATCACCACATCACACTGTTCGAAGTCCTCGAGACGGTGACCGCCTAAGTGATAGGTGATCCCCTCCAGATCGGCCAATTCCTCCACCGCCGAGGCAAGCGCCTCCGGCCCCGCCATATCCGTAATGATGACCTCCGCCCCCGCCTGCCGCGCAAATCGTGCCGAATCAAGCCCGCCCCCAAATCGGCCCAGGCCCATCACCACTACCCGCTTGCCCCGAAAGAACTCCCTTTCCATGGCGATCTCCCGCGCCCTTCCGCAGGCTGGCGCTGTCGCTATCTTGCCCGCGCCAGCTCCATCTTTGCGTCGATCGCCGCCTGTTCGATGCATTTTTCCCAGTTGTCGCCGAACTGTTCCCGGTATTGCGGTTTTTCGTAAGCGTAGATGATCGACCGGGACGCATTGATGAGCGCCCCAAGCCCGTCGTTGTTGCAGAAACGCATGCAGTCTGCCGCCGTCGCACCCTGCGAGCCGTAGCCCGGCACAAGGAACCACGTCTTGGGGAAACGCTTTCGCAACAGCGACGTTTCCTCCGCCGTCGTGCCGCCGACCACCATCCCTACGCTGCTGTACCCATGTGAGCCGATCCGCTTGCTCTGGTCGGCGATCTCCCCCACGATGTCGGCCAGCTTCTCATACATCTTCTTGCCATCGGCGTCCGCAAAATTCTGGATCGCCTCCGCCGTCGCATTGCTGGCCCGCACCCAGACGAACACGCCTTTGCCCTGTTCGTTGGCGACGTCGGCAAATGGAATGATCGCCTCGCTGCCCGCAAAGCCGTTGATCGTGATCGCGTCCGGCGTAATGATGTCCTCCATGCCCGCGAACTCGGGGTTCTGAAGGTGGGCCGCCGCGTAGACCCGCGCAGTGTGCCCGATGTCGCCCCGTTTCACGTCGCCGATAACCTCCAGCCCCAATTCGTCCGCCTCCGAGACCACCGAGTAGAACATCTCCACCCCTTCCCAGAGGTACTTCTCGAAATAGGCAATATTCAGTTTCACGGCCGGTACAAGCGGTCCCACGATCCGCAAGGTCTTCGTACAGAACTCGAAAATCGCATCGACGGCCGAACCGATATCGAACTCGTCATTCATCTCCCGATGGCTGCGTATCGCCTCCGGCAGCCGGCTGTACACCGGGTCCAGCCCCACCACCAGCGGCGTATTCTTGCTTCGCACGGCCTCGCAGAGGCGATCTCCAAAATGGTTTGCCACCTTGTCTCCCTTTCGCTGTACTCTAATCCGTTCGACTTACAGAAATTGCTTCTATCGCTAAAACAAAGCACTATAATCACTGCCGCCACCACGGGCAAGAAACAAAATCGGGATTGTTAAATGCAGCATTCAAAACGCACAAAAAAGCGATCCCAGGTCATCCTGCGGGTATTCTGTATTGTCATTATTGCCTTCGCGGTCGCCGCCGCGGGGCTGGTCTATCTCTTCACGCAGGTGCCCCGCACCTACCATCCGCTTGCCCCCGTCGCAAGGGAGCAGGTCAACCCCTATTTGACGCACTATCTCGCCCCCAATTTTCACAACAACGTTCAGCTCGACAGGCCTTTTCAGGTTATCGTCCTGCAGCAGCAGCTCAATGAGATCATTGTCGACGAACATGCACTTGGCTGGTCCTGGCCTGTATACTTGAACGGCGTGACGATTTCCGCCCCGTCTGTGGTCTTTATGCCCTCGACGATCTACCTGATGGCCACGGTGGACTACGCCGGTTTTCCCGTCGTGGTCAGCATCATCGCCAGCCCGCAGTTGAACGAGCAGGGGCTCCTGTCGCTCAATGTCCGCAAGGTCAAGGCCGGCGCCTTGACTGTAACGCCGCTTGCCCGATACATAGCCGGCCGGGTAATCGCCGCCCAGATGCCGCAGATCGAACGCAATCAATGGCTCAAGGACCTCGAAGCAGCCATCATGCAGAACGCCCCGTTCGACCCGGTTTTCCCCGTTTACCAGAGTGAAAAATCCATCCGCCTGACCTCCGCTGAGATCGAGGCCTCCAGGCTGGTCCTGGGCTTCGCGCCCGCCGGCTGATTACACGGCCCCGGCCCCGATCATCGCCTCCACCGCACTCAGCACCTTGTCCAGCTCGCACGGCTTGCCGAATCGCGGGCCGTCGCCGAACATGATGTCCTGCCCGGCGATCTCCTTTTCCGAGAAGAGATGGCTCAGAAAGATAACCGGGATCTCGCTGGTGGCTTCCTCGTCCTTGAGGCTCAGCCGCACAAGCCCCCCCGACATGTCCGGCATGAAAACGTCAAGGATAATCAGGTCCGGCCTGCATGCCGCCGCCAGCCGGACTGCCTCCTTGCCGTTGCGTGCCGTAAGCACCTCGTAGCCCTCCGCCTCCAAAGCGTCCTTCAGCTCAGCAATTTCCTCCGGGTTGTCCTCTGCAATCAGGATGCGCTTGCCATTCACGCCTGATCCTCTCATTCATGCGGTGTCTTATGGGACAGCCGGTCCGCCACGGCCTCTAACAGTTCCTGCATGTCGTAAGGTTTCGCCAAGCGGATATGCCCCGCAAACAGCGGCTTGCGCTGGTGCTTGCCGCGATCGGCGAACGTACAGCTCAAAAAGATGATCGGAATATCCCGTGTGCGCGGGTCCTCCTGCAGTGTCAGGCCAACCGATCCCCCCGAAATGTCGGGCATCAGCACGTCCAGAATAACCAGGTCCGGGTGTACCTGCCGTGTGATCATCAGCGCATCCTTGCCGTTGTCGGCGGTCAGCACCTCGTACCCCTGCCCGCTCAGCCCGCGCGCCAGCACATTCAGCACGTCCGGCTCATCGTCCACGACCAGGATGGTTTTCTTCTCCATGAGACCGGCCCCTCAGCTTTTCTGCAGGCTTTTCGGAACGAGGCCCTCCACGGCGCCCTGCAGCTCGTTCATGTCGACAGGCTTCAGGAACAGGATGTGATCCTCGGTGATCCGATAGGGCCGGCGGCTGTCAAACCGTGGGAACATGCCCGTCAGAAAGATGATCGGAATCTCCGCCGTTTCCGGCATCGCGCGAAGTCGACGCGCCACTTCCCCGCCGTCCATGCCCGGCAGCAGCACGTCCATGAGTATTATGTCAGGCTGCAGCGAGCGGGCAAGAATCAGCGCGTCGCTGGCACAATTCGCCGTCACAACGTCGAAGCCCTTTAGCGCAAAGCGTTTTTCCAGTGCCGAAAGCACGTCCGGCTCATCGTCCACGATCAGCATCTTTTGATGGCTCATGGTCCGGCATCCCCCTTCATGTGTCATGCGGCACTTCTTTGCGGGGCTCCGTTCAAATCTCGGGGACGAGTCGAATCGTTCGCTGTTTCGCCCCCGGAATTGCACAAAGCCCCTCAAAGGCCGCAATTTGCATCGACTTCTATGAAAGGAGGGTTTACGAGCCGTTTGCTCCGGCCGCCGCTGTGCGGCCCGGACCGCATCGGTAGGATTACCACGCGAGTACCGGACCGGTCAGCCAAACCTGTACCGGGCGACGCCCTTATAGCGTGGTCAATCCCTCGCGAATCGCGAATTTGACAAGCCCCGCGATACTGTCGATTCGCAACTTGTTCATGATCTGCCGCCGGCAGGCATCTACTGTTTTGGGACTGATATTGATTTGCCTTGCAATCTGCTTGGAACTCATCCCGTTGGACAGGTGTCGCAGAATCTCCTGCTCCCGCTCCTTCAGCGTCCACCCGTTGGCCATCGGGTCGTCCGACAGGCGGTGCGCATAGGTCCCCGCCACCGCATTCATGATCTTCGAGCAGAAATACGTTTCGTTGTTATATATCGCGCGTATCGCCGTTATCAACTCGTCGAACGTCGAGTCTTTCAGCATCAAACCGTGCACGCCGCTGCTGATAGCACTGTCGATCGCATGCCGCGACATGCTGGCCGCCACAATGAGTATCTTCACCCCCGGCTGCCGGCTCAGGATCTCGCGGCTCGCCTCCACGCCGTCCATGGTTGGCATGGCGTAGTCCATCAGCACGATGTCCGGCTGCAAACGCTGCGCCAGGTCCACCGCTTCGGCCCCGTCCGACGCCTCGCCCACTACCTCCATGTAAGGCTGGCGATAGATCAGCGCCCGCAGGCCGTCGCGCATTATCTCGTGGTCGTCAACCAACAGAATACCGATCTTGTGCGTGTAGTCCATTTCCGTGTCCCCCCGTGGACAAGCCCCCATTTACGACTGTAACGCTGATAATATTATCGGGTCATGCCCCTTGCAGACGCCAGCAGCAAATTGCTATTGCGCGTACTGCCTTTTTCCATGCCGCTTTAGGTCGGCGGCGGGAAAATTGCTCCGTGAAATCCCCCACAAAAAAGGCGGGCCGCCCCGATCATGCCTCCAGAGACGTCAGCCCCTCGCGAATTGCGTACTTCACGAGATCCGCCACGCTGTCGATGTTCAGTTTGGCCATGATCCGCCGCCGGCACGCGTCGACCGTCTTGACGCTCAGTTCCAGTAGAAGGGCGATCTCCTTGGAACTCTTGCCGTCGCCGATCAGTTTCAAAACTTCATTTTCACGCTCCGTCAGCGGCGCTGACTGTAGCCCGCCGCCTGTGCGATCCTGTACGTAGTCGTCGATGACAATCCGCGTGATCTTCGAAGATAAAAACACCTCGCCTGACAAAACCGTGTTGATGGCTGCGATCAATTCCGAAAATGCGCTCTCCTTGAGCACGTATCCGCTTGCCCCCGCCTTCAGCATTTCAACGATAAACCCCTTCTTGGCGTGCATCGAAAGCGCGACGATCTTGACCTTGCTGTCCGTCGCCGTAATCTGTCGCGTCGCATCAACGCCGTCCAGTCCCGGCATGTTCACATCCATCACTATGAGGTCCGGCGCTAACTCCCGGGCCATCTCCATCGCCATCCGGCCGTTGTGCGCCATTCCCACCACCTCGATGTCAGGCTGCTTTTCCAGAAGCATGTACAAGCCTTGGCGCATGATTTCGTGATCGTCCACCAGCAGCATTTTGATTGCCATCGCCGTTTCCTTTCAGTTGCAAATCATGTCTTCAAGGGTGCATACAAACTGAATCGACTGCCCTTGCCGATTTCAGATGATATCGTTATTCGGCCTCCGATATAGTCCAGCCGCTCGCGGATGCTGAACAGCCCGAATCCGCCGGTTCGATGCATCGTCAACTCCGTGTGATTCACGTTGAAACCCTTGCCGTTGTCACTGACTGTCACGCGCATCATCCCGCCTTCACGTTCGATCCGGACGCTCACCTCATCGGCCTCCGCATGCTTGACAATGTTGATCAGCAGTTCCCGTATCGACTGAAACATGAGCACGCGAACATCCGGGTCCAGCGGCTTTGCCTGCCCGTCATCGAAAAACTCGCAACAAATGCCGTGCTTGCCTTGCAGAAACTCGTCCATCAGCTCGTCAACCGCCGCCGCCAGCCCCAGGCGATACAGTGTCGGTGAGCTGATATCGAACGTCATGGTTCGCGTCTCGTCGATCACCTTCCCCAACGTCCTGGCAAACTCGTCCAGCAGCGGCCGGTCCACGCTTGACGCCTTTTCCCTGAGCATCTCCACCCGCAGCATGCTGATCGCCAAGTCCTGGATAATGTTATCGTGCAGCGCCGCGGCCAACTGTCGCCTCTGCCGTTCCTCGGCCAACACCAGTTCCGACGCCTGCTGCCGCAGCTTTTTTTCATATTCCAGCCGCGCTCGCTCCGCCTGTTTGCGCGCCGTTACGTCCCGCGCCGTCAGCAGGGCACCTTTGATACTGCCATCCGGCCCGTGCAGCGGCACGCCAACATTCTCCCAGCACTGCTCGCGCTGCCGGTCGTCAGGATTCAAAATGCAAAACGTGGTTATGACAGTTCGTTTTTCGAATATTGCTTTTCGTGCAGCGCAATTTTCCCTCGCCGCCTTTGCATTTCCGTACATCGCGCAACAGGATTCACCAACCGCCGCGCCGATGGCGGCCGCCGCGCGGTTTACCCAGACGACGTTCAGATCGGTTCCGACCTGCAGAATCGCATCCGGAGAAGCGTCCAGGATTGAGCGGAGATGTTCTTCGCTGGCTCGGAGGGCATCGGCCGCTTTTCTGCGTTCGGTGATGTCGCGGGCTATGGTTGATGCGCCGATGATATTGCCGTCGGCGTCTTTGATCGGCGAAATTGTAAGTGAGACATCGACAAGCCGGCCGTCTTTGGCCACATGAACGGACATGTGGTGATCGATGGGGCGTCCCTGTTTAAGTTCTTCGAGCATGGTCAGTACGGCGCCGGTGTGCTCGGCCGGCATGAGCATGGAAATCGGCTTTCCAATGACTTCCTCGGGGGTGTAACCGTATATTCGCTGTGCGCCGGCGTTCCAGCTTGTGATGCAGTTGTTGAGGTCCTTTCCGATGACGGCATCGTCGGACGATTCGACGATGGCGGCGAGGCGGCCCAGGACTTCGATGGCCAGGCGGTGCTCGGTAATGTCGGTGATGACGGTTTGAATGCAGGAGGCGCCCCCGTCTCGCGGCACGGCGTAGCTGTCCATCTGTACGTAGAGGGATCGTCTGTCGGGACGCGTGAGCTTAAGGTGGCAGACACGGACGTCCCGGCTGGCCAGGGTTTCGCGGACATGGCCGGCGAAATCGTCGTAAGACGCGGCCGCCACGAAGGTTGCGAAGTCGCGGTTTTTCAGGTTGGCGGCGGTGTCGCCCAACAGTTCCGCGGCTTTGGCGTTGATTTCCGCTATTCGGTGGCGGGCGCTGAGGGTCAGGCAGGCTACGGGCAGTTGGGAGAGGTCAGGCATCCAGCCGCCTTTGGTCTGTTTGCGGAGGCGATCAAGTTCGGCGGCCTGGGCTTCGCAGCGGCGCCGCAGGGCCCGCATATGTTTGAGGAGGCGGGCAGCCTCGTCATGTGACATGGAGGAGAGGTCTTCGGGACGCAGGTCGGCCCAGAGGTTCAGGCCCGCCAGCGTATCCATCCCGCTGTGGTGGTTTGACGCGCCGTTCATAGGTCTTTATCCGTAAAAGACTTGCAGGGCCTTGCCCACAGGGCCACCGCGGCCTGGCGGACCAGTCCCGTATTGTATGTAATTGAGTCGCCGCCTCCTGCGACGAAGTCTCAAAGCCCACCCGTATCAATGGTTGAATGCTATACATTACCGCGCATAACGTCCGTTTCAAGCTTTTTTTCCATGTCGGGCAGAAGATTTTCCCTTGACCCGCGTAAATGTACGGATGGGCGGGTTTTGAATGGCACGTCGGGCGATTGTGCGCGGATTTGCGGCGAAGATGCGAGAGTCCGGGCTGAAGCGGCGGGCAAATGGGGCAAAGGTGCGGCGAATGGCGGCCAATGCGCAGGGATGTGCGGGGATTTCACGCGGGAAGGGCGCAATTCAGTGGTGATGTGCGGTGAAAGCGCGGGTATATCCAGGGTACCGCGCAGGGAAACTGAGTGAATGCGCGGGGAAAGTTGGTGAATGCGC
>Ga0209407_1000374_pt1 | contig 59102 bp, 56 predicted proteins | sample AD_JPNHG3_MetaG_FD_184410 | JGI IMG/M metagenome (GOLD analysis project Ga0209407, IMG submission 184410) | Active sludge microbial communities of municipal wastewater-treating anaerobic digesters from Japan - AD_JPNHG3_MetaG (SPAdes) (version 2) | ecosystem: Engineered > Bioreactor > Anaerobic...
TATTATAGCGCATGTTGTATCGCATACATGCATTTTGTTATAAAGGAGAATATCTATGGCTATTACTGAAGCAGTAGAAAATTATCTGGAAACTATCCTGATCCTTTCCAAGGCTCAGCCCGATGTCCACGCGATTGATATTTGCTCGTACCTCGGTTATTCAAGACCTACAGTATCGATAATCCTCAAGAAAATGAAGGATGAAGGTCTTGTTAATGTAGACAGCGATAACCATATCACACTTACAGATGCAGGAAAGTCTGTTGCAGTTCGCATTTATGACAGACACGAGACTCTTTCCGCATTCTTCATGTTCCTGGGAGTAAGCAAGGATGTTGCTCTCGAGGACGCCTGTAAGGTCGAGCACGACCTTTCCGATGAGACTTTCGCTCTCATCAAAGCTCACTTCCACAAACTGGAAGAAGCACAAAAATGACACCTACGGAGGATATAATGGATAAATTCAGCAAGTTAAGATCAGAATATCCGACCTTTACTTATAGATCATACAGCATTACTGAGTCCGATGATTCGGTGAAGATCGACTTCGTTTTCTCTATCGACGGACTCGCTCAGTTCACCCCCTCATGGGAATTTCCTAAGCCCGAAAGCATCAGTGTAAAAAACGATCCTGTTTTCGGTCGTCTCGCATTCTCTATGGGTATGGCTGAAGCCGTAAGCTACTGGAAAGCCGCTTGCTCTCCTAAATTCATCGTGGAGTGCGGCACTCTGGACGAGGTACAAATAAAATGGTGGAAGAAACTATGGTATCTCGGTCTCGGCGAGTTCTTCTACGTAAACGGCATAACTACAGATCAGGATTCACTGGTGGAGGTAGTTGTAAATGGTACAGAACCAGCCGGTGCAGAACAGGAAATGCCGCCTCTCAGCGGATGTCTCGTACCTATCGGCGGCGGAAAGGACTCCGCTCTCACTCTTGAAACACTCGTTCAGGCAGGCAAGGAATGCAAGTGCTATGCTATAAACAAGCGAGCTTCCATAAGCGCTACAGTTTCGACAGCAGGTCTCCCCGACTCTGCGCTGATAACCGCTAAGAGAAACTTCGACCGCTCACTTGTGGACCTTAACTCAAAAGGTTTCCTTAACGGTCATACCCCTTTCTCGTCAGTTGTCGCATTCTCGGCAGAGATAACCGCTTACCTGAACCGTCTTGCGTACATCGTCCTTTCAAATGAGGACAGTGCTAACGAAAGCACCGTTGTAGGTCAGGACGTAAATCACCAGTACTCAAAGAGCTTTGAGTTCGAGAAGGACTTCCGATTCTACGAGGAAAACTACCTGCGTACAGGCATATACTATTTCAGCTTCCTTCGTCCGCTGGCAGAGTTCCAGATAGCAAAGATGTTCGTTCATCACCGCAAGTATCTGCCCGTTTTCAGAAGCTGCAACCTCGGAAGCAAGGTATCCCCCGATATATGGTGCGGAAACTGTCCGAAGTGTCTGTTCGTAGCGCTTATACTCTCGCCTTTCCTCTCGGAAAGCGAACTTACGGAGGTTTTCGGCAAGGATATGCTCAATGACGAGAGCTTCACCGACTACTTCACAGAGCTAATCGGTCGCTCAGAGCACAAACCCTTCGAGTGCGTAGGAAGTATTGATGAGGTAAATCTCGCAGTATCGCTTGCTATACGCAGAATGAAGAGTGAAAACGCTCCCCTGCCCAAACTTTTCGGAAAGTACGAAAGGGACGGTCTTTACTCGCCCGAAACACTTGATAAACGTTACAGCGACTGCTGTTCATCCTACAACACAGAAAATCTTCTCCCCGAGGAATTCAGAAAGATCTTATCAGAAGAAATGAGGAATCTGCTTTGAATAAATTCGCAGAATATTTAAAAGAATACACGGAAAACAAGTCCGTTTGTGTGCTTGGCTTCGGAAGAGAAGGCAAGTCCACCTTCGGAATGCTCAATAAATACTGCTCACCCAAATCAGTAACTATTGCCGACCTTAACAACATCGACCGCAGCGCCAACAACATACCAGACAGTGTCGAGATAATAAGCGGCGAAGGCTATCAGGAAACTCTTAACCGCTTCGATATCGTGTTCAAGAGTCCCGGCATCGTGCTAAATCATCAGCCATCGGAGCTGAACTGCGAGATAACCTCTGAAACTCAGGTTTTCTTCACGGTGTTCCGCAGTCAGATAATCGGTATCACCGGTACAAAGGGCAAGAGTACAGTTACTTCCCTTACCTACCACATCCTTAAGGAGTCGGGCAAGGACTGCCGTATCGCAGGAAATATCGGCATTCCCGTTTTCGATATCGCCGATTCCGTAAACGATGATACTATCGTTGTTTGTGAGCTTTCATGCCACCAGCTGGAATATATGACGGTTTCTCCGCACATCGCCGTTTTCCTAAATCTCTACGAGGAGCACCTTGACCACTACGGCACTATGGAAAACTACTACAACGCCAAGAAGAACATCTATCTCCACCAGCAGGAAGTGGACTGGCTCTACTGCAATTATGATATCATCCCCGACAGGGTTAATTCCATGACAGTTTCCATGTCCTCAACCGTACCGGACGCTAATGTATACGTTGAAGGCGGAGTTGTCCACGGTACTTCAAGTGAGTTCCGCATACCTACTGACAAAATAAAGCTCCTCGGCATACATAACCACTACAATATCGGTGTTGTATACGAGCTGTGCAGCTATTTCGAGGTATCGGACGAGGACTTCGAGAAAGCACTCTGCACCTTCTCTCCCCTTTCTCACAGACTGGAATACGTGGATACAGTTAAGGGCATACGCTGGTATGACGACTCTATCTCAACCGCCTGCGCTACTGCGATCGAGGCTCTGAAAAGCATCCCCGAACCTGCAACTATCCTCATCGGCGGCATGGACAGAGGAATCGATTACTCCGACCTTGTGGACTTCCTTTCACATTTCACGGTAAACGTCATCTGCATGGAGACTTCGGGCAAAAGAGTGTACGATATGATACAGTCCGCAGGTAATTTCACCTCTCCCGAGAGAGTTCACTACGCACAGCACCTTGATGAAGCTGTCAAGCTCGCATCAGAGATAACCCCCGAGGGCAAGAGCTGTGTTCTCTCACCTGCTGCTGCAAGCTACGGTATTTTCAAGAACTTCGAGGAACGCGGCGACGCCTTCAAGAAGCTTGTTTCAGAACTGAAATAACGATAAAAGTCCGAAAGCGGTATTAACCACTTCCGGACTTGTTTTTATATATCAAGTTATTATCAGTCGCCGAATGAAACTCCGATGTCTCTTGCAGCGATAACTATGTGATCGTTCGTATCTACGAACTTTGTCTTTCCTGCGATATCAGCAAGCTTATTGGAAGTTATCTTGTTGCCTATCTTTGCAACTGTTCTTCCGTACTTTTCCTGAGCGATCATGTAAGCTGCATGTACGCCGAACTGTGTTGAAAGCACTCTGTCATAAGCACTCGGAGCGCCTCCGCGGAGCATATGTCCCGGAACGCAAACTCTTGCTTCCATACCTGTATTTTCCTGTATCTGGGCAGCTATACGGCTTGTAGCAGTGAGTATTCCTGCCTCAGCACGTTTCTTTGCACGTTCCTTCTTCTTCATCTTTGCTTCGTTCACATCAAATGCACCCTCTGCAACAGCGATTATCGAGAACGCTTTTCCCGAAGCACTTCTTGCCATTACCGAGTCGCAGACCTTGTCAATATCATAGGGTATCTCAGGGATGAGAATAACGTCCGCACCGCCCGCAATACCTGCGTTAAGCGTCAGCCAGCCCGCCTTGTTTCCCATTATCTCGCAGAGAAGTATTCTTGAATGGCTTGCAGCAGTTGTATGAAGTCTGTCAATAACATCCGTAGCAATATCCACTGCTGTATGGAATCCGAAGGTAACATCTGTACCATAGATATCATTATCGATAGTCTTTGGAAGTCCGATGACGTTGAGTCCCTCATCGGAAAGAAGCTTCGAGGTCTTGTGTGTACCGTTTCCGCCGAGTGTAAGGAGACAATCCAGCTTCTGCTTCTTGTAGGTCTCCTTCATATTCTTTACCTTATCCACATTGTCATCGCCGATGACCTGCATCATCTTGAACGGCTGACGCTTGGTACCGAATATAGTACCGCCCTGTGTAAGTATACCCGAAAATGCTGACGGAGACATATCCTTGCAAAGATTATTGATAAGTCCGTAATAGCCGTTTGAAATACCTACTATCTCAACATTGTCCTCACCGAAGCGCTCATAGCAAGCCTTTGCAACGCCTCTGATAGTAGCGTTGAGTCCAGGGCAGTCGCCTCCGCTTGTGAGAATACCGATCCTTCTTTTCATGATAATTACCTCCGTTGCTTTATATTTTAAGATGTCGAAGAAGTTGATGCACCGTCATCGCTTGTAGCGCAGTCGATAGCAAGTACTACCGCAATAGCAAGCACCTCGTCAACTCCGTCGGCTATTTCTATCTCATAGCTGTCGCCCCATGTGAACCACGCCTTCTTTACACTCGCTACAGCGCTTCTTCCGTAACAAATATTATAATCATGCTTTGTCAGTGAGCCGTCAACAGTCCAGCCGGGACCTTTTACAGAATATTTCGGAGTCAGCAGTGTGAACTCCTTCACTATCTCCGCACTGCCGCCGCTGCATTCCACGATATAGCGTTTCAGGATTGACATTACCTTCTGGTGGATATAAGCCTGTTCAGTGCCGTCCATAGTGTAAAGATGCAGCTTTTTACCGATAGAGAAAAACTCTCCCTCAACGTAAAAAATGTCACTGCCTGTTTCGTCCTTTACTGTGAATTTGTCTTTAAGTGTGAAAACTTTCTGCTTGATATAATACTTCAAATGAAATGCTCCTTATCTTGTTTTATCGAAGAATTCCTCTATCTTCTGTGCAGGCATAGGCTTGCCGTAGAGATATCCCTGACCGTAGTCACATCCTGCCTTGCGGAGGATATCCTCCTGATCCTTGTTTTCAATACCCTCTGCAATAGTCTCGATACGCTTGGACTTCGCTATCCTTATGACGGATGAAACTATCTCGTAAGCGATATTATCATTCTGGATATCGGTTATGAAGGATTTGTCCAGTTTAAGCAGAGTTATGGGCAGCTTCTGGAGGTAGCTAAGTGAAGAATAACCTGTACCAAAGTCGTCCATAGCAAGCTTTACGCCAAGCTCACGGAGATTGTTCATCTGTGATATAGCGAACTCCTCATCCGTGAGAGCAAGGGACTCTGTAAGCTCCACTTCAAGCCAGTCGGGAGAAAGTCCCGCTCTTGTAAGAGCATCGAATACCTTTTCTTTCAGGTCCTTCTGGTAGAAGTCGCTGGAAGTGAAGTTTATGGACATAACGATATTCGGATAACCCATTTTCTGCCACATTTTGTTCTGCTGACAGCCTTCGTTAAGTACGAAATCGCTGATCTTGCCAATAAGGTGCGAGCTTTCTGCGATCGGTACAAAGTAATCGGGGTTGATTATCGTACCGTCAGGCTTTATCCACCTGATAAGAGCTTCAACGCCCATGATACGTCCTGTTTTCAGTGATATCTTAGGCTGATAGAAAAGCTGGAGCTCGTTGTTGTCGATAGCGGTAGCAAGCTGTTTTTCAAGCTCGGTATTGCCGATGATAGAGTCGTGCATACTGGGCTCATAGCCGCATATGCTCGCTCTCGGTCCGCTGCTGGACTTAAGTGCGAACTCCGCATGCTCCATTACATCGAGGAAGGAACTTCCGTCCTCGGGCATTTTTGAATAGCCTGCCGAGCAGCTGAGGTTTATTGCACTGAACTCGTCAACGGCAAGTCTTGCGAATTCCTCCTGTACCTTCCTTGCTGTAAGCACAGGGAGCTCGTCATCGCCGTAATCTCTCAGTACGAGGGCGAAGTTATCGCCGCTGATACGCGCTGCAAGTCCTCCCGGAGTCACGAACTTATAGAGGATATGCGCGAAATTCTTGAGGATGTAGTTTCCGTTCTTATAGCCGCAGGTATCGTTGATGATGTGGAAGCGGTCTATATCGAGAACGATTATCCAGTAGGAATAATTCAGGAGCTGACAGGTATCGTATGTCTCCTGACCTACCTCCATAAGACAGTTCCTGTTAGCGATCTCAGTTACCTCGTCTATGAAGGCAAGGCGCTCTATGAGCATGTCCTTTGCACGTTCCTGGCTTACATCGATGAGTGCACCGCCGAACAGCGGAAGCGTGTTGCCTGTTGCGCCGATCGCCTTATAACGGAAGGAATACCAGTGGTAGCTTCCGTCCACAGGCTTGATACGCAGGTCTATGCTTTCAACTCCGACGTTCCTGTCAGCAAACTTCACAGCCTTATCGAAGGTATTTCTGTCATTCGGATGTATAAGACTGCGGAACGTATTCACGTCCACGCTGTTGCCATGGATGCCAAGAACTCTTGCAGCTTCGGGTGATACGGCATACTTTTTGTGGTCGGTGGTCATGATAACACCGATCTCGGCAAGCTCCATTGCGGCGTTGAAGAAGTCGTTTGCACTTGCAAGGTTGACCTTCATCTTCTTCAGCTCGGTGAGGTCAAATCCCGTACTGATGTAAACGGAATGAGTCCTTCTGTTCTTTACGAGCGAAGTGCTCCACGTAATAGTGGTTATATTGCCGTTTTTGCCTCTGAAAGATGCCTCGTGGGAATCCTTGGCAGCTATCTTCCTCAAAAGATCGGGATCGTTGTCGATAAGTCCGAACGCCTTGTTCATGGCAAAGACTCGGTCATATCCGTCATAATCCACTTCAAGGAGCTGACGTATCCTTTTATTAAGGTAGATGAACGAATAGTCATCAGCCCATATCATTATCTCCATATTAAGATGTTCTGCAATAGCAACAAAATCCTTGGTATCTATTGATGAACGGTGTTTATCATACATACTGCTGAGAATGAATACCATGACGCTTAAGAAAAAGACCGTCGCAAAATAAACAAGGAGCGTTATAGCGGCATACTGAGGTTTATAGATCGAAAACGCTATAACAAGAGCAGTCGCAGCAGCGATAACTACCGCTGCTATAAGAGAATTTTTTCCTCTCACAACGCATCCTCCTTCCTGATCATACAATTTATATAAATGAAAGAATAACGCATAATACGAGTGGGCAGAACGCCCCACATTATTTTACTATTTCATTATAGCAAATTTAACTGAAAAAGTCAATCACAATTTGCAATTTCAATACGTTTTTTATAAAATTAACATAAATTTCCACGAATTATTCATTTGGTGTACACTTTTGTGTGATAAAATGTTATAATAGTTTATGAGAAAACAACGCATTTACACATATATTTCACAGGAGGTTTGATTATATGGCACACATTCTTATAGTAGACGACGAGATAAATATACGAAAGGTCGTAAGAGAATACGCCGAATTTGAAGGCTATGAAGTTACCGAAGCAGAAAACGGCATGGAAGCTGTGACTCTCTGCCACAACAACGACTACGATCTCATCATAATGGACGTTATGATGCCCCGTCTGGACGGATATTCCGCTTGCAAGGAAATACACAAGACCAAGAACATTCCCGTCATAATGCTCTCGGCACGAGGCGAAGAATATGACAAGCTCTTCGGATTTGAGATAGGTGTTGACGATTATGTTGTAAAACCATTCTCGCCAAAGGAACTCATGGCAAGAGTAAAGGTAGTCCTCAAGCGCAATAAGACCGTCGCTGACGCTCCGCAGCCCGACAAGTACGTTTTCGAGGGACTTGAAGTTGATATCCCGGGACGTGAGGTCTACGTAAACGGCGAAAAGGCTTCAATGACTCCAAAGGAATACGATCTTCTCTTCTACCTTGTAAGGAACAAGAACATTGCCCTTTCAAGAGACAAGCTCCTTGAAGAGGTATGGGGATATGACTTCTTCGGCGATGACAGAACAGTTGATACTCATATTAAAATGCTGAGAAACAGCCTCGGCGAATACAGAAAATTCATCGTTACTCTGAGAGGAATGGGATATAAGTTTGAAGCTTAATAAAAAAGTAAGGAACTTTTTCGGAAAAATACCTCTGAAATTCAACATCTGGCTTTATTTTATTGCTTTCACTATAATTGTATTCGTACTTCTCTGGACATTTCAGATACTTTTTCTGGAAAGATTCTATGAACAGAGCAAAGTCCATGACGTTGACTCTATCGCAGAACAGATCATCTATTCATACGAAAATGATGACATTGCCGTCATGAACAAAAAATTAGAGACGCTTGCTTACGAAAATGACCTTTGCGTCTCTATTGTGGACAAGTACAATCGTACCCGCTACTGGGCGGAGCACTCGGGAGACTGCCTTATCCACGGTCCAAATAACAGTACATTTATCTATACCAAGAAAATTGACGATAATAACGGCAAACCTATCTGGCGCAAGGACGTGAATCCACGTAACCGCTCCAATATGGTACTTTTCGGTACAACACTGAAAGGCTCGTCAGACCGTCCCGACGGCTATCTGCTGATAAACACTACACTCGTGCCCGTAGGTTCGACGGTGAACATCATAAAAAGACAGCTGATGATAATAACTGCGATACTCATTATCTTCGCATTTATCATCTCACTCCTGATGTCCAACCGTATATCACTTCCTATCGACAGGATAACTACTTCCGCAGAGAATCTCGCTAAAGGCGATTTCAATACAAAGTTCGACGGCCGAGGTTACCTTGAAGCCAAAAAGCTTGCAGATACCCTTACCTACGCCGAAAAGGAACTATCCCGTGTTGACACCATGCAGCGTGACCTCATCGCCAACGTTTCCCACGACCTGCGTACTCCCCTGACTATGCTCAAAGCCTACGCTGAAATGATACGCGACCTTTCAGGAGATAACCCGGTAAAGAGAAACGAACACCTTGAAATAATCATAAACGAGACCGACCGCCTGTCACTTATGGTAAACGATATTCTCGACCTTTCAAAGCTCGAAAGCGGTAAGGAAACTCTCCACCCGTCGACCTTCCTCATCGGAAGCAAGCTGAATGAGATCATCGACCGCTTCAAGGGTATATCCGAGAAAATGGGCTACAATATCCACTTCACGCCCGATGAAGAACGTACAGTCAAATGCGATGTGGTAAAGATCGAACAGGTTATCTACAACCTTATCAATAATGCTATCAACTATACAGGCGACGATAAACAGGTCTTCGTCCGACAGATAAACAAACCCGAAGGCGTCGTTATCGAGGTCTCCGATACGGGAAAAGGTATCGAGGAGGACAAGATAAAACTCATCTTTGACAAGTACTACCGTTCCGAAAACCACAAGCGCGAAGTTGTTGGAACAGGTCTCGGTCTTTCCATAGTCAAAGCGGTGCTAAAGCTCCATAACTACGACTACGGAGTAAGAAGCAAACTCGGGGAAGGTTCTACTTTCTGGTTTATGATAGCAGGAAAAGATGTGCAGGATGCACAAATTGAAAGTAAAAACAGTTGATTTTTTCTACACAAATATTTTTTTGTTTTATCACACAAATTACACAAAGTTAGATTATAATAAATATGCTGAGGGAAATATCCCGAAGCTGATTTTCATGGTAGTTTAATGTTTACCCCAACATTAAATTATTTAATTCCCCAATAATCCCTATATCATGGCAGATGAGCTTCCTACCCCAGGAGGCTCATTTGTTTTTTGCTGAGATCCAACATGTCTTTTTTGTCTACAATAAGAATTACAGCCTTACAGTTCGTTAAACCAATTCTGCCGTTTTTTCTGTGGCAGATAAACTGTAAGGCTGTAATTATGTATAGGCACATTTTTTTATTCTGCAAGATCACTGAAACAGTGTGCAGATCCATGCTGCAAGTGCAGAGGCTGCGGGGAAAATGACAAACAGTTTGAGCAGCTGACTTTTGATGTTATAGCCGTATTTTCTTCCGTTGTAAACAGGTCCCACTTCCGGGAAATAATACTGGAAGAAGCCTGATCTGCAAAGCAGAAACCAGTCAAAGCATGTCATGTCATAGAGCTTATAAATGGTGAAAACAGATACGAAACGCAGGAAAAACTGACGGAATGTATAGCCGCTTCGGAACCCGTCCCAAATCGAGATCACACCGACTCCCAATATCATCAGCACACTAAAGTTCATCAGTGTCCATCCGATGATCCTCGCTCCGTAGAATAATTCGTTCTCTCTTGGTTTCAGAACAGCCTGAGCCTCCTTTGGTGCGGATGAAAAGAAACGGGTATCCTGAATGAATGCCACCGCAGAAAGCAGCATCAGTGAGATTGCAGCACAAAATACGATCGCAAGAAAAATTGTCAAAAGCATATTATGTCACCTCCTTAATGCATCATTCTGCGCTCCATAATCTTTTGCGGAGTATCCGAAATTGTTTCTCCGCACGGTAAAACAAATGTTATCCTTTTACCATCTGAAAGTTGCCCAGCGGTCATTAACTTTCGGCAGCAGCAACGCAAAGAGCTTTGCACGTATGCTGTATTTCTTCATTTCTTCATTGAAGCTGTGTTCTTCCACAAGCTGTATACCGTCTGTAAGATCGGCGATCTCCTGTGCTGAGTCCGTTCCGGACATGAAATGTGCATTTGTATTTTTTACTGTATCGTGGTGCTTTTCACTCTTCTGCATGAACTTGCCGTTCTGTTCGGCGATGAGAATACCGCCGCCGGGGAAATTGCTTTTCAGCACTTCAAGAAATGTGCGTATCTGATCAAGTGTCAGGTACATAAACAATCCTTCGGCTATAAATACAGGCTTTGCTTTTCTGCCTGTAAGAGCGTCCTTAACCTGTCCGCACCAATCTTCTTCAAGAGCACTTCCTGCGAGCATTGTCACACGTTCACGTTCGGGGAAAGCCTTTCTTCTTGCGGCTATGGAATCAGGCAGGTCAAGATCGAACCAAATGATCCTGCCGTTATCTACCCTGGAAAAACGGTCATCGAAGCCTGCGCCAACATTGACTATAACCGTATCAGGTGCATTTTTGATGATGCCCTTTAACTGTCGGTCAAGCATGATTGTTCTTGCAATAACTCCTTCGTGAGACATAAACTTATCATACTGTGCAGTATCGATATTCAGCGCTTTAATGATCTCTACCGCTTTTTTATCTTTGATCCTCGCATTTTTGCGCATTGTCTCGTTTGCCTTGACAGAAAGCGGAATAAGAGCAGTTGTTTGTACGTCGCCTAATTTAAGTTCCATTGTGATTTCCTCCTGTTATTTGTTATCAACTGTTATCAGTCAGCTTATACAGTACGAATCCTGCGATCAGCAGCAACATGCCGCTGACAATAAGTATCGTTACAGTGAACTGCGATACCATTTCAGTCGTTATATATAATCCTCCTGACAACAGAAATACGCTGATCATTATCATTATAATTCCTGCTATCTTCTTTGCGTTATGCATTGGCTGCCTCCATTCTGCTGTAGATGCCTCCAAGCGAAAGCAGTTCATCACGGTTTCCTTGTTCTGCGATATGTCCCTTGTCAATAACGATTATCTTATCGGCATTGGCAATGGTGTACAGTCTGTGTGCAATGACAAGAACAGTCTTGTTACGGCAAAGCTCGGACATCGCTTGCTGGATGCTTCGTTCGTTATCCGCATCGATATTTGCTGTAGCCTCATCCAGAATAATGATGGGCGCATCTTTTAGGATACATCTCGCAATTGAAATACGCTGTGCTTCACCGCCTGACAGTGTTGCACCTCCCTCACCGATCATCGTAGCAAAGCCATAGAGCTGCGACATGATAAAATCATAACACCTTGCCTTCTTTGCGGCTTCAATCACCTCATCACGGGATGCACCGCTCCCCATTGCGATATTATTGTAAATGGTGTCATTGAACAGATAGACACGCTGAAATACCATGCTGATATGTTCCATAAGGTCACTGATCTTCACATCCCTGATATTGGTGTTTCTGATCAGTATCTCTCCTGAACCCACATCCCAGAATCTCGAAAGCAGTGATGCTATCGTTGTTTTTCCGCTGCCAGATTCACCGACAAGTGCGACCATCTGTCCTTTCTTTGCAGTGAATGATATATCATGGAGAATATCCTCCTTACCGTAACCGAAAGATACGTTTCTGAATTCTATCTCTGCATCGGTTTCATCGTCACTGATCTTTGCTATTCCCGAATCTGTTATCTCAGCTTCGGCAAATACTTCATTTATCCTGTCAAGTGAATTCTTCATGATAGTAAGTCGGGTGCTCTGCTGAAACAGATGTTTTACCGAAGAAAAGATGCTGAACAAAAACAGCACTACGCCGACAAAATAAACATTGGTGATACTCCCCTGCTGAAGAAGATGTATCGCAGAAGCAAGTATGCCTGTCATGCCTGCACCGTACAGTATCATCATTGCTATCTCGTAAGGCGGGATATGCTCTTCAAATGACAGGTTAGCTGTTCTGGATTCCCGAAATGCCTTACGCATCTCAATTGCGCTTTCTCCCGTCATGCCGTAGCTTTTGATGACCGGCAGTCCCTCCGCATATTCAAGAACCGCAGATGTCAGTCCCTCAATGCTTTCCTGACGTGTCTTCGCATCCGCAAGTGAACAGCGTATCATAGGCTGAGCGATGATGAATGCAAGAATATCAACTGCAAGTGTCACTGCACCAAGCAGCGGATGAAAGACGAACATGAACACACAAGTGAGGAGCGCTGAAAATATGTCGCTTACCACATCGGCAACTATCGTCATTGCCTGTTCCTCAATGTAGACCATATCCTGTGAGAGTACAGAGCTTATCTTTCCGAGGTTGCCTTCGGTGAAATAACCCATCGGCAGCCGCCTGAGATGTTCGCCCAGTTCACGGCGTTTGTCGCAGAATATCATATATCCTGTGCCTGATTGCAGCCTGTCGGACATATTTTTGCAAAGCGCCTGCATCAGAAAAGCCAGAAACAGTACAGCCGCTGTCATTACACAGGTTTTGAGTCCGAGTTTGCCGTTAAGGTATCTGTCTGCGACCATTATCGCCGTCATAAGGGGGATATTCAAAAGAAGTGAGTGCAGAAATACTGTTATATAGGCTATCCTGATACGCCCCGCATATTTTCCCGAGAATTTCAGGATCTGCCGTATCATTCCGATCATACTTCCGCCTCCTTCAGTCTCCAGTTCTGCGTTTCCTGTGAAATTGCCCATAGCTGTCTGTATTGAGCAGAATCTGCAGTTAGTTCATCATGTGTGCCGCTTGCAGCGATCCTTCCGTTGTCGAGAAGTATTATCCTGTCTGCATTTTTTATGGAAGAAAGCTTGTGTGCGATAACTATTACAGTCTTGCCAACGGTAAGCTGCTCCATTGCACGGCGCATTTTCTGCTCGTTTTCAGCATCGACAAAAGCTGTTGCCTCATCGAGTATAATTATAGGCGCATTCTTCAGAAAGGCTCTTGCAAAAGCTATCCTCTGCTTCTGACCGCCCGAGAGCATACCGCCTGCAAGACCTGCAGGAGTATCATAACCATTCGGAAGAGACATGATGAAATCGTGGCATTCCGCTTTTTTCGCCGCTTCAATTACCTCGTCATCTGCGGCATCCTGCCGTCCCACACGGATATTCTCCATTATCGACTTGTTGAACAGGAAAACCTCCTGCGAAACATAGGCTATGTGTTCATTGAGCTTATCAAGGGATGTATCACATATATCGGTAGCACCGATGCGGATATGTCCCTCGCTTACATCATAATAATGCACAGCAAGCCTTGCAAGCGTACTTTTGCCGCTTCCGCTGTGACCGACAAGAGCAGTCGTTTTCCCCTGTTCTGCTCTGAAAGATACACCTTTGATGACCTCATTGTCCCGATAGGAAAAGTGTACATTTTCAAATGTGATGCTTTGATCGCCTGTAATGTCGCTTTCACCTGTTTTTACAGGGATATCGTCAAGCGCCTTTTCGAGAGACTGTGTCTTGAAGGATACCTGCGGTATCGAGCCCACAAAACTCATGCAGTGCAGAAGCAGAGGTCCGATACCGAATGACAGAATGAGCGCAAGGATATAATTTGTTATCTCCAGTTGTCCCAACAGTATCAGCAGTATTCCAAAGGGCAGAGAATACAGCACCACGCTTGAGAATACACTGCCGTAAAGTGCCATCCACGGCCAGCAGACACGATACCAGTTCAGTGCAAGATCTCTGTAATCGGTGATCGCCTTTTCGTACTTTTCGCTTGCTGCGCCGTCACGGTTAAAGACACGCACCACTTCCATACCGTTCACGTATTCCACGATAGCACTGTTCATGCGCTTGGAAGCCGCAAAGTAACTGCCCATACGGTCCATTCCTGCACTGTACATGCGCTTTGAAACACTGAGACCTATCGCTATCATCAGCAGCGTCAGCAATGCAAGCTGCCAATCCGTGTATATCAGGAACAGCATAGCAATGGCAGGTACAAACAGATTAGCCGTACCCTCGGGTATCATGTGTGCAAGAAGAATTTCTATCGATTCTATATCATCCGAAAACAGCTTTTTGAGTTCGCCTTTTGAACGTGCCATGACCGAACCCAACGGCTGTTGTTCAAGCTTTTCCTGCAATTTGCATCGGATGTTTTCAAGTGCAGCAAACGCCGCATGATGAGAAACACGCAGTCCGAGCATATAAAACACCGCATACAGTATCTCGCAGATAAGCATCCCTACAATTACGGGTAATGCCGTGTCAAGTGTTACCCTGCCGCCGCTCAGTATCTTCCGTACAAGACTCCCCACAAGTCCGTAAGGCACAATGCTTGCAGCCGCACCTATCATCATAAGGAGTGCGGACAAAAATACCTTCGGACGTTCCTTTCCTGTATGCTCAAGTATCTTGCCGATCTGCGATTTTTTATCCCTGACCTTGCTTGTAGTATCGCTGCTCTTTGAGAGATAATAGTTTCTGACGCGCTGAGCACCTTCTTCGTTCATGGGATAAAAGGCTGTCACGCGTCCTCTGTCCATATGCAGGACATGGGTACAGCAATTCAGGATCAGCTCAGGATCATGTGTAATGATGAATGAGAGCTTCACCTTGCTGCGTGTGCTGTTAAGAAGCTCACCGAAACGCTGCATTCCCGTTCTGTCAAGTCCGCTTGTCGGTTCGTCATAGAGAATGATATCTTTGCCTGCACAGAGAGCCGCTGCTATCGCAGTACGCTGCTTCTGCCCCCCTGAAAGGGATGCGGGGTGACGGTCTTTGAAGTCCCCAAGTCCCAGTTCTTCAAGTGTTTTTTCCGCATCTTCTTGTGAGACCGCCGCATTCAGCATCACTTCTTCCATAACGCTGTCAGAGAAAAGCTGACGGTTCACGTCCTGCATGACCATATAGCATTGCTGCTGCCTCTGCTTGTTGCTGAGGAATGTACCGCTCAGCGCCACGCTGCCGTCAGACGGGATGAGTCCGCAAAGTGCTTCAGCAAGTGTGCTTTTACCGCAGCCGTTATCACCGACAACTGCGACGATACTGTTTTCAGGCAGCAAAATACGGTCTATATCCAGAATACGAGAATTGCCGCGACTACAACTCAGGTCGATAACATCGAGCGCCGCAGCGGCATTCTGCATCGTATCGGACTGATCGTTTGCAGGGATATTACGTATATCAGTACAGCGAAGTCCGAGCTCTGCAAGTGTTTCATCAGGCATTGCACGCATATCATCAGCAGTGTATTCACCGGTAATGATACCGTCATCCAGATAAATGAACCTGTCGACGATATCCATAAGATAGTGGATACGGTGTTCGGATATCACGAGTGTATTTCCGTTCGCCTTCATCTTTGCAAAGATATCGTGGATACGGTTGATCGCTTTTTTGTCAAGATTGGAGGAAGGCTCATCCAGTACATATATCTGCGGATCAGCGGCATAGACGCTTCCGCAGGCGATCTGCTGCTTTTCTCCGCCTGACAGCTCAAATATATTACGGTTCAGCAGCGGTGCAAGCTTAAGGTCCTTTACCGTCCTGTCAAGCCTTTTCCCGATCTCGTCACGGGGAAGTCCTATATTTTCGCAGCCGAATACCAGTTCACCAGAAGTGTCGATATTGAAAAACTGTGATTTAGGATTCTGGAACACACTGCCCACAAGCTTTGAAGTTTCCGACAGTTCACTTTTTGATACATTGTGATCGTCTATCAGTACCTCACCTATCAGTTCTCCCTCGTAAAAATGTGGTATCAGACCGTTTATAAGACGTGTCAATGTGGTCTTGCCGCAGCCGCTCCGTCCGCAGAGCACAACACATTCGCCGTCCGCAATAGTAAGATCGATGCCGTCCACACCGTCACCTGTGCCGTTTTCGCCTCCGTAGTGGAAGTCTACGCCTTTCAGTGTTATCATGCCGCACCTCCCGTCACCATACCTGTTGCAAAGAACCAGATACCTGCCGCAATGAAAAGTATCATTGTGATATAGTCATATGCTCTCAAGTGGACTGTTTCATAGGAAGTTCGTGCATTGTCGCTGTCCATGCCCCTTGCAAGTGCCGCTGCCGCAAGTTCCTCCATAATGGAGATACAAGAAAACAGAAGCGGTATAAGTATGTATTCAACTGTTTTTACGGGATGTCGAATGATCACAGACGGTTCAAGTGACATTCCGCGGAACGCCATCGCTTTGCGTACACCTGTCCATTCTTCGCCGACTGTCGGGATAAAACGGAACATTACAGCTATAGGTATCACGATCCTTGTCGGGATATGCATCGCCTGAAATGCCGACAGGAACTGATTAATGCGTGTGGTCTGCGTGATTATCAGCAGGGACATAAGTATAGGGAAGCAGTACAGAAAGATCGTCAAAATGAATGATATGATCGTTACAACGACTGTCGAACCCGTTGCCTGCATCTCCATACATGTGCGGACATATACAGCTGTCCCTAAAAGAAGCGACATCTTGACTGCATTCCACTTCTTTCCGCAAAGAAACAGCATAACACATAATACAACGCAGTATATTTCATGTGCAGTAGCATTGAACGAATTGGCACTCACAGCAAGTGATGAAATAAAAATGACAAATTTAGTGCGAGAATCAAAACGTACCAATGCACTGCGATCCTCGCCGTAAACCGATATATACAATTTATACTACCCCTGCTTTTTTAAAGTGCTTTTTATGAGTGTATTTGCAAGCAGAGCTCCGAGAATTCCGCCGATCAGTGCAAAACCAAGTATCGGGAAAAAGATCCATGTTGGAGCTATCTTTTCAATGCCGTCTGCGTACTCCTGCCCGTAGTATTCAACGGAGCGCTTCAGGAACGAATCCCTTGCAAAGGAAAGCATCATATAGGGACAAGCCATATTCAGGTTGAATACCACAAAAGAAAGCAGATACATTTTCTTTGAACGATACTTTCCGAGCTTGATAACAAGCTCAGCAAGCAGTGCTGCCGCAAGTGCTCCCACAAAGCTGAACCATGCATTGCTGCAGGCACAAATGGCAAACAGTACGCCAAGTATCAGAGCTGCACCGAATTTCCTTACTTTGAGGACACAGAGCATATATACCGTACCGCAGACCAGTCCTACGGTAATTGGCGCAAGGAGATACAGAATGGGTATCATACTCGTTCCCAATACGATCACCAGCATCAGCACGATGTATAACGCACCGAAAGCACCTGCATAAATAAGTTCCTTTGTCCGCAGCTTTTTATTGTTGTTGGCGGAAGCTGCAATTTCCTTCTTAGCCATAATGATCCTCCAGTCATTTAGTTTGTAAAAGCTAACTTAATTGTATTAAAAAAGCCGTTTTTTCTTACAGAAATTTAAAACGGCATTTTATCGGGAAGTCCGAGAAGAGCTTTCCAGTTGATCCATCTCTCGATACCGGCACAAAGCTCATCTATTTCACTTCTTGTCATACCATGAATAAAAGGTTCATAGAAAAGATCCCAATATGCTGTGAGATAAATGTGCAGCTGCTCTTTTGTCACAAGCTCAGTTGCAAAACCACGTTTGTAGGCTTCGATGTAATAACAATAGTCCGCATCAGTCAGCTTCTGGGCAAAGTCATGATGAAAATTTTGATATTTTGTCCCGTCAGAACAAGTCAGCAGAAGCGTAAACTGGTCACGCACATTTTCAAACATATCAAAGAAGCTGCAGATCTGACTTTTGTCCCCATACCACGGAAGCAGCAATTCACGGTCAGATAGATGTTCAATATCAACATCTGCATTTTTCATAAACGTCTCCATCATGGCAACTGCATCGGCTACAAGAGCATCATACAGTTCCTCTTTGCCTTTGTATCGGATGTAAAGAGCACCTGTAGTAACGCCTGCATTTCTGCATATCTCCGAGACTGATGCCTTGGCAAATCCTTTTTCAATAAACTGTGCCCTTGCACTTTTAAGCAGGACAGGATCTATGGAAGTATCTCGCAAAGCCATATCTTACCTCATTAATAACATCATTATCAATAATGATATCATCATATTTATCTGATGCTGTCAAGATGTGATCTCTCGATTTGTATCATTGAACAATTCATATAGTTATCTTATCTTTGGTTATGGTATTTCTGCCGATTTGTATCAACACAGTTTCATAATGGCTTCATTTGCACATAAAAACATCCCAAACCCGTAATAACAGCGAGTTTGGGATGTTTCGTATTTTTAACAGCACCTCACGAACGGTCCAGCGTTTTTTTCAAAGCAGCGTCTCCCATTCCTTTTCCTTGAATCCAACAAGTACCTTATCTCCGTTTATAAGGATCGGACGCTTCACCAGCATACCGTCCGAAGCAAGAAGCTTTATCTGCTCCTCCTCAGTCATATCGGGAAGCTTGTCCTTAAGCTCCATGGACTTGTAAAGCAGTCCGCTGGTATTGAAGAAGCGCTTCAGCGGAAGTCCGCTTTTAACGAACCATTCCTTTAATTCCTCGGCAGTGGGGTTGTTTTCCTTGATATCACGGATATCAAAGGAGAGTTTTTTGTCCTCCAGCCATTTCTGCGCCTTTTTACAAGTCGTACATTTAGGATAGCATACAAATAACATATTTTACCTCCGTTATCATTTAGTCATTTCAAGCAGATCAGCCTCGGAAAGTATCTCGATGCCGAGTTCCTGAGCCTTTGTGAGCTTGCTTCCTGCCTCTTCGCCTGCAACAACGTAATCGGTCTTTTTCGATACTGAGCCCGTGACCTTTCCGCCGTAGCTCTCTATAAGCTTCTTTGCATCATCACGCTTCATCGTAGGAAGAGTACCCGTCAGAACGAATGTACGTCCGCTGAAACGGTCATCCTCTGCGGATTGCTTATCGTAGGTCATTTTAACTCCTGCATCCCTGAGGCGGCTTATAAGTTCGGTCATATGCGGCTCTCTGAATGCCTTGCACACGCTCTCTGCCATTACGTCGCCGAAACCTTCTATCTCGGAGATATCCTCAGTCTCCGCCTTCATCAGGTCTGTCATATCAGGGAACTTCTCGCAAAGAAGTACCGCCGCCCTCTGTCCTATATTGCGGATGCCGAGTGCGTGAACAAGTCTCTCCATACCTGCGTTTTTCGAGTTTTCAATGGAAGCGATAAGGTTATCGGCAGACTTATCCGCAAATCGGTCCAGGAACAGAAGCTGTTCTTTTTTTAGGTTGTAAAGGTCCGCAGGTGAACTTACGAGTCCGCTGTCCACAAGCGCCTTCATGTTTGCGGGACCGAGTCCGTCTATATTCATTGCATTCTTGGATGCAAAGTGAATCATATTTTTCAAAAGCTGTGCAGGACACTCCACATTCGGACACCTGAGAACACTCTCGCCCTCCTCACGGACTGAAGGAGTTCCGCATACAGGGCAAACGGATGGAAGCGTGAATTTCACCGAACCGTCAGCGTGTCCCACAGAGCGCAGTACCTCGGGGATTATCTCCCCTGCCTTGCGGACTACTATCCTGTCGCCTATACGTATATCCTTCTCGTCGATGAAGTCCTGATTGTGAAGAACTGCACGGGAAACGCTGGTACCTGCAAGAAGTATCGGCTCGAATACCGCAACGGGAGTTATAGCACCTGTTCTGCCTACATTTACCTCAATATCGGTGAGAGTAGTCTCTTTTTCCTCAGGAGGATACTTGTAAGCAACTGCCCATTTAGGTGTTTTTGCAGTCGCACCCATAGCTGTTCTCTGTGCAAGGTCGTTGACTTTTATTACAACACCGTCAATATCATAGGAGAAGTTCACTCTTTCAACGCCGATACGTTCTATCTCCGCCTTTATCTCCTCATAGGTATGACAGACTTTATAGCTTGGTATAGTCTTGAAGCCGAGTGACTTAAGGTAGTCCAGTGAACCGCTGTGAGTTGTGAACTCACGTCCATGACACTGCTGAACGTTGAAAATGAACATGTCCAGCTTTCTGCCTGCGGTTATCTTCGGATCCTTCTGTCTCAGGGAACCTGCCGCAGCATTACGCGGGTTCTTGAAAGGCTGCTCGTCCATAAGCTCCTGCTGTTCCACAAGCTCGAAGAAGCTGCTTCTCGGCATATAGACCTCTCCCCTGACTTCAAGGAATTCGGGAGCATCCTCTATTTTAAGCGGTATTGAGCGTATAGTCCTTATGTTTGCAGTAACATCCTCACCTGTGAAGCCGTCCCCGCGTGTAGAACCACGGGTAAGGACTCCGTCCGTATACTCCAGTGATACCGAGAGGCCGTCTATCTTCGGCTCTACGGAAAATTCGGGAGAGCCTATCTCTCTGCGGCAGCGCTCAATAAAGGCTTCAACGTCCTCAAAGGAGAAAACGTCCTGAAGACTTGCCATCTGTACGGCGTGAGTGACCTTCTCGAACTTGCCGGAAGCTATTCCTCCCACTCTCTGAGTCGGTGATGTAGGCTTTATCAGCTCGGGATACTCTGCTTCAATGCCTTTAAGCTCCTGCATGAGCATATCGAACTCATAATCGCTGACCTCGGGGTTATCAAGTACATAGTACTGATAGGTGTATTTATCAAGCAGCTCGGTAAGCTCGGCTGCTCTTTTCTCTGCATCTTTTCTTTCCATTTTTATTACCGTCCTTGTTCTGTATTCGGTTACATACTATTATTATACCATGTATCCGCAACTAATTCCACAGTTTTCCGAAAAAAATCTGATATAATGTTCAAGCCCCGGTACATATCATTATCAGGAGGTGTTAGCATGTTGATCGAATTTTTACGCAATATCTTTTTCTTCGCCCTGCACGTCGATAACAGTACCGTATTTCCAAAACCACTTTCACGCAGGGAAGAAAACGAATGCTTTGAAAAGATGTCGGAAGGCGATAAAAATGCAAGGAGTAAACTGATAGAGCACAATCTGCGGCTTGTGGCTCATATCGTAAAAAAGTACGCTCCCACTGCTGCTGAACAGGACGAACTCATATCCATAGGTACTATAGGTCTGATAAAGGCGGTGTCCACATTTGACTACACCAAGGGCGCTAAATTCGCTACATACGCCAGCAAGTGCATCGACAACGAGATTCTTATGAGCTTCCGTGCAGCTAAAAAGTCGGCAGGCGACGTCTACATAAACGAACCCGTCGAAACCGATAAGGACGGCAATACCCTCACCCTTATCGACCTTATCGACGATGGCACCGACATCCACGAACAAGTGGACCTGCTTATGCGTTCACGTCAGCTGTACGGCATTATAAGGGACTGCCTTGAACCGCGTGAACTGGAAATAATCACCTACCGCTACGGTCTTTACCGAAGTGAACCCCACACCCAGATAGAAACTGCAAAAAAGCTCGGCATCTCACGTTCATACGTCTCACGGATAGAGAAAAAAGCTATCGGCAAGCTTAAAAACAGGTTCGATAGCGGCGAATAATGAAATATCTTCCTCAAGGCTTGCAATATTTTTTTCATTATTGTATAATAGTATACAGGACAATAGCCGTATCACTTCGGCTATTGCTCCGATACTTTGCTTCGGGGAGGGATATTATGATCTGCGGAATCTGCGGACAGCGTATGAAAGCAGGAACTTTCAGAGTCTCTATACACGGGATAGGCTCCATAAAGAGCTATACTTACCCTATGGTCTCTTGGTACGAGGGCGACAACCTCGTCTGCGAAACGGACAGGCATATAACTACAGGATTTTACTGTCCGAGGTGCAATATAATGATGGGAGTGTTCCTTGGTCCGAAAATGGTCGGATTCACTGAGGAATTCAATCAGGATCTTGACGATAATATCGATTCGCTCCCGAAGAAGAATTGTCCCGAGTGCGGAACATCTGTGGATGTAGACTATCCGAGGTGTCCCGAGTGCGGATATGTATTCTGACAATGACCTGTCTGCTACAGGTTTATATACTGCAAGCCGCAGGTAATTCTGCGGTTTGCAGGAATCATCATTTCATCAACGGAGGTATTTTCTGATGACTTACAAAGAAAGCTTTATCAAATTCATGGTGGACTGCGGTGTTCTAACTTTCGGAGAGTTCACTCTCAAAAGCGGCAGAATCGCACCATACTTCATTAACTGCGGAAACTATAAAACAGGTGCCCAGCTTGCTAAATTAGGCGAATACTATGCAGAGTGCATCCACGCTAACAACATCCCTGCCGATACTCTCTTCGGACCTGCTTACAAGGGTATTCCACTGGCTGTATCTGCTGTTGTTGCACTCAGCAACAAGTTCGGCATGGACCTTTCTTACTGCTTCGACCGCAAGGAAGCTAAGGACCACGGTGAAGGCGGTATGTTCGTCGGAAAAACTCTTACAGACGGCGAAAAGGTAATCATCATCGACGATGTTATGACTTCGGGAAAGGCTCTCAGAGAGTCGATGCCAAAGCTCAAAAGTGCTGCTGATGTGGACGTTACAGGTATGGTCATCACTGTTGACCGTATGGAAAAGGGTACAGGCGACCTCTCTGCGGTTCAGGAAGTAAAGCGTGATTTCGGCGTTACTGTATATCCTATCGTTACTATGGAGGATATCATCGACGCTATCCGCAACGATATCGTTCCCGGCAAGGAATACCTGGACAAGATGCTCGAATACCGCAAGACATACGGTGTATGATAATTCAGACATACTGATACGAAGATACAGGAAAAGCGTCCCGTAAAAAACGAGGCGCTGTATCTTCAAACATGCATTTAGTCGGGACAGTAAAAATGCGGCTCAGAAAACTGAACCGCAAAACTGTGTGCTGTACTTGCACTGGTTGGGGCAGCGGGATTTGAACCCACGAATGCAGGAGTCAAAGTCCTGTGCCTTACCGCTTGGCTATACCCCATTATGCTCTGCACTGCTGCTAAATTTTCATCAAGTTATTTTACAGCAGATGCAATTAATTACTTGCTCAACCATTTTATTATAGCAAAATTCAGTTAAAAAATCAATAGGAAAAATATAATTTTATTATTTATCATAATACTTTACATTAGTCTGCGCAGTTTTTCTGCGGAATAATATAGGGACGGGAGAATACTATGAAAAGAATAAAATGTATTACCATGGCCGCCGCTGCGGCTGCCTGCATACTGTCAACAAGCTATATTTCGGCAGAAGCTGCGGATAAAGCTGCCGATACTCCGCCCGAACATTCATCAGAATGGTTCACGGATGATGAGGGACGCATCTTCTATTACGATGAAAACGGCGTATTTCTCACAGGTACACAGGAAATTGACGGTGAGGACTACTTGTTCTCCGCTAACGGAGTTCTGAAAACAGGCTGGCGCACCGTTAACGGAAACCGCAGATTCTTTGATCCCGAAACAGGAAAACCTCTCTACGGCTGGATAGATTACTGCGGCGAGAAGTACTTCATTGCCGAGGATTCGGGGAAACAGACAGGCTATTTCAAGCCGAAGAACGGCTCTGCTTCACTTCTGGACGAATACGGCGCCGAGATAACAGGCGAGGGATTCACTTCCATTGACGACAGTATATACTACTTCGACGAGAATGGTTCTCCTGTTTCCGGCGAGGTCACTATCGACGGCACCCCCTACATCTTTTCCGATAAGGGCGTGGAATACACCGAATGGCAGGTACTTCACGGAAAAGCCTTCTATTATTCACCCGAAACAGGAAAGGCTCAGACGGGGTTCTTCCGCATTGACGGCAACACCTATTACGTGGACAAGGAAGAGGGCAAGCTCACAGATATCGCAGTCATAGACGATAACGAGTACCTCTTCGACAGGAACGGAGTTTTACAGACGGGACTTCAGTACGTGAACGGCACCGCTCACTGCTATAACTTTGACGGTTCCTTCTCAACAGGCTTCACCGAAATAAACGGCAAACACTACCTTTTCAACGAAAAGGGCGAAGGTCAGACAGGCTTCTGTCAGGTCGGAGAGACTCTCAGGTACTTCAGCGAAGACGGCTCTATGGCTACGGGACTCGTGAACACGGAACAGGGACTGTACTACTTCCACAATGACGGAACCATTCAGACAGGCTTCCACGATGTTGAAGGTAATACCTATTACTTCGCATCGGACGGCAGAGCTGCAAGCGGTCTTGTTTCTATAAACGGCTCCAAATACCTTTTCGATGACGAATGCCACATGCAAAGAGGACTTGCTTCCTATGGCGGAAGCACCTACGGATTCGCCGACAACGGAAAGATGCTCTATGGCATAAACGAGATAAACGGCAAGAAGTATTACTTCTCGGTGGACGACGGCAAAATGGGTACGGGACGTCTCATTGTAGAGGGCAAGAAATACTATTTCGGTCCGGACGGCGCTATGCAGACAGGCATCCTCTCTATCGGCGGCAATAAGTACTACTTCTCCATTGATGACGGCACCATGCAGACGGGACGCCTTATCGTCGGCGGCAAGAAGTACTTCTTCGGTACGGACGGTACCATGCAGACAGGTATGGCTACTTTCAGCGACGGTGTATACTACTTCGGTCCCGACGGTGTAATGGCTACAGGCTGGCAAACTATTGACGGTCAGAAATACCACTTCAATACAGTAAGCGGAAAGCTTGAGATAAACAAGCTCATCGACGGATATAACCTTGCCGCAGACGGTCATGCTGTGCCCTTCTCGGCAGTACAGAAACGCGCTCAGAATCTTATTGCTCAGATAGGCACCAATACCTCGGGCATATTCAATTACGTCTGCAACCATAACAAATACAGTCCTATGGAGAATCAGCGCTCGCTTTCCAACATACAGACAAAGGGCTGGGCTTACTTTGCCAACTACGCAATGGATAACACTAACATTATGCCGTACTACTTTGCTGCACTGACCGATATTCTCTTCCAGCATGCAGGATTTACTACACGTATCGTCTACGGTACAGGCAGAGGAAGCGGCGCCCATTACTGGAATCAGATACTCGTGGACAAGAAGTGGATAAACTTCGATACCTGCAACGGATACTACTCCAAGACGGATGATGAGCTCAAAGCGCTGAATTATACATTCAGGCAGTACATCAACGCTACTTACTATTGATGAGGTGATAACTATGCAGAAAAACATTTCCTTTATTATTGCTTCAGCTTTAGTGCTGACTCAGCTTCCGTTTACGGTATCGGCAGCAGAAAACAAGCCGCAGCCCAAGTGCAGCTATTTCGTAAAAAGCGATGTAAACGGCTGTGTAACGGTAAATACTCCCGAAGACGCATCTGCTGAGATGAACATCACTTTTGCTTCTCCAGAGGGAAAAGCACTCCCCTACTACTCCGAAAAGATAGCAGCAGATTCGTCCCTGAGTTTCGATATCGAGGGACATGGCAACACCGATGATGACTACAGAAATTATACCATTTCCGTTGTTCTCTCCACAGAAGATGCCGATTCCGAGTCTTTTACGGATACGTTCACAATTCCCGACGGCAACGATAATCCCGACAGCTTTACCAATATCATCTACACCTTCCTTGCGGATGATGAGATAGCCGACGAACCCTGGGAAAAAACTCCCGGTGACGATGGTTCTGTAAACGTCCTTATGCACATAAGCGGCGTTATCATGGGCGATGTGGACGGGGACGGTAAAGTATCGGCTTCCGATGCTACTGCTGTACTCCTTGAATATTCCGCACTTTCTACAGGTGAATCAGGTTCGTTCAGCAAAAAGCAGTTCAAGGCGGGAGATGTTAACAAGGACGGAGCTATCAATTCCTCGGATGCATCTTCAATACTCGCTTACTATGCTGCTCTTTCAACTAATCAGGATCCCCACTGGTAATTGAACCGCATTATACAAGCGGTATCAGACATAAAACAGTTGCCGAGCTTCATATATGGAGGCTCGGTATTTTTATTCATTGTCAGACTCATAAAAGCCTGCAATTGTTATAACAAAAAATTATTTTCACTAAGTGAGAAAAACAAGCACTTCAATCGTCTATTGGATAAGGTGTATAATTTATGAAAGGAGGGATCGCATGGATAACGGTGCGGCTTGTTACCAACGATACCTCGACGGAGACGATAACGGAATCGTCGAGATCATCCGTGACTACAAGGACGGTCTTATGCTGTATCTGAACGGTATCACCGGCAATATAAATATTGCCGAGGAACTTATGGAAGATACCTTCTTCAAGATAGCTACAAAAAGACCTGCCTTCCACGGCAAAAGCAGCTTCAAAACATGGCTGTATACTATCGGACGAAATGCAGCTATCGATGGCATGAGAAAACGTTCAAAGATCTCAGATCAGCCATTCGATGAGTATACCGACCTTGCGGACGAAGAAAGCGTTGAACGCGAATACATAAGAGAAGAGCAGAAAATCACTCTGCATAAGGCTCTCAGAACTCTAACCCCCGATTACAGGCAGGTATTGTATCTGACCTATTTCGAGGACTTCGACGTGGACGACACTGCAAGGATCATGCGAAAGACCAAAAAACAAATAGGGAACCTTCTCTTCAGAGCAAAGCAATCCCTTAAAAAACAATTGGAAAAGGAGGGATTCAAGTATGAGATCATATGAAGAAATTGCTTCAAGCGTACTTCATAGGCGTGACGAGTATCTGAAAGAACAGAAACGCCGCCGTGCGATCATCTTCAGAACAGCTTCTGCTGTATCTACCGCAGCTGTTGCAGCCTGTATCGGTCTCATAATACTGAATAACAGAACTGTCAGCGACATCCGTCCCGATCCACATTCCAACAACTACTCCGCAACAGAAGCTTCTCCCATTGCAACCACCGTTCCCGATACGGAAAAAACAACTCCCGCCACAGAAGGTCAGACCACAGCAAAAGAAACTCGCACAACAGCTGTAAAGACATCCGCAAATACTGCTTCCTCACCCAATACACAGACGACGGTCCGTACTGCTGCAACAAACAGGACTTCCGCAGAGCAGCACACAACAGCTGCCAGAACATCTGCTTCAGGCAATTCACGTACAACTGCCGCCGCTACGGCTGCAACAGTCCGCAGCAAAACTACAACACGCACAACACCTGCACGTACCACTGCAACTGCACGGACTACGGCAGCAAATCATCGTACAACTGCGGTTCAGACTACAGCAGCATATCACCGTACTACTGCGGCACAGACTACGGCGGCATATTACCGTACAACTGCGGCACAGACTACAGCGACATATCACCATACAACTGCGGCACAGACTACAGTTGCATATCATCATACAACTGTTGCTGCAACTCCTTATCCTATCCAGACAGGTCAAGTGGCTTGTACCGATCCACCACCTATACCACAGACAGTTGCCCCAACAATACAAGAACCCACAAATCCAAAGACAGATGCTCCAACAATACCCATACCTACAACTACCGAACCTGTGGAGATACCCTATCAGTATGCATTATATGATGATTTCACATATAACGATAACGGGTATTACTTTACCGACGATGTGTATGATGAAGTTCCGGATACCTACTTTTTAGCAGAAAAAGGCAATATTACAGGTACGGATAAAAATGTGGAATTTACAACAGATGCCTATATCTATACTTACGGCAGCGAATCTCCGAGAAAACTGTACGTATTTTTAGAAACAGACTACAAATACCATTTAGCAAGACGATATACCTGATTATACTTACCTCTTTTGCAAAATACCATAATTGATATTTTGCATTAGCGCAGAGTATAAAAACACCGCACGGAACTGAAACAGCGTCCTGTGCAGTGTTTATCTGTTAACCGAAAGACCTCCGCTATGGATTATACCACGGCGGAGGTCTGTTTTATGCCTCTTTGACACGTTTTCCTGTTATGTGTTCGGGGACAAGTGCGAACATGAATGTTCGCGGTCCCGCATTCTTTATCTCTTTGGCTATGTATTCCTCATCGGAAGTGAACTTGTAGCTGAGCTTTCTTGCAATGTCATAGATCCTTTCCCTGTCCTCTATGACCTCTGCCCTGCCGAAAACTATTACACTTCTGAAAGTTATTGCCCATTCGTCCTCTTTTTTTGTGCCCTCATCGCAGACACAAAATGAGACCTTTTCACATCTGCGGAGCGCATCTATCTTGTGTCCCTCCATACCGCTGTGGAAGTAGAGCTTTCCGTCCTCTTCACAGTAGAAATGGTTTATAGGAAGTCCGTACGGATATCCGTCATCACCTATAACAGAAAGGATTCCTCTCAGTTCTTTTTTCAGGATGTCGATGCACTCATCCTGTGAGAGCTGCTGTCCTTTTCTATTCATTTCCCTGAACATTATTATCCCCCTTTTCTATCATATTTATGTTGTCTGACGCAATACGGTAATATTCCACTGCATAGCGGTACTGTGCCGCTGCATACTCGCCCATTTCAACTCCGAGGTCATACTTGTATTCGCACCAGTTGCTCCACATAAGTCCGCATGCTGCTATATAGCAATACATCTTTGTACGTGTAGGAAGGTCGCAGCTTCCTCGGAAATAAAAGTCGATGAGCTCGTCTATCTGTTCCCTGCTGTAAAGTCCGTTGACGCAGAACATGGCAAGGTCCGAATGGGGATCGTGCATTGCAGCGTATTCCCAGTCTATTATCCTTATCTTTTCGTTGCCGTATTCATCGTTGAAGATAATGAAGTTATCGGGCATCACATCACAGTGCGAAAGGCAAAGCTCCTTCTTCTGTGAATCCACGAAGCTCTTAAGGCAGTGGATATTGTTCTTGGTAGTGCGGTAATCTTCATACACCGACTTCTCATGCTGCCAGAGTGACTGCAAAAAGTCTATCTGACGGTATATGTCGAACTCCTGTTCAACCTGTAAACGCTGCTCATGGAACCACCTGAGCTTCTCGATGCAGTGATGTACCTCATCGATGTTGTTGGGATCACATGTCCTTGCGTGATCGATGAACTTGGTTATCTTATAGCCGTTATCCGGGTTGATATAAGCCAGTTCGTCGCAGATATTCCTGCCGTTTATAAGACTGTAGACCAGTGCTTCCTGACGGCGGTTTATCATCCTGTTGGTACCCTCTTTCGGGATACGCATTATGTAACGTTCGCCCTTGCAGCTGAACAGGAAAGAGCGGTTCGTCATACCGTTTTTCAGTACGGCGATATCAGTTATATCAAGCTCCTTAACGCCAAGTTCCTTCATGATTATGGCTATGGCGTATGAGCGGAGCTGTCCCGACTGCTCATCAAGCTCACGGAGCTGTTCGTAAGTGTCTATCTCTACGAAATCAACAGACCTTACTACTCGTGCGGTCCTGATAAGAGGCTCATCGGAAAACAGTGCAGTTTCCCACCTTGCCTTCGTCGATGCTGCATCAAGTGCCTCATCGCTTAGCTTCTCAACCAGCTTTTCGGCGTCCTCAGCTGACACATAGGCAAGTCCTACCATGCCGTTGCCTGCCTTTTCCGCAGGTACTGACTGAAGCTCCTTCTTACGGTCCACACGTACAAGGCTGTCATCATCCACAAGCTCGTTTACCATATACCAGGAATACATCTCGTGACGGCTGAAAGGATTCTCTCTGCACCACACGTCGCACGGTACTATATACGTATTGGATATATGCTTCTTTGCAAGAGAAAGAGAATACAGCGAACCGCGCTTTCTGAAGTCCCTGTTGACTATGAGCTGAACTCCGTACTGTGCTTCAAGGCGTTCATACTCCTCTTTCATATATCCTGCAACTACATATATCTCTTTTATACCCGAGCTTTTAAGCTGTAAAATGATACGTTCAACAAGAGTCTCTCCGTTAACTTCCAGCATGCCCTTGGTGTAAAGCGTATTTATAGGAACCATTCTGCTTCCTGTGCCTGCCGCAAGTATCACAGCGTTTTTTGGTACGGAAGAGTTTACAAGTTCCCTGCCCTTTGCCGTCGCCTGCATACTGTCATCAAGGAAGCCGCCTTCTGTAAGCCTTCGCACAGCTCTGTTGACCGCAGCTATAGAACAGCCGCTGAGGTCTGAAATTATATCGCTGCTGACATAAGGCATTTCCAGCAGGAGTTTAAGTATATCAAAGTCCTTATTATTCATGGGCTTCCTCCCGATAATTATTTATAGGGCACCTCTAAAAACCCCTTTTGAGACAAATCAGCCATACACAGCATATGCTGTGTCAAACTCTCTCGGAGTGCGACAGCACGCCTTCGAAAGCCTTCCTTGCATCTGCTGCACCTATCTGATTTTTCTTTAACCAAATGGGTTTTTAGAGGTACCCTATATTAATTTTAGCATATAACAGCAAAAAAGTCAACGGCTGCCGAAAAGTGTTACCCTAACAGCAGCCGTATTCTTCCATATTATTTTATACTGTCGGCAAATGCGAGTATCTCGTCCGAAAGCTTTGCGATATACTCCTCATTCATAACGTCCTCAAATCCGCATTCCGAAAGAGCTGCCCTGAATCGGCAGTCGGGAGAATTTGAAGGCTGTTTTGACATTTTTTCATACTTTTCAAGTGCCCTGCCCGTATCGTTTACGCAGTCGTCAAGGATATCAAGTGCAGCAAGAGCGGAAGTTCCGTAGCTGACGTAGTATCCCGGCTGTGAGAAGATGTGGTCGATATAGTATAACGGGTAACTGTCCGCATACTCGCCCATTATGTCCTCATAGCACTTTACAACATCGTCCGCAGATAGGTTATCACGCTCACGGAGCACGGTATACTCGAATTCTCCTATAAGGAATCCCTGTATAACTGTATCCACAAAGTCATATGCCTTGTAAAGCTTCATCGCATCTGACTGACTGCCGTACATCTCGTCATAGAACTGCATGAAGAGAAGCTCCATTGCCTGTGACTGTATCTCTGCTACATCGAGATTCGGCTCCTCTAAAAATGATGGCGTCTCATCGTAGAATGACGAATGGAAGTGTCCGAACTCATGTATCGCAGTCTGCATGTCATAGAAGGAATCATCGTTATAGATGAATACCAGCGCACTGTTTTCAACAGGAAGATCTATAGTATATGAGCCTGTATAGCACTCGTCGCCCTTTGCAATCGTAAAGAGTCCGTCATCGATTATCTTGTCTGCGGACTTCCTGATATCAGGCGAGAGCTTTTCCGCATACTGCTGTATAGTTGAAAATGGTTCCTTGAAAGTTACGGGAGAATCGAACACATCATCGGAGTGCTTGTTATCGTAAAAACGGTCAAGAAGCTCATCAGAAAGTGGGATGAAATACTCCTTGATAGTATCGCTGAGTTTAAGGACATCTTCGGGAGTATAGTCCCTGTTGTAGCTGTCATAGAAGGTATCGGTATCATAGGACGAAAGGATGTCGAGATATATCTCGGCGCACTTAAGGTTCTTGTCCTTTTCGGACATATCCTCATCGTATGAAATATCGTAGTATTCGTCAAGGTATTCATCCGATACCTGATAATCAACTCTTGCATAACCCTCTGCACGTTTAAGACTCATTGCCTTGTCATTGTAGTATTCAAGGTTCTCCTCAACGATATAAGGTGCGAACAGTTCCTTGTATTCCTCAGTGGCATAACCTCTTGAAAATGCGAAACTAAGCGCCTCGTACACGACGTAGTAATTCTCGCCGCAGGCATCATATTCTTCCTCAAGCTTTTCGTTATACCAGTCGGAGTCATAGGCTATCTCAGAGTAGGCATAAGCTTCCTCTGCGGCATCCATGTCCTGCATGAGAACTTCTATATCCTTCTCCAGCTTTTTCTCGTTTCCCGACTCTTTAAGGTGGTCAAGAAGTGTACGTACATGATCGTTAACTTCTTCTATATCGATATTCTCGTATTTTTCCGAAACCTTCTCTGCCTTTTCCTTCTGCTCGGAAACTGCGGAGGAAGTCTCTTTTTTCTTTCTGTCGCTTGCATATCCGTACTCGCACGATGTAAGTACTGCACCCATAACTGCTGCTGTTATAAGTGATAATGCTCTGTATTTTTTCAATTCTCATCACTCCGTTCTCTATGAAACGGCAAGCTTTCTTACCGCTTCGGGGATCTCGGTAATATCCTTTACTATTATGTCTGCGTCGGACAATTCTTCAAGCGAACCATAACCGTATGCACATCCGACAGAAGAAAGACTGTTCTTAACTGCCGTCTCAATATCGTGGAAACGGTCGCCGATAACTATATACTGTCCCTCTCCCTCTGATGAAAATCGGCGGAATATCTCATACTTCGGGATGAAGCCGTACTCCTCACAGCAGTAAAAACGGTCAAAGAATCTGTCCAGACCGAACACTCTGCGGTGACGTTCCATATAGTGTACACGGCAGTTGCTGAGAAATATAAGGGTATGTCCCTGTTCTTTCAGCTTAGCAAGGGTTTCCTCGGTATGAGGGAATAGTCTGCCCTCACCTCGTTCCACTCTGTCCGCCATATTCTCGCCAAGCATCTTCCGTGCCTTTTCCCTTATCTCTTTGTCAAGTTCGGGGTGGAACTGTCCCCACATATCTGTGGAATTGAAACCCAGCCAGCAGCTTATCTCGCTGTCGGCGTACTCCTTCGGCTCGATATAGCCGTTATCCGAAAGCCACTTCATAGTGTCACGGAATGCAGGAGCGTATGTCATCATGGAATTGTGTATAGTTCCGTCGTAGTCGAATATAAGCTGAGCCATTATGATTCGATCTCTCTTATGAGGTTTATCATTTCGATAGCGCCCTCTGCACACTCGCTTCCCTTGTTGCCTGCCTTTGAGCCTGCACGTTCGATAGCCTGTTCGATGTTCTCTGTAGTGATAACTCCGAACATTACAGGGATATCGCTCTGGAGCGATACCTGTGCGATGCCCTTTGCAGCTTCGTTGCAAACGAGATCGTAGTGTGAAGTGCTTCCGCGGATGATAGCTCCGAGGCAGATAACAGCATCATACTTGCCGGATTTAGCCATTTTCTGTGCGATAAGCGGTATCTCAAATGCACCCGGTACCCATGCAACGTCTATAGAACTCTCGGGTATGCCGTGACGTTCAAGAGTGTCAACAGCTCCGCCGAGAAGCTTTGATGTAATGAACTCGTTGAAACGGGCTACCACTATGCCGATGCGGACATCATTTGATATAAGTTTTCCTTCGTAAGTTTTCATTGTATTTACTCCTTTAAAATTTATTTGCTGATGTAATGCTCTCTGAGCATTTCTTCAAGTTCTGCTTTCTTTTCGATTATCTTGTATTTTGTCGGATGCTCGAATTTTTCACGATAGATCATCAGTGTATCGCCTTCGATTCTGTAGCTGAGATCCGATGCAGAAACGCTTCCTCTTTTTCCTCCTCCGAAGATCACCTCTTCCGGAGTTACATATACATACTCGCGCATTGAAAGTATGAACCAGTAAATGAACATAACTGCCCATGCGATCGTCAGCAGTATATAGCCTGCTTTCTGTAGTTCCGGATGGGCACTGTCAGTTGTACGGTTCAATATAGCACGAATGAAGTTCTGAATGATCTGACATCCGAAAATAATTGTGTAGCATATACTCAGATAAGCTGTCAGTTTGCTTTTTACACGGACGCTCTGACTGATAGTTTTCACTTTCTTCCTGACAGCCGCAACTGAATACAAAGAGCATATCATGAGTACTGCAACAATCACTATCATTGATAAAGCCACCACAAATACGACCATGCTTATTCACCTTCGTAATTGAGGATGTGTCCCATTTTCTTTGCCTTTGTCTTAAGATAGAAAAGGTCGTATGCAGTTGCATCCATCTGTATCGGAACACGTTCCTTTATCTCCATGCCGTAGCCGCTGAGTCCATAGACCTTATCGGGGTTATTGGTAAGGAGCCTCAGAGTCTTGCAGCCCAGGTCACGGAGTATCTGTGCGCCTATGTAGTACTCACGCATATCTCCGGGGAAACCGAGTGCAAGGTTAGCTTCAAGAGTATCCATTCCCTGATCCTGCAATTCATATGCGCGGAGCTTGTTGATAAGTCCTATTCCTCTGCCCTCCTGACGCATATACAGGAGTATTCCCCTGCCCTCTTTCTCTATCTGTGCCATTGCAGCTGCAAACTGCTGTCCGCAGTCGCATTTCAGCGAGCCGAAAGCGTCACCTGTAAGGCACTCAGAGTGAACACGGCAGAGTATATCTTCGCCGTTGCCGATATCGCCCTTGACCAAAGCGACATGGTGTTCGCCGTTGAGCTTGTTGACGTATCCCTTAGCTCTGAATTCGCCGTATTTTGTGGGGAGCTTTGTGTCGGCAACGCACTCCACAAGAACCTCATGTACCTTGCGGTATTCCTTAAGCGCCTGTATGGTTATGAACTTCATTCCCCATTCAACAGCCTTCTGCTGAAGCTCCTCAGTGCGCATCATAGTACCGTCATCACGCATTATCTCACAGCAGAGTCCGCACTCTTTAAGTCCTGCAAGGCGCATAAGGTCCACTGTAGCCTCTGTATGTCCCTCACGTTCGAGAACTCCGTTCTTCTTCGCCATAAGCGGGAACATGTGTCCCGGACGGCGGAAGTCATCCGGCTTTGAGGAATCATCCACTATCATTCGTGCAGTGAAGCCTCTCTCCTCTGCGGAGATACCTGTAGTGGTCTTAACATGATCCACCGATACCGTAAATGCAGTTGAATGGTTATCTGTGTTGTAGTCCACCATCTGCGGAAGGTGAAGTTTATCACACATAGCTATGCTCATCGGCATACAGATAAGTCCCTTTGCGTGAGCCGCCATAAAGTTGACGTTCTCTGTAGTTGCAAACTCTGCTGCACATATCATGTCGCCTTCGTTTTCTCTGTCCTCATCATCGGTTACAAGGATTATCTCGCCGTTTCTGAGTGCTTCGAGAGCTTCCTCCACCGTGTTGTATTCAAACATTATTTTTCCTCCTGACCTATTATTATCTTTCCTACGTCCGTTTTCATATAAACGGAACATTTATCCCCTATTTTAACGGTCTTTGTTTTGTCATTGCTGCCTGACTCCTCAGTTACTTCGCCGCTTGTTTTAAGTGTGACACTGCCCGTATTGGTTTCTGCGGAATAGCTGCACTCGTTCTCGGAAACGCTGTCAAGGGTAAGCTTTATACCGCCTACATCAGTCTTAAGAGCTATGATTCCCTGTGATGTATTCGGTGATGCCTCTATCCTTCCCACATCCGTTACAAGTACAGAACCGTCGCAGATGTTGACCGAGTTTACACTTATGCTTCCCACATTGGATGTGAGCATGAATTTTCCGCTGAGTGAATCTGCCTTGACATTTCCGACGTCCGTAGTTGCTGTGAAATCAGTGAAGCTGTCAGGTAATGCTATATCAGTGTAAACAGAGAGGTTTATATCGCCTTTGTGGTTATTTTCTATCCATTCCCAGATATCCGCTCCGCTTTCCTTATCGGTATAGCTTACTGTCAGAAGATTTCCGCTTACCTCGGTATCTGCGCTGATATGGTCATAAAGTTCATCGATAAGCTCCTTCGATGATGCCTTTATCTCGTACTTATAGCTTATCTCGGCAGTTTTGCCCTCTGCTCGGGTAAGAGTGATATTTCCCACATTCTCGGTTATCAGAAGCTCCACTGCATCGCCTGTTTCCTCTGTGACTGATTCTTTATAGACCGCTTTTTCCTTTAGTGATCCGCCGATGTTAAGACATGATGTACAGCTCATTACTACTGTTGCTGCTGCTATAAATGCTACTGTTCTTTTCATTTTTGATCCTCCGTTTTAATCCTTTTATCATATAAAACCGTTCCTGAGAAGTTGTTCCATAGTTACCCCGCTTTTGGTTTTCTCAGGTTCGGGCTTCATAAGCTTTTCAACGTATTTGCCTATGATATCGTTTTCAAGATTGACCGTGTCCCCGTTCTTTTTGGAAGAGAGTATAGTCTGTTCCACTGTATGCGGTATCACGGAAACACTGAATGAAGTGTCCGTAACTTTTGCTACCGTAAGACTTATACCGTCTATGGCAACAGAACCCTTTTCCACTATATACCGCATTATCTCAGGCGGCGCACTTACGGTATACCACACAGCTATGCCGTCGTTCTTAACGTCGGAAATGATGCCTGTACCGTCAATGTGTCCCGAGACGATATGTCCGCCGAATCTTCCGCCAGCCGCCATAGCCCGTTCAAGGTTCACAGGACTGCCTGCCCTGAGACTTCCCAGTGACGAGCGTTCAAGAGTCTCGTTCATGACGTCAGCCTGAAACGTGGTGCCGTCGAAATGGGTGACTGTAAGGCACACTCCGTTTACTGCGATGCTGTCCCCAAGATGAACGTCCTCAAGGACCTTTTTCGCCTCTATGCGGATAAAGGAAGAATTGCCGCTTCGCTGTACCGCCCTGACAGTCCCCTTTTCCTCAACTATTCCTGTGAACATTATCTGTAAGCCACCCTTCCTTCTATTACAAAATCATTGCCTATTCGATGTATTTTGGCATTTTCTATCATATAAGCATCATCGGGAGTGGGGATTCCCCATCCTGCAACAGGCGATTTAGCGTCCTTACCGCCGAATATCTTCGGGGCTATGTAAGCTTTGACTCTGTTTACCAGTTTATGTCGGAACAGTGAGTCGTTCAGTTCGCCGCCGCCCTCAACAAGTATGCTGTCGATCTTCATTTCTCTGAGCTTCAGCATCAAAGTATACAGGTCTACGTGACCGCAGTTTACCTTGGTCGAAATTATCCTGCATCCCATTTCTTCGAGGACATGCCTTTTATCGTTTTTCTCATGGTCGTTCTTTTTATCAAAGTTTGTAGTGACTATGATAGTCGGAACTTCCTTTGCAGTCTTGACGATATTGCTGTCAATAGGTATCCTCAGCTGTGAGTCGCAGATTATACGTATGGGGTTACGCCCGTTTTCCAGTCGGCAGGTAAGCATCGGATCATCCGCAAGGACAGTTCCTATGCCGACCATGATAGCGGAGTGTTTCAGCCTTTCACGCTGTACGTCCAGCCTTGACTCCTCGCCCGTTATCCACTTTGATTCGCCTGTGCGTGTGGCAATCTTGCCGTCGAGAGTCATTGCATATTTCACGGTGACAAATGGGAAATTATGGGTTATCCAGTGGAAGAATATATCGTTTATGGCGTCACATTCTTCCCTGAGAACATCTTCAACTACCTCTATGCCATGCTCACGAAGTATCTTCACGCCTTTGCCTGATACCATAGGATTCGGATCAGCCGAGCCGATGAACACACGTTTTATGCCGTGTTCGGTGACCGCATCGGTACACGGCGGCTGTTTTCCGTGATGACAGCAGGGTTCGAGAGTTACGTACATATCCGCACCTGTGCAGTCGATACCGTTTTCGTCGCAGTAAGCGAAAGCCGTGCGCTCTGCATGGAGTTCGCCGTACTTTTTATGCCAGCCTCTTCCGATTATCTCTCCGTCCCTTACGATGACCGCTCCCACCATGGGATTAGGCGAGACGAATCCCATGCCTTTTTTAGCAAGTTCAAGAGCTTCGGACATATATTTTTCGTGTTCCATATTATGCCCCCTGAATAAAAAAGCCCCGATATTTCGGGGCATTGGTTCAATATACGCAAATAAGTGTACATCTTCTCACATCCGGACTATACCGTCGGCTTCGGACTTGCACCGAATCAACCGCAAAGCGGCTCGCAGGCTATAACTGCCGGTCAGGAATCTCACCCTGCCCTGAAGATATTTTCATTATATCACGCTGATATTCTTTTGTCAATAGCTTCATTAATTTATATCTCATTATTTCCTTACATACCTGACATCCTGTATGCACATTCCGTCCGAGATTATTATAAGGATGTCGTCCCTGCTCTTTTCTCCTTCGGGTATTTCTATCTCGTACCACGAAAAATCATCGTAGCTGTTGCTTGCGTTTATGGTCATCTCTTTCTTTATTCCGCCGATGTCAAGGTACATAGTCCTGTCGGCGTAGATGCTTGAAGCCGTTACCATTATGCTTTTCAGTTCACTGTAGGGAATGTTCCTGAAGGTAACGCTTCCGCACCACTCGTGGGTAGTTATGTAATGCCTGCGCTGTTTCTTTGAATAACCCATGAATATATTGTAGTGGTCATCGAACTGCATTGCCTCAAAGGAGTCCTCACGCTCAGCTATTTCCTCACCGTCCATGAACAGCTCCGCTTCAAGGGGAAGGTCTGCGGAAGAACCCCCTGCATAGAACCTGTACTTGCCCTTTTCGGTCATCATCCTTCCACTGCGGACGTCATAGACCTGCAATATATGTTCGGGGACAGTCAGCTTTACAGTAAGTTCCTGACCCGCTTCAAGATGCACACGCTCAAAGGCACACAGCTTTTTTGCAGGTCTGCTGAATGCGGAGTTTTCAACGGTGAAATACACCTGCACTGCTTCATCAGCCGCAAAGTCCGACAGGTTGCGGAGAGTTACGGAAACACTTCCCTGCTCCGCACTCATAGAAATGTACCTGATATCTGCGTAAGAGAGTCCGTAGCCGAATGGATAGAGCGGTTTTCCGCGGAAGTACATGTAGGTAGCGCCGCTTTTTTCGATATCATAGTCAAGTCGGTCGGGAAGGTCCAGCTCGGAACGGTACCATGTAAGGGCAAGACGCCCCGCAGGCACATTTCTGCCTGAAAGAGTCTCTGCGACTGCTTTTCCGAGGTAGGGACCTGCATGTGTAGTGTATACAATTGCAGGAAGCTCCCTGTCCTCATCGTTTATAGCATATGGGTAGCTTGAAACAAGCACCATTACCATGTCACTGCATCTTTCGTATATAGCCTGATACAGCTCTTTGTGTCCGCAGGTATCAAGGGAAAGAGTTTTCCTGTCATAGCACTCTCTTGCGACCTGCATAGGGCAATTGCCTGTGCAGTATACGAAGGTTTCACATTCCTCCGCAAGCTTCTCTGCACGTTCTTTTCCAGAGCTTACCGTTTCTATGCTGAACAGTACATCATCCGTGATATTTCTGCTCTCGGACAGTCGGATATTGCCGTTTTCGTCCATGACCGCTCTTTTATGCTTTGTCTGATCCTCGATTACCGACTTTCCGTCCTCGTAAGGTACGGAGAAAATATTGAAGGTCTCAAAAGGAAACCAGCCGTAGGTCTTTTCTTTTCCTACGGCAAGCTTAAGGTCCTTGCCTATGGTTATGAATCTGCGGTGTGCAAGTGAAAAGAGACTTATCCAGTTTTCGCCCCAGTCCTGTAATTCAAACAATTCTGCATCGGATATGCTTTCTGCGGAAGCTGTAAGGAATCCGTCCTCGCCGACTGTGATGTATTTTCCGTTGGAAGCCTTTACAGCCACGGTATCCCACAGGCTGTCATAAACTATATCGCAGTCGGGGAATTCTTTCTTCACGCCTTCGTATACAGAGGTGTCCCCGTGAGAGTAGCCCGTATACCAGTCCATGAACACCTCATCTGCAAGAGGTCCTGCAACAGCTATTCTGCCTGTTTTTTTCTTAAGTGGAAGGAGTCCGTCATTTTTCAGGAGAACTACCTGCTCCCTTGCGGCACGAAGGGTAGTATCAAGATGCTCCTTGCATCCGATAACTTCCTTTCCTATGCTGTCGAACCCGGTCTTGTCGAACTGTCCGAGCCTGAGCCTTGCATAAAGGGTGTTCCTTACAGAGCGGTCTATATCAGCTTCTGTTATAAGTCCCTCTTCAAGAGCTTTTTCAGCAGCAAGACGTGTCAGCTTGTCATCATCTGTCATTACGTCACAGCCTGCTTTAAGTGCTTCCGCAAGTGCTTCGGAATGAGTATCGGTGTAGCCGTGGAGAGTCACTGTCTGTGAGAAATCTCCGCCGTCCGTTACAGCGAACCACATTCCCCACTGGTCTTTAAGCACCGAATCAAGGTCGGGATTGCAGAGTGCAGGTATGCCGTTTATCTCGTTGTATGCCGTCATAACGCTCTTGGCGCCGCCGTACTTTATAGCGTTCATGAATGCCGCATAGTAATACTCGTACTTAAGACGGGGCGGCAGAAATGCATTGCAGTCCATACGTTCATTTTCGTTATTGTTCGCACAGAAATGCTTCAGGGTTGGAACTGTCATAACGTAGGTATCATCGTCCCCTGTCATACCGAGTGTATATGCCGCAGTCATCTCACCAGCAAGGCAGACATCCTCGCCGTAAGCCTCTTCGGTGCGTCCCCAGCGCGGATCACGCTCCATATCCACAGTAGGTCCCCAGAGACAGAGATGTGTTTTTTCTCCCGAGTTATAGTAAGCACGGCTTTCCTTTGCTGCTATCCTTCCGAGACTTCGCATAAGTTCCCTGTCGAAGGTTCCTGCAAGTCCCACTGGCTGAGGGAATACGGTGGATCTGTGATCCGTGTCCCTTCCGACAAATCCTCTCGCTGCCTCTGTACCTATATTGAATTCGTCTATGCCGAGTCTTTTGACCTCGTGCATATGAGTTGAAAGCAGATCAAGCTTTTCGCTCAATGTGAGCTGAGAAACAAGTTCATCTGCTCTTTTTCTGAAAACGTCCGTCTTTTTCATGGCAATACCCCGATCTTTCAAGCTTGTTTAAACGCTTTTATTTTCATACCTTTACACAATAATTATACCTTAATAACAGGGACTCAGTCAATGATTTTTAATGCTACGTATATATAGTTCTGTAGACTAAAATCTTATCTCGGAAGAGTATTGTTCATATGTTCGCAGCAGTGTACAAGCATGTTCCATGTGCCGCTGTCTACGCTTCCGCTCTGAGGAAGTCCGCTCCACTGCTGAAAACGTTTTACCGCTTCCGCTGTCTGTGCATTGAAGCTTCCGCATATCTCCACATCAGGCGCATTATCGTAGCATGTGCTCATATCGTGGAGCATCACCTGTATGATGTATACAAGCTGTCCGTCATCGCCTATACGTACAATGTACTTTGCCGACGGGAACACCGCATAGGGTATCGGCTGTCCCCTGAGATTCTTCCTGTAGACCGATACTATCCTGTTCCAGGTTTCGGGATCGGTATTACCTGTTTCGGGAAGTCCGTATTCACGCTGAAAGGCTCTTACCGCAAGGGCAGTCTCCTTATCGTAAACGCCGTCGGGGATTATCAGTGGTATCTTGTCATTCATCAGCGCTATTGCGTGAAGATAGGTCTGAAGTTCAAGTATATGCTGTTTTTTTTGATTGTTTGTATATGCCATATTCTCCGCCTTTCTCAGCCTGTTATAGTGTAGCCGGGATTCTGGTATGGACGCTTGTCGAAGCCGTATTTCAGGTCCGAGTATACCCCTGCTATTGCGTCCCACGTTACCGCTCCCACTATTCCAGTAGGCTCAATACCGAACTGCTTCTGGAATTCGGTCACGGACTGTCTGGTTATCGGTCCGAAATAGCCTGTGTTATTGACCGCAGGAATGTTGCTGTAGGTGTTGTGTATCAGCGTAAGATACTCCTGTATTATTTTTACGGAACTGCTGGAATCGCCCTCACGGAGCACAGTTCCCGGGTACAAGGCAACTGCGGTATAATCGGGCTTTACCGTTTCGGCTATGCCCTTGTAGGCTCGGTAGAGGTCATTTCTTGTGGCACGGTCCACTCGTCCCGTCTGTGGAAGTCCGAACACCCTCTGGAACGAACGCACCGAGCGTTCGGTCTTTTCACCGAAGTAACCCGTTATTTCTACAGGTTCAACTGCCGCATAGTAAGCACCGATGACCGCAAGATAGTACTGGAGCATACTTACCTCGGTGCTCTGCATACCTATGTACAGTTCTTCCGTAAATACGGGAGTTATCTCCTCGAGACGAACTCCCTCGGAGTCCAGCTCGGCTATTCGCTTGACACTGGTGTAGATATAGGTTATCCTGTACCACGTTGCCTCGTCCACAATCCCGCTTACCTGAAGTCCGAATACTGACTGAAAAGTTCTTACTGCCGAGACAGTTGCATCATCGAAAATACCGTCCGCCGCAGGTATCTTTGGTATGGCTGGATAATTCCTTGATATGCGGTTAAGGTATATCTGAAGCGACCGCACATCGTTGCCTGCCGAACCGAATTCAAGGGGGATACCAGGGTATGAGGGCATTGCGGATTTTACAGGCGCATTCTTCACGATATTTATGTCCTTTCCGTAGTAATACTGCAATATCTCATAGGGTGTAAGTCCCTGCTGCGCGAGAGTCACCGTCCCCCACTGTGAAAGTCCGCTGCATGTGGAGGTAGTGCCGTTGCAGAAGGAAGTGAACAGCGGCTCAACGCTCCCCTGACGCTGTACATAGTCATTGAAAAGCTCATCCACAAGGTAGCTTATGTTCTGGAAGTACTCCCTGCCGTTTATGAATTTCTGGTCGAACTGTGTAGTGGCGGTTATATCAAAATCGTAACCCCTTGCCCTGTACCATTCGGTGTATATCCTGTTGAGTGCAAAGCTTACTATGGCATAGATATTGGCTCTCAGGGCATTCTCGGGCCACGTAGGGAATATCTCGCTGGATGCCACATTCTTGATATATGCAGGAAAGTCAACCGTCACATTGGGCGCATTGGAATCGGGAGTTCCGAGATGCACAGTTATAGTCTCGGGGATAAATGGTGTACCTGAAAGCATAGTCAGCTCCTTTCAGCGGAGCTGCCGAGGTCAGGCTCCTGATTGAAATACGTTACGGTCTCGTCGTTTCCGCTCATCATGGATGGTACAGGTATCATGCTGAAATTCTGTATCGAAACTATACCCTCGAAAACGGGTACGTCCACACTTCTCGCATTGAAGTAGCCCTCCGCTGTCACCGACACATCAAAGAGATTGTAGGGACGCTGTGAAGAACCGGGCTGCTGTGAAAGTTCCGCATCGGGTACAGGTACCGTGAACTGCGGTGCATTTCCGTTTGCATCGGTCTGTCCCGAGGCTATTATCAGCCTGTTGCCGTCCACTATGGCAGTTACCATTACCGTTGCATCCTCAATGCCTGCGGACTCGTCACCTGTCCGAACCGTAACCTTTATATATCCCTTTGCATCGCCCATTGATTCCTCAGAAACGTACTGTGGGGGAGTCATTTCCTCTGTGCTTCCTGTGCCCATATCGGTATCAAGCTCGGAAAGGTCGGGTTCGGGATAGCGGGTATTGAAGTCCTCCTCACCTGCATCTGAATCATCGGCATCATTTTCGGAATGCGGTGCCCATGCGGTATCATCGGGTGCATCCTCGTCAACTCCGAATACCTCCTCATCAGTTCTCGCATCCTCGTCCGTTTCCCCACACGATACAGCTTCATCGGGTACTGTGTCTCCGCAGCGTTTTCCGTAAAGCTTCATAAGCTCCTGTTTATAGCGTTCAGCCTGTGAATTGATATCATTATTATCCATATTATCGCCTCCGTTATTTACTGACAGATTATATGCATCGGCGTTCATATTAATGCCTGCATTACGGATAAAAGCCGGACGATCACACTATTCAATACGAATTTTACAAAACACATCAAAAAATTTTTCGTCTATGTTATGTTACAATAGATCATAGACACCAAAAATAGAAAAACAACTCTCAATATGATATAATGTTAAGTGCTAACAAAAACAAAAATATCATGAAAAGAGAGTTGTTCCATGAATAGTATAGCACAAGAAGCACGGTTTCGTCAACGGGTAGTGAAATATTTCTACAAACACGGAGCTACAAAAGCGTCCATACGCTTCAAGGTATGCCGTCAGTCGGTGTATAACTGGGCGGCAAGGTATGACGGAACGTGGAAAAGCCTGGTGGAGCGGAGCCACAGACCGCATCATCACCCCAAAGAGCATACACAGGAAGAAAAAGAGATGATACTGCGCCGCTATCCGTACTACAAAAATGACATGATAGCGCTTTGGGACAGTCTGCGCAAAAGCGGCTATACCCGCAGCTATGGCAGTATGCTGAGAGTGATAAAGAAATGGGTAAAGCCTGAAATAGCAAAGCGCAAAGCCCGTAAGCCTAAGCCCTATGAAAGAGCAATGTATCCCGGACAGAAGGTGCAGGTTGATGTGAAATATGTTCCTTCAGAATGCATATCTAATGGAAAGAAGTATTACCAATATACGGCAGTAGATGAATGTACGAGATTCTGTTTCCGTGAGATGTACGAAGAACACAGCACTTACAGCTCGGAGGATTTTATCAAAAAGCTGCTGAAAGCGTTTCCGTTCCCGATCAGAGAGATACAGACCGACAACGGCACAGAATTCACAACAGCGCTTCTGACAAAGGATAAGCAGCACAGGACGCTGTTTGAGGCGTTCTTGGAAAAACATGACATCATCTATCACCGTATCAGAGTCGCAACTCCGAGGCACAATGGAAAGGTCGAAAGGCAGCACAGGGAAGACGGCAAGCGCTTTTACAGCAAGATGCGGATGTACAGCCTTGAGGACGGCAGAAAACAGATTGCTGCATACAATAAGCGATCAAATAATATACCAAAGGTCTGTCTGAAATTCAGATCACCCAATGAGGTGCTTGAAGATTACCTGTCGGTGATGTGGTGAGCCGCCGCAAATTCACCTCACTCCGTCGCCTACGGCTCCTACATGAGGTGAATTTGCCATTATCTGCTTAACATCTTATTTTTTGAGGGTTAGTGTCCAAGATCATTGACAAGTGTACAATACAGGGAAAAAAATATTTTATTTTTTTCTTGACAAATTTATTCGTATGTGGTATAATATTAAAGTCGATTGCCGCTGTGGTGGAATTGGCAGACACAAGGGACTTAAAATCCCGTGAACGATTTTTAGTCACTTTGTACTTCCGATTGTCGCTGACAGCTCGCGCTTAGCGTATCTACAAGGTTTTCTGAAAAGGTTGGTAGAAAAGACCTGTTATGTTATCGAGTTTTTCTACCATTTTTCTACCACTTTTTCGATTCCGTGCAGATTGTTGAAATCTTCTGAAAAAGAAGAAGCAGTAAAAATTGAATATGTCGCTGTGGTGGAATAGGCAGACACAAGGGACTTTGATGTTTGTACACACTTTAACAAGTGTGTCTACGGTTGATCCGTAGAGAGTGCCTACAGAGAAATCTGTAGAGTAGAAGTCGGCTAAAACGGTGAAGGCACAAACAGAACGCCGTGCTAACCCGTCAGGGTGAGTGTAGAGACTTTACACCGACTACCTAAGTCCGAAAGGATATGGTAAAGACCAAGTCCAGACTACAACACACTTTCGTGTGGCTATGGTAACATAGAGTAGTACGAAAATCCCTCGCTGGAGACAGCGTACCGGTTCAAGTCCGGTCAGCGGCACCACAAAACATCGTAAAATCGAGCTTTTTCGGAAGTTCGATTTTATTTTTTTGCCTTACTTTTCTACCAAACAGCCTAAATTCGGTTTAATCCGTTGTGTCATTTTCCGTATCAGGACTTTCTACCCGCCCATTATTTGCAGAGATAGGCGGTTTCTTGACAGCACCACTACCGAGGGCATTGGCAATCGTATTTGCCGAATCAATCTTAGAGTTGAAATCCAAGTGGCTGTAAAAATCAGCGGTTACATGGAATGTGGAGTGTCCGAGCCACTCCTGAATTGCTTTCATAGGAACGCCGTTAGCGAGAAGCAGACTTGCACAAGAATGTCTCAGATCGTGAAAACGAATCTTTTTCAGCCTGTACTTCTTAATAACGTTAGCGAAATGGTCAGTAACATAATTGGGCGTGATCAGCTTGCCCAGCTCATCGGTGCAGATGTAGTCATCGTATTCGTGGTCATATCCGCTTTTCAGAACAACTGAAAGATAATCGTCCTGTTCCTTTTTGGCTTTCAGCACATCAGCGATGTACGGAATCAGCGGAAGGGTTCTATGACTTGCTTTAGTTTTCAGCTTGTTCGCAAATTTCACCACGAGTTTACCGTCTTCATAGATGTTGTATGCCTTTTCGTGAATCGTGATAGTCTGCTTATCAAAATCGATAGCGTCCCAACGCAGACCGATGATCTCACTTCTGCGCAGTCCGTAGTAGGCAGCGATCAGCACCACTACCTCCATTCGATCTCCTCTGAAAACAGAAAACAGCCTTTCAAGCTCTTTGGAATTATAAAATGTCGCTTCATACTTGTCGAGCTTCGGGCGGTCTGTCTTTTCAGATTCGTTGCAGGTTAAATACCCCATCTTAACTGCATACTTCAAAGCCTTATGAATATTTGCGTGATAATGCTTGATTGTGTTGGCGGTCATTCCCTCTGCAAACTTGTCGTTATAGAACTTCTGAAGCTCCACAGCCGTCACCTCAGCAAGTGTAATGTCGGGAAATACCGTATCGAAGTAGCGAACCACGCTGTTGAGCTTCTGGCTGTAACTCTCATACGTTGTTTCTGCAATCGTAGGCTTGATGGCTTCAAGCCAGTCACGCATAAACACTGTAAACTTGTAATCAGCAGCCGTGAGCTTTGCTCTTGCCTGTTCCTGAGCCTTTTTGAAGAGCTGTCCGTTGATATAGTCCTCATAGAACTGCGTCACGATCTCCTCGACCTTGACGTTCAGTGCCTTCTTAGGGCATTTCTCAGGCAGATCTGTACCGATCCATTTTCTCTTGCGTTTTCCTTCGTTATCCTTATAGTCAAAGACAACATAGTGTTTACCGCCTTTGACAGCGGTAATGTACTTAAAGGGCAGACTTGCTTTCATTTCCTTTTATCCTCCTGTTCGTGATGAAAGCTTGGTAGAAGTCTGCTGTTGCACTATTAGTATAGCGCAGAATATTGGGAAATTCAAGCATTTTTGAAAGTCCCGTCCGCATTTCTACCAACCAGTCATTTTTGTTCAGGATCGTTGCCATTATGTTGTGCGCATTGTCGAACGTAAATATATTCGATAACTTCGATTTTGGCGGCCTTAAATGTGTTGCCACAGCGAAAAGCCCGTATTTCTCCGGTGCGAAGAAGCCTATATGCTTTCTTTAAGCCGATGCCCACCATTTCAGCCACTTCTTTGGCAGGCACTACATCAGGGTAATCCTTGAACATCTTGTTATAGTTTCTTTTAGAAAGACTCATAAGCCGTTCTACACCTCCCGTCTAACCCTTGTAGATTTAGCATAAGTGATTGTATTCAGTTTTCAAGATACTGAGTAATACATCGTCTATCCGTTATTTTTATGCCTGATATTTGATGTACTGTTGGCAGCTTCCCCTCAGAGTGAGAAGAAGCTCCCGACAGCATATCAGCTGTCAAACAAAACTAAGAGGAATGTGTGAGGTGCCTTTGGCAATGTCCGCCCCGAAAGACGGACACTCCCAACAGCATCTCTGCTGTTGATAGAAAATAAAAGGAATTAACATGAAAGCATAGTTGAAAGTATGGGACGGTGCGGCAAATGGAAGAACCGTACCGCCCCTCATCACGGAGGATAGGATATGTCAGCGAGTGATCCGTACCCTTTTCACAGATCAGTGGTATGAACCCCTCTATCTATCAACCGAGGATTTTGCAAAATCGGGAAGGTTTTTCCGATATTTCTTTCTCCAAAAAGGAAAAATCAGCGTTCTGCACATATTTCTTCATTCATTTTCATGCAAGATGATATACTCCTTGAGTTTCTGTTTGGCAATCTTGATTCGGTAACGTACCTTATCAATTGATAAGCCGTATTTCTCAACGAGATACCACATTGTCACCTTGTCCTCTCTCAGAAAGTAGTCCCGTAACAGCTCATATCCTTCAGGAAAATCCGCTTTCAGCAGTTCTAAGGCTTCAGGCAGATAGTCAAGCCTGTTCCGGTGCCTGATCTGCTCCTGTTCTTCTTCCTCGCTTATGGGGATACTCGCAGGATCGGGATTCGCAGCGAGAACATCGTCAAAATCGGGATAGATCATTCCGTTTTCTGCATCTTTCTCCTCAAGGTATCTCTCTTTCCGCAGGAGCTTGTTATACTCCCTCTCGATGTTACGGGGAACGTCATCACCGAAATGGACATACATGAATCTCCCCATTACTCGCCGTCCTCCTTAGCAGAGGTCAGGTTTGTAAGAGGTTTTGCATGGATTGCCGTCAACTGGTCATTGCAGGCAGTCAGTGTATATCGCTTGTCAAAGGCACAACCGTCAAGATATGCCCTGATGATATATTTATCTGATTGACTGAAATCACGCTCACAAGGCATCTCATACAGCAGGAGCGAAAACAAGTGACGTTGCCTGCAAGGGTGAAGTCTGAGTGCTATACAGACCGCACAGAGATAATCATATCGTATCTTCCTCTTTCCTGAAAGATAGCGTGAGAGCGTAGAGGAAGCAATACCCGTCACCTTTGACAGCATATTTTGGCTAATGCCGATCTCGCCTAAATACCGACCTATCGCCAAGCTAAAGCTGTCCGTATGCTGCTCAATTAGATCATCAGTCCCGTAAACGTAGACTTCGTAGCTTTGCGGCTCCTCCAGTTCGCTGAATAATGGAATCTGAGGAGTATGTAAATCATTCATCATACTGGTTCCGTCCTTTCTGTCGGACGGAAATCAGCAAATGAACATAGTAAGCCTGTCATTCGGAATATACCCGTCCGACAATCAAACATTACTCGTCCATTCGATTGTTCCATATTCAGTTTCCATACAGTGATCGAGTAACCCTCCTGCGCAGTAAGGTTCACCGTTGGAGCAACGCGCCGATGCGTTCTATATTATTATGAACCATTACAGCGTAAAAAGCAACTTCTCAGCGTTCCCGTTCGGGAACACCCGAATTTTATAAAAGCCCCCTTTTTCCAGCACTTTTCGATAATGCACTACCGATTCAACATTTCCACCTAACTGATTCAAACCTCAGTCCCATGTTGAAAAATAACTCTTTGTGCAAAATTATAGTGCGGCAACTTTTCACCAAAATTTCATCTTCCTATCACATTGCGTGTAGGAAAAAGGGCGGCCTGATCTGCTCAGACCGCCCCTTATGCCGAGAGTTTACAGCATAACATACTCAACTTCTGTATCAGCACAAACAAATCCGCAAGGCAATCAATGCAGACCGTGATCTATTATCATCGTCCAGTACACAGCTATCACCTCCTAAAGACCGTAATGGATTACCGATCAAGTCTTGTATGGAACTGTTCAATGACATCACAAAAGTATCGAGTTGTATGCTTGTCTGCTTCCATTATACGAAACCAGTTGGACAAAATTTGGCTTTCTGGAAACAACTTTTCATTTTTTATTATATCATTTCAGATAGACAGAATTTGTACTTCTGAAAAGAAAAGAGCCATTGCTTTGTAGCAACAGCTCTGATAATCGCTTATATTTATAGTCGGTATTCCTTCACATATTCTCTCACATCAACACCGCTTTCCATGTATCTCAGCAGTATCTCCGCACAGGCATGACTATCACTGTCTGCCTGGTGATGATCGAGAGCAATACCGTAGTGATCGCACATCACATTGAGGTTATGCTTCATATCCGGCAGAACACGCCTGCCGATCTGGACCGTACAAAGGTATTTTGCAGTCGGTTTCCAAGAGATACCATAATCACGCAGACACGCGCGGAGAACGCTCATATCGAATACAGCATTATGGGCAACGAGAATACCCTTGCTCATGATAGGCTCTATCTTCTTCCACAGCTCTGCAAAGTTCGGAGCGCCCTTGACCTTATCCGCATCTATCCCCGTGAGCTGCGTGTTGAAGTAATCGAAATGTGTTTCTGGATCAACGAGGGAAAAGTAGTTCGCCACGATCTTATTATCCTTGATTGCAGATATGCCTATCGCACTCATACGATCATTTGCCCGATTGGGCGTTTCAACGTCAAAGACTATGTAGACTGCCATATCGTATCACTCCCAAGCAAAGCAGATTATAGGTTAATTATACCACACCGGAACGGAAAGGTCAATCGACAGAAAAGAAAACAGCCGACATTGCTGCCGACTGCATTTCATTAAGCTCCGATTCGCTCAAAGCTATTCAATACCTGTTTATCCGAGAACGATGACAGCTTACCGTCAGACCATTCTACGAACACATTATCCATCTCGTCTATGTAAATGATCGTTGCCGTAGAGCCGACCGGATAATCGTGAGTGATACTCGCTGTCATCTTAATCTTAGCCCCGACTGTAATTGATTCCATCATAGTTATAACCTCCTGGTTTTCACACTTGTTCTATTATACTACAATGGAATATGGGTGTCAAGGGACAGTTTTCATTTTATGGGGTTGCACAAGAGTTGCTTGTGAGTTGCAGTGAAAGCCGTCAAAAAGTTGTTACTTAGCAAACTCAGGATAAGCACCGAGCATTTTACGCACTTCGTCCAAATACTCAGCTCTTTCTTTTGCAGGCGAAACAAGCTCCACTCCGTCACCATATTGCATCAACCACAGATAGAATTTGCGGTTGATACCTACCCGAACACGGATACGAACATAGTCGGCATCTTCATCGTGAAGAATCGAAGCGTATTCTCCAAAGCTTTCCCTCATTTCATCAAGCAGATATTTCTTTACCCGCAGCGTTACTGCGGTAAAGTAATCAGGGGCAAACATATCCGTTACGAACCCCTCATAGTTTTCCTCCGGTGGCAGGCGGACATGAGACACTTCGCCACCGAGGATATTTTTCATTCGGTCAACTCTGTATATACGCCATTTCATATCTTTCTCGTTGAGACATTTCAGATAGAATCGCTCGTGAAAGTAGATCACGCTCACAGGAAGCATTTCCCGTTTCTTATAGTAGTAGGTTATCTGCTTTGTGGTTTCGTCATACTTGCCGTATTCAAAATCTATTTTCTGACGTTCTCCGATAAGCCGATGAATCTTATCCAAGTTTTCCAAGAGATCGAGTGTCGAGGGACAGCGTTCATTCAAAACGATACGGCTGATGAGCTGCCTGATCTCAGCATCGGAACACATACCCTCAAACTTCTTTATCAGAGTTTGCTTCTGAAACGCTGTCAGGAATTTGTTTATCGAGATTGAATCAACGATGAAGCGTATCTCATTGAACGAGAATCCCTTATCTATCAAAGCATAGTATGCGGTGTTATGTTCACGGTTATGCTTTACGATATGATTTCCCATAGCAGTCAGCCTGTCAAGGTCACGGCGAATCGTTACGTTCTTCACCCTGGTCAGATTGAAGGCATTGGCGAGGTGATCTTGTATCTGGCTGATTGATACATAGTGGTTCTCGTCCGTGTACCGTGACAGATAATCGTAGATGTGTATAATTCTTTCATGATCCATTTTATTTTTCCTCCTGCAAAAGCTGAAAATCCCTGTTCTGAAACGGAGTTCAGAACAGGGATTTTTGCATTTTACTGATCCCGTTCACGCATCGCCCCTAAATGAAATTTTTTCTTCTGTCAGATAGCGATCCGGACACAGCCTACTCTTACTATTTTACCATAATTATGCATGAGCATCAATCGGGTTCGGAATAAAGCGGCATAATGTTCGGAATGTTGTATCATCAGCAAATCCAATTGTAAACTTTTTGTGAACATTTGCGGATTTCTTTCCCGATTTTTCAAATTTGGCGGTAGATAAGTGAGGGGGTATTGCAGCCGAAGTCGCAAAGCTCCAATTCCTCCGACGGAGAGAGGAAACTTTACAGAGCCGAAGGCTCAAATTGACTTTGCCCCGCAAGGGGCAAATCAAACCCAGCAAGCTCGGTATCTCCGCATTACAATTTCTCAGAAATTGAATGTTCCGATACACTGCTTGCAAGAGGGACACCCCTTGAACCCCGAACGAAAGGAGATGAGAAAAATAGCAGAGATTGAACCTCACAATCGGTATATGCAGATACGCCTCACCGAAGCAGAATACGAAGCTATTGAACGCAAGTTTCAGAACAGCGGTCTGAGGTCACGGAGCGAGTTCATAAGAGCTATGATCTTTGAGGGCTATGTTGTTCATTTTAACGAGGACGAGTTCTCAAAAATATACAGGCTCATCGGCAATATTTCAAACAACATCAATCAGATAGCCGTGAGAGTGAACAGTACGAACAAAGTATATGCCGAGGACTTTGCGAATATCAGGGAGGGACAGGATAAGATTTGGCAACTACTAAACTCTTTGCAATCAAAACTACTGAGGTTAAAGCGTTAGCCTATATCGCCAACCCTGAAAAGACAGACGGTGGCAGATTGATTTTCACATACGGGTGCAGTCCAAATCCTGCACAGGCAAGCAGAGATTTTGAAGCAGTCCGTGCAGGCGGAACAGGCTTGAATACCGTCCTCTCTCAGCACTTCATTCAGAGCTTTATGCCCGGTGAAATCACGCCCGAAAGAGCTTTGGAAGTCGGCAAGGATCTTTGCGAAAAATTCCTCAAAGGCGAATACCAATACTTCCTTGCAGTTCATACCGACAAAGCTCATACCCATCTGCACGTTATCTTCAATAACGTAAGCAGAGAAAACGGCAGAACCTTTGAGACAAATATGAATCAGGGCAAGCTCAAAGAACGTGCGTGGAAGAAGCTCATCGATCTGTCAGACGAGGTATGCAGACGGCATCATCTGGCGGTCATCGACCACCCCGAACAGACCAAAGGCAAGAGCCATTGGGAGTGGGATATGAACCGTCAGGGGCTATCGTGGAAAGCCAAGCTGAAATACACGATAGATCAGGTTGTAAAAGCAAGCGAGGACTTTGATGATTTTCTCAGGAAGAGTGCCGAGTACGGTGTGCTTGTCGAGTATAATCCCGATCACAAGATTGACCTGAAATTTATGCTTGCAGAGCAGAAAGAACGCAATCCGAGAGCCAAGATGACACGCGCCCGAACACTCGGCTGGTTCTATGAGACACAGCAGATCAAAGACCGCATCGCTCAGTATCATGGAGTTATGATCTACACGCCGAGAACAAAGGTCAGAGTTCTCACCAAGAAGCCACCAAACAAGTTCGTTCAGGACGCTATCGACCGTGGCAATATGAAGCTCGCCAGTATCGCAAAGAATGTGATAGCCGAGTATGGCGTAGAGCCTGAGCAGATACCTACTGCGGCCCTGTCGGAATACGCAAACAGCCGTCAGTTACTCTCCGAGCTGAACAACATGAATACCGAGATAGACGATATGAAATTCAAGCTCAAAATTCTGCGGAAATACCGCAAGCTGAAAGTGTATGCCGAGGAGCGGAAAAAACTCAGCGGAAGTGCTGCGAGAAAGTATCGCCAAAACAACAGCGACGAGCTGACTGAATACGGGCAAATCCGTTCTCAGGTATTGGAGCTTTACCCATCGGGACATATCCCGACTGTAGAGAATCTGGAGAAAAAAATAAACGCCCTTATACAAGAGCGTTCAGAGAAAGATTTGCAGTTTCGTGAAGCGGATAAGCGGGCGCGTGATCTTGCCGACGCACAGCGTACCATTGAGGAATATCTCAGGCAGGAACGCAACGAACAGCAGCAAGACCGTAAGCGTAAAAAGAATGGGGATTTGGAATAGTTCAATGGAATCTGGAAAAATCACTGCACAAGTATTTCTCAAACTGTTTTTTGCAGTATTCGACTTTACTTCCCGAAGCCTTGTCAGTTCTTTTTCCATTGAACCAAATACTACGCTTTCCTTTGTTTTTCCCATTTTTATTGGTTACACATTCGCTCAAAAATTCTTCTGAGGACATGATCCACATCGAATTAAGACGTTCAGAATAAAAGACGAAATAGAAATTAGGTGTTAGCTCATGTGTGATAGCGGCAAATAGTGCAGCATCTCCCTCAGCAACTTCATTTGAACGTGCCTTAATCTGAACTTCAATAAAAGTTCCGTCCTCTTTCTTAATTACGCAGTCTACTCCATGATCATCAACAAGTGGTAAGTAAACGTCTAAACCTTCCATAAGCATCTTACCTACAAGATTGTATTCCATACGTTTTCCAAAGCCAGCAGAGTGTCTGAATGAAATTCCCATAATGCTTACTCCTTATCCGAATTTGAATGATTAGCCTTGTATTCTTCCAAAGCCGTGAGTAACAGCTTATTCACGCTCATACCCTGAGACTCCGCATAAGCCTTGATCTTCTCACGCTCTCCCTTCGGCACGTTGACACGGATATAATCGTAATGTCCTTTGAGGTGTTCCGTGTTCGGAGCTGATTTCTTACGCTTCTTACTTGCGGTACACTCCTTACAATACTTCTGCACACCGGAGGTCACGATGTAAGTCTTACCGCAGATCGGACAAACCTGTTCGCTGCCGATCTTCACGGCATTGCCGGACTTCTTCTTCTCAGCGTATGCACGGTTACGGGCAGCCTGAGCTTTGTCACGGCAATAGATACAGTATTTTGCACGGGTGTTGTTCGTCTCAAACTCCAAACCGCACATCTCACATTTATGCTTAAACAAGAGTATTCCCCCCTTAATTTCGGTCTTTCCTCTATTCTATCAAAAGTTGGGTGCAAAGTCAAGTATAATCCGAAATTTATACAAATCACACTGGGGAAAATCAAAAATTGGGGTGCTGATTGCTGCGCTCCTACAAAGATTCCGAAATACAGAAAATTATACTTGACATTGGGTGTAATGTCAAGTATAATAAAAGCACAACAGAAACACAGAAACCCGAAACCACGAAAGGAAGGTAAATCCTATGTTAAACAAGTTCATGGTAGCCGGCAGACTGACTGCCGATCCCGAAATCCAGACCAAAGGCGAGAGCCGTCTTTGCAAGTTCACCATTGCCTGCGACCGCCCGAAGCGCAAGGGCGAGGAGAATCCCGAAACCGACTTCTTTACTTGTACCGCCTGGAACCGCAACGCAGATGTGATCGTTGATTGGTTCGGCAAGGGCGATATGGTGACACTCGTCGGAGCAGTCCACATCAACCACTATGAAAAGGACGGTCAGAAGCGTTCTTCCACCGAGGTCAAAGTTGAGGAAATCCACTTCAACGGTGGTAAGAAGCGTGAGAACACCGCACCGACCGCTAACAGCTACGATAATCCCTACGCAGGGACAGAGGAAGAACCGCTGTTCTAAGCCATAATCATAAGGAGGATACGAAAATGGAAACCACTATCATTGCAATCAGCAATGCCTTTGCTTTGCTGAATGGCATTTCCTTCGATGATCTTGATGATGATATTGATCTTGGCGATAAGTGTCGTTCTCTTGTTCACGGCGAAGCTCCTGTTGTTAAGTGCTTTGCAGATGCCAACGAGGAACTCAACTATCTCAATAACTGCATATCCGACTTACAGGATAGATGTGTTCCTTTGAAGAATATCTGTATTGTTGCAAGAACAAATCAGCTTGTAAAGGACTATTCCGCACAACTTACCAAAAGCGGATACAGCGTTTATCAGATCAAGCGTTCAAAAGCAGATGATTTGACGCATGATGGAATCAGAATAGCTACAATGCACCGAGTAAAAGGTCTTGAATTCCAGTATGTCTTTATCGTTTCGGCTAATAACCGCATTGTTCCATTAGAAGCAGCGATAGACCATAGTGATCCAATTGCAGAACGTGAAAGCTATACCGCAGAGAAATGCCTTTTATATGTAGCACTTACAAGAGCACAAAAACAGGCTTATATCACTTGTTACGGTAAAAAATCCGAGTTTATTTGATAAAGGTGTTGTACAACGAAAACTGCTCTGTTATATCAGCGTTCTTTATAACCAAGGAGGGATATTATAATGCCTGATTCAAATAAGTATATAGATATGAGTGCTAAGGAAGCTCTCAAACTTGCAAAAGATAAATATCTGCTTCTCCCGGATATTCAGCGTGAATATGTCTGGAGCATGGAGGATATTGAAAAACTCTTTGAATCGATAGTCGATGGCTATCCTATAGGATCTTGCATCTTTTGGAAAACCAATAAAAAAACATTAAACGCAGAAAAGCCCAATCTCTATTATTTCCTTAGAGAGTTTAAGAGAGAGGAAAGTAAAAACGAAAAGGCACCTGAAGTGTTTGGCGAAGAGGGTGATTATTACATCGTCCTTGATGGTCAGCAACGTATAACATCTCTCAATATTGCATTATATGGTTCTTACACTTGCTACAAAGGTGGTCGTGGTCGTTCAAAAAGCGATCCAAAGTATTGGATTACCAAAGAACTGTATTACAATCTTGATTATTACAAAAATGAAGAAGATGAAGAAAAAGACGACGAGAATCCTCCAAAACGCTTCTCTTTTCTAACGAAGGAAGACGCAAGTACTGGCAACTATTATAAAGTAAAGAGCATTTTGGCTTATGATGACGATAGAGCACTATTAAGAGAACTCATAAAAGCTGGCTATGAAGAAATCATTCAAAATGATTTGTGCAAGCTGTTTTCGAGAATTCATAGCTCTGGTTCTGATGGCATTGTTCATTACTATTGTATTTCGGAAAATACATATGATGAGGCGTTAGACATATTTGTAAGAGTTAATTCTACCGGACGAAAACTTTCAAAATCTGATCTTCTGTTTTCTACTCTTATTGATGGATGGAAGGAAGGAAAAGAGAATATTGAAAACACACTTAAGTCTGCCAACAGCAAAGGTGATTCATTTAGCTTTTCTCGTGATTACTTAATGCGCTTATTACTTGTACTTGTAGATGCACCTACTAATTTAAAAATAGAATCGTTTGACAAAAAGACAATACAAAAAATACGTGACGATTGGGAGAATCTTTCAAAAGCATTTATCAATATGGTAGAAACACTTGTATCAATAGGATTGTCTGACGGTTTCTTGACATCGTATAATTCAACGATGCCGATTGTATATTTTATTTATAAGGGTGGCAAAACCAGCTCAGAGGACGCAAAGAAGGAAATAAGAAAATTCTTATCGATTTCAATGGCAAAAAGACTTTTCGGTGTTGCAAGCAACGACGCATTAAGGAGTACACGAACTGCTCTTCAAAGCTATGACTGTAAAAAGAACCCGTTTGTTTTGTCTATCTTTGATTCTGTTACTTTGACAGGCAACAGAACCTTTAGAGTCGAAGAAACAGACATTGATTACTGGCTTGATAATTATACTATCGGTCAGAATTCATATATAATCCTATCATTGTTATATCCAACGCTAAAATTGTCACAAGAGTCTTTTCATCAGGATCATTGTCATCCACACGTTTCTTTTGATACCAAACCAATTGCTTCATTGGGATTATCAGAAGAAACAGTTAGAGATTGGCAATACAAGAGAAATCTTCTGCCTAATTTGCAGTTTCTTGAAGGTAGAGAGAACGAAAGTAAGAACAAGACACCACTAAAAGATTGGATAGCTGATGGAAACACCATTAAATTTCTTCCTTCTGGAGTATCCCTTGAATTAAAGGATTTTGATAAGTTTTTTGCTGAACGCCGTAAGCTTATAAAGGAAGAATTGATGAGGATATTCAATATCTAAAACACGATTGAGAATTTTGAATTTACTGAGTTCCATGTTCATAATTCGACATTTTCCGTCATTCTTCGACGATTAGTTTACAGAAAAAACGTAGAATTCCGGCACGAAGTATGCTATAATTCTATTATACGATTATTGATTCGGAGGAAATGGAGAATGGAAAACATCGAGAGTATCCTCAATACTGTTGCTGAGCAGAACGGTGTAACTGTTGAGGAGGTAAAACGAGAAATACAGGCTATTATTGATGAACTGTATGAAAGCGATGATCCTGCAATCAATGCAAAGTGGCATTGCATGACTGAAAATGGGCAAAAGCCTTCTATCGAGCAACTAATTTTATATTGTGCAAACAGAGTGGACAAACAGTCTAAGCCTATAAAGTACACAAAGCGTTACAGCTAATAAAAAGCGGAGGAACATTATTTGTTACCTCCGCTTTAACTTTGAACCCACTGGGTTCAAAGTTGACTATTCAATTCCTTGCTTTTTATCCTTACTCTTAGGTTTATCCTTTGGAGTTCTCGGCTTTTTCGCAAGTCGAGCCGCATCACGCTTCATTTTCGCCCTCTCAAAGTAACAGGTCTTTTCACGCTTAGGAGCGTTCTTTTTGGCTTCGATAGCAGCCTGATTCAGCTCATCGGTCAGAACTTTCAGCCTTTCCTCTTTACTATCAAGCTCCTCCTGCTGAGGGAACGGCTCTGCTACGATCTTTTTGGCTTCTTCATGGTCAAGCCTGAGCTTTGCAAGGTCAGCCTGAGTACGCTCAATTCTGCCGTCAATGTTGTAGAGGGCAGCTTCAAGACGATTCAGGTTATGGGCAAAACTCTCGATCAGCTTCGTGGTATGTGAAGCGGCACCTTTCAGGCAAGCCGACATACCACCGCCCATCATATTGCTGTTGACCGTAACTGTTAAATCAAAGCCCTGGAATGAGCCGACCTTAACAGGCGTATCAGCGTACTTTATAGCCAGTACAGCATCTTCAAGAGCCTTTGCCGCTTCTTTCCTGTCGGTGTATTCTGTCTCACCAATGGTGATCTTGAATACGGGCAGTTTTCTCTCAGGATCAATCGGGAGCTTACGGAGTGTTTCACGGTCAGTATGCAGATCGTTGAGGATAGCGGTCAGTCGCTGTTCCTGTTCAGGGAAACGAGCAACCCTGTCCTCCATCTCAAATACCGTGTTTCTATGCTCCGCTGCGAGAACCCTCAGTTCCTTTACATCGTTTTCAAGCATGAGCTTTTCCTTGATACGCTCATCACCTGTACAGAGTGCCTTGATCTCAGAGTATGTAAGAGCCTGCTGGTCCACATCTTCACATTTCGGTGATGCTCCATAAAGAAGTATCTCTAAACCAAGACAAATAGGCAGGCTATGATAGAGGAACAGTCAAGTTGGCTGTTCCTCTTTTTTATCACCTTTG